>Ga0206835_1066_pt1 | contig 38209 bp, 32 predicted proteins | sample Alteio_BWOrgCont_31_FD_152853 | JGI IMG/M metagenome (GOLD analysis project Ga0206835, IMG submission 152853) | Enriched cells from forest soil in Barre Woods Harvard Forest LTER site, Petersham, Massachusetts, United States -... | ecosystem: Environmental > Terrestrial > Soil > Temperate forest >...
GCCACAGCCGCCTGAACAATGGGCAGAAATGCGTCATGTAATTGCTGGCGAAGAGTTAAAAATACGCCAGAACCCGGCAGCCCGTGTTAGCGATATACTTAAAAAGGTATTCGGCAGCCTTGATAAAAAGTAATATCCCGATTATATTGTATTAAAGGCCTTCTTTTGAGGGCCTTTTTTATTTCTGTCCAAAACAAAAGAAGTAGAACAGGATAGTATCCAGCTTTCCTATGTTCTCCACCCTGCCCATTGTATTGCCAGAGCCATCATATATGAAATTGCCATCCAACCTGCCAAGAGTATTGCCTGAAGCATCGTAAATATAGTTACCATCTATACGGCCTTTGGTATTGCCGGACCCGTCATAAATATAATTACCATCAATACGGACAATAGTATTGCCCGAACCATCGTATACATAATTACCATCAATACGGCCCATTGTATTACCCGAACCATCATAAAAAAAGTTACCATCCTTACGTCCAAGCATATTGCCGGAACCATCGTAAAAATATTGGCTGAATGCGCTCGCCGACATCAACACCATGCAGGAGATTAAAACTATCTTGCTTATTGATTTCATTTTAAATTAGTCTTTCTTAATATTTAATACCTAATTCTTAATACTAATATTATAATAGCGCTCCTTTATAACTTTACTATGGTGCAATGCATGGCCCGCAATAATGAAGCCTATAGCCAGCACCGATATATCTCTGCCCGAAGCAACACCGGCTCTTTGCAGCATTTCATCCGTAAAATTCTTATAGAGAAAAATGGTTGAACGCCTTACAGTTTCAAACTCACTTAGTAAATCATCGAGGCTGCGTTTGGCAACATTAGTATTTACAGCATATTCGTTTTCTTCAAAACCGGGCAAAGCCGTTTTATCATTCCGTGCAAAACGCAGTGCACGGTAACTGAAAACTCTTTCGGCATCTATCACATGTTGAATTATGTCTTTCACCGTCCATTTACCTGGCTCGTAAACATTTATGCCAATCCTTGCCAGTGTGGCTTTATCAAACATTGACACATCATATTTTTTCAGTGCATCTACCACATTTATATCATCAACAGGTAGTATGTACTTGTCGTAATATTCCGGCATAACGGTAATCGCTGATTTTTTCATTTTGTCACCAATTTATATAGCACAAATATAGTTTTATAAAAATGTTACGGGTAACTTTTTACTACCTTTGCAATAACATGAAAACATTTGAAATACCGGAGTTCTACAAGAGCCCTATATTAGCCAGGGTAAAAGACTGGCGCACAGCCCAGGACCCCAAGAAAAAAGACTTTTCCCCCACACTGCTTGATTTTGGCCCGGTACGTTTTTTAATGGCACGCCATTTTGGTTTTTGTTATGGTGTGCAAAACGCCATTGAGCTTTCTTTCAGGGCAGTAAAGGAAAACCCCGGCAGGCGCATTTTCCTGCTCAGCCAAATGATTCACAACCCTGAAGTAAATGCCAACCTGCAAGAACAGGGCGTAAGTTTTTTAATGGATACCTATGGCAACACAATTACTCCATTTGATAAGCTTACAAAAGAAGATGTAGTTATTATTCCCGCTTTCGGAACCACATTGGACATAAAAAATGAGTTATCGAACAGGGGTATTGAAATTCATAGCTACGACACAACCTGCCCATTTGTACACCGTGTATGGAACAAAGCCGAAAAACTTGGGGCCGATAAATACAGTGTAATAATACATGGCCGCCCTTACCACGAAGAAACACGCGCAACCTTTTCACATAGCGCTGCGGAAAGCCCTTCGCTTATTGTGAAAGATATGAAAGAAACTATCTTACTGGGCGATTATATATTGGGTAAGCTTAACCGGGAACAATTTACTGAAGCATTTAAAGACCGTTATTCTGCTTCATTTAACCCTGAGTTAAGCCTAGAGAAAATAGGTGTAATTAACCAGACTACCATGCTGGCTGAAGAAACACAAGGTATTGCCGATTACCTGAAAAATATAATGGTTCAAAAATACGGAGCAGATAAAATAAAAGAGCATTTTGCCGATACGCGCGATACCCTTTGTTACGCCACAAACGAAAACCAGGATGCCACCCACCAGTTACTTAAACAGCATGCAGATATAGCTATTGTTGTGGGTGGTTACAATAGCTCTAACACATCGCATATTGTAGAATTGTGCGAACAGAAATTCACCACCTTCTTTGTAACATCGGCTAAAGAAATTGAATCTGCCGATACTATTCACCACTTTGACATACATACTGAAAAAAGAAAAACAACATTGAATTTCCTGCCCGATAAAACTCCGGTAACAATAGTGCTTACCAGCGGTGCTTCATGCCCCGACTCTATGGTTGAAGATGTGCTAATGAAACTCCTTTCCTATTATAAGGAAACAAAAAAGGTAGAGGAAGTAATGGAAATGTTCAATTAGTTTTCTGCGCCTTACCTTGCCTTGCTACAACTAAATTGTTTTTTGCCAGTTGATTATTCGGATCAAGCGCTACGGCCTTTTCACCTGCACTAATAGCATCATCCCACATTCCCATTTTGTTGTAGGCTGCGCACATATTATTATAAGCAAGCGTGAAATTCGGGTTTAGCTTTATTGCCTCTTTGCAAGCCTCAATAGCTTTCATATACAACCCCTGGTTATAATACGTGAGGCTGAGGTTCAGATAATTTTCAGGAGTAGGTTTCTTAGCAGCAATGGCACTCATACTATCGGTAATAGCATCTTGCTTTACAGCAAGGGCGTAATTATTCTTCGCAAGCGAAAAATCGGGGTTTAATTTAAGTGCATGCTCAAAAGCCTGTTTTGCCTTCTTCCATTCACCTTGCATATTATACGCTGAGCCAAGATTGTTATAGGCAATGGAATTATCGGGCGATAGTTTTATCGCTTCCTGTGAAGCATCAATGCATTTATCATAGTCCTTACTGTTATAGTACAAAACACTAAGCGCTATATAGTTTTCAGCTGAAGGGTGCTGTTTTGCCTCGCCAATAGCAATATCAATTTTTGATTTTTTACCGGATGAGTTATTGAGATATCCCTGTGCAGTAGCGTCACCAGGCAATACGCGTAAAGTTTCATTTGCCAACTGTGCAAGCGATGGCCAGTCCTGTTCATCCTGGTACACTTGCATAAGCATATAGCGGGAATTCACTTCTGCCGGTGACAGTTCAATAGATTTTTTCAGCATCTGGATAGCATCATTATCCCTGCCCTGCTCACGCAGGTATTTTGCATAATAGTAATATAGCACAGGCACCCCAGGGCCGAGGTCAATGGCCCTTTTGAAATTATTTTCGGCTTCTTCTTTTTGGCCTTGCGCTGCTTTAAGGATAGCTATATTTTCATACAAGTATGAATAATCGGGCAACAGCTTCAATGCCCTACCGTAATAATCATCTGCGCCCTTATAGTCTCCCTTGGCCATTAAGGCTAACCCATAATTCATGAGCCCCCTGCCATTTTCAGGGCTTTTTACACTAACATCATGCCACAGCGATTCCTCGTCGTGCCAAACCATATTGCGCATAAAAGTGCCTACAGCGTTGCCAAGAATAATTAACATCATAAAGCCCGGTAACACCTTTTTAAAGTTTTCATCACTTTCTGCTTTTTCAAACACAAGGCGTATTACCCATGTAGCAGCAATTACAATACCTATATATGCAAAAAAGGCCCTGTGGTCGTTCATAACCTCGGCCAATGGAACAAGAGTAGCAGGTAATAAAGCAATGGAGAAGAAAGCTATACCAAATGCTATTGGCGCATACTTTGGTTTATTATAAAGCACAACTGCAACACCATCTATAACTATTAAAAAAGCTATGCCAATCATAAAACGAGTGCTGGTAATAGATGTTAACGGTACCCAGTCACTATCGGCACTGAGGCCGATTGGCAAGAAAAAGGTTTGGAAATAATGAAGGATAACAAATGGCTGAGTAATAATGTAATTGTAGGTATTACCACCCGTAACATAGGTGGGCGGAGTAAGCTTTGCCTGTAATAAATACAACCCTGCGCTTAGTATAAAAAAAGGAATTGCAACTACTGCAGAATGAATGATTCTTTTTAATAAACCATTATCTGTCTTTTCGAACAGAAAGGCATAAACAGCAAGCAATGCAGGAAGAACTAAGGCAGATTGTTTGAAAAGAGTACCTATAATAAGAGAGACTATACAGGCAAGGTATTTTTTCCACCCGTTAAGATAGATATAACTCACAAGGCCTGCCACTACCCAAAAAGTAGATATAGAATCTGAAGAAGAAGAAATGTAGTTAATGGTGTCGGCATTGGCTGTACTCACCATATACCAACCTACCGCAAACAAGGCAAAGTATTTATTCAGAGGGTTTGGCCAGGAAACATTGAATATTTTTATAATAAGCAGGTACATGAGAAACCCCTGTAGCAGGAAAAATAGGAATATGGGAACGTGATACCATATAACGTTAAACTGCCCTATGCTATAATCTAACGCATATAGCGTAGTAAGCATGGGCCGGTATGTTTGGTTAGCAGGTAATGAACTGAAAGCTTCGGCTGTTTTAAAAAACTTTGGGATATTGTTCAGGCTACGTATGTATGCATTGTCGGTTATACAATGCGTATCGTCGAAATGGAAGCTGTTATTAAAATGGTTGGAATATGTAAGCAGCACCAGAAAGACAAGGCCAATTAAAGAGGACCGGAAAAGCTTATCCTGATTCATGCTGCTAAATTATAATTCTTCAGCCATAAGATTGCAGCCACGTATATCACTATAATCAATACGCCCTGATATTTCAAAGCTGCCATCGCTGTGCACCATGCCGACATCATCGGTAGCAATAAAGGAACAAGAATTAATGTTAGCCAGATCGATAATGTTAATTCCACCCGAAGAATTTACCACAGTAACCTTTAGCGGGTCGTATATATCTCTTACCATAATTTTCATCCATGGTGGGCATTTGAAGATACCTTCCCCTTTGGAATAAGCTTGCGATAATAACTCCGTCATTCCATATTCAGAATGTATTTGCTTTACCCCAAAGGCTTTTTTAAGCAACTCGTGCATTTCCTTTTTGGGCATCTCTTTTCTTTTTCCTTTCATACCCCCGGTTTCCATAATTATGGTATTGCTTAGTTGCATAGGGTATTCTTCGGCAAGCTTTAACAGCGCATAGGTAACACCTAGCAGTAACACCTTTGTGCCTTCTTTATTGAGCCTTTTTAACTTTTCAACCAGTTCGTCGTAGTTACTCAGGTAAAAGCCACTATCAGTGTTATTACTCTCTTTTACCATATCTTCTGCCATGTATACCAACGAAGACCCTGTTCTTTCAAGGTAGGACGGCAAAAGTGCAAGTACAGTATATTCTCTTATATCTCCATAAAAAAGGCTAAAACATTTACGAAAACTGCTGCGATATAACTCAATATCCTTAACTATATGCCTCGATGGAGAATCGGAAGTAGTTGAACTACTGGTAAATACAGTATCAGATTCATTAGGTTTACCGCAAACTACTTCATGGGTTTTAAAGAATGAAACGGGTAAAAAAGGGATATCTTCAACCCTGCTGATATCCTCGGCTTTTATGCCCAAGGCCTGCACATATTGCCCGTATACTTTATTTTCCTTGCATTGCAACCTGAAAACATCCAATGACAATTGCTCAAAATCATTATTTGTTTGTACGGAAAATATTTTCGCCTGAATAGCGTTTTTATCTGTGATATTCATATGCCTGCAATATAGGACATTCAAAAATAATAGCTATATTTGCTATGTATAACATAATATGAAACTTTTTTCTGCACTCGGCCTTGCTTTTCTTCTTTTACTGGGGTTTTCGTCCTGCCAGAAAAATGAGAATTACCCCGATTATCCTGTTATTACCTATAAAGATTTTATTGTTTTCAACCAAGACTCTGCTTACATACAGGTAAACTTTACCGATGGGAACGGAGATATTGGTTATCCCGCCTCAGATACCAGCGCCCCACCAAATTTTTGGGTAGAATATATGTACCTTGACTCTGCCACCAATAATTTCTTACCTATGACCGCAACGGTGGGCACCAAAACTGATACTATTTTTGGCCCTTATTATATACCCAATATTACTCCTACAGGGAAAAACAAAGAACTAAGTGGTGAAATACAGGTAAAACTTGAAACCGAAGGCCAGCCCACCTGGTACTCTCCTCTTCCCATATATTATAAAGCTACCAATGCCATTGAATTCAGAGTTTGGCTGGTTGACCGTGCCGGAAATAAGAGTAATGTAGTAACTACTCCTGCTTATACTATCGCACCACTATGAAAATATCCAAAATACTACTTATTACAGGAATAGTTGCAATAGCACTTTCATCTTGTCAAAAACAGCCGGTTTATCCCAATTATCCGGTTATTACATTTAAAAGCTTCACTTCTTATGGTCCCGATTCAGCACATATAGTGGTTAATTTTACAGATGGTAATGGGGAACTTGGCTATCCCTCAAATGACCAAAATCAACCACCCACAATATATTACGAATGGATGTATCTTCCTAAAGACTCAACAACGTTTATACCTTATATATCCATTTCCGGTAAAGGCGACACCTCATATTCTATACTACCTTATAATATTTCAAGTTTAACACCGACTGGAAAGGATAAAGGAATAAGTGGCGAAATACAACTAAAATTGAGTAATACTACCGGTTTATCTGGAGATAGCACGTGGTACGCTCCATTCCCTATTTACACAGATGCACCAAGTATAATAGAATTCAAAGTATGGGTAGTTGATAGAAATGGAATAAAGAGCAATGTAGTTACCTCTACCCCATTCACAGTTCCTAACTAACCGAAGTATTTGTTCTTGCTCCTTTGTGAATTACCGCTTCACGGTAAAAAATAACTTCCTGGGCTGCATTTTTCAACTGGTCGCCTACCCTCTCCAATTTCATAACCACAGAAAAAAGATAAAGTCCCCGCTGTGCCTGGTCAGGATTATTGCGTATATAGTTGCTTATAGCATCCATAGCCATAAGGCGGTATTTGCCAATCATTGTATCTTTTTCAAAAACGGTATCTAAAAACGATGTATCGTCTTTATCTATAGCCTTGTAAACCGCGTACATCATGGCATCAATTTCCTCGAACATTTCCACCAGGTTGCAACTGTTAAGCAGGCCCTTGTCAAACGAGTTCTCTATTTCAGAAATGTATAGCGATACCCATTCGGCGAAATCGGCACAACGTTCAATACATCCTACAATTTTAAATGTTGCAATTACAAAACGCAGGTCAATGGCCGTGGGCTTGAAAAGGGCGAGTATCGTTTCGCAGTCTCGGGTTATTTTAAGGTGCCATGAATCAATCCGCTGCTCATTCATTACCACCTCGTAGGCTAAATCCTTATCGAACTTAAGCAGCGTTTGCTTAGCCTTATGCATCTGGGCCTGCACAAGAATACACATTTTAAGTAAGTCTTTTTTAACAACTTTTAGTTCAGTTGTAAGCATAAACTACGAATATATAGCAGTAAATATAGTAAAGAGAACTGAAGGAAAGAAAGATAAGGCTATGAAAATAATGTTACTAATTCATAACACCCCGCGGCAATAATAGCCGAAACGGGTATGGTTAGTAACCACGCCCAGACAATGTTAAGGGTAACTCCCCAGCGCACGGCAGAGAATCTTTTCCGGGCACCAACTCCTATTATAGCCCCTGTAATGGTATGTGTGGTGCTTACAGGTATACCAAAGAATATGGTAGTATATAATGTAAGCGCACCTGCTGTTTCAGCACAAAAACCTTCAAAAGGGCGAAGTTTTGTAATTCGCTGCCCCATGGTTTTAACAATCCTCCACCCGCCAAACAGTGTGCCCAGCCCCATAGCAGCCTGGCAAGCAAGAACAACCCAGAAAGGGAGCGATGAACTTTGCGGTAGGGTACCACTCACCAGCAATGCCATCCATATAATTCCCATGGTTTTTTGCGCATCGCTACCGCCATGACCAAGGCTGAAGGCCCCAGAAGAAATAAACTGCAGTTTGCGAAATACTTTATCGACTTTATAAGGATTGCTTCTACTAACTATTACCTCAACTAACGACGATATAAATAATGCAAGCAACATGCCAAGTACAGGAGACACCACTATAAAAATCAATATTTTATATATTCCCGACGAAATTATTGCGGCTGGCCCGCCTTTAAGCAATGCCACACCTAAAAGCCCGCCTACAAGAGCATGCGAAGAACTGGTTGGTAATCCCCATATCCATGTTAGTATATCTATAATAATAGCCCCGATTAATGCACAGGCCACCGCGCTTAATGTCATAATATGCGGGTCAACTACACCCTTACCAACGGTTGCTGCTACTTTAGCCCCGAAAACGAGGAAAGAAAGAAAGTTGAATAACGCTGCCCAGCCAACCGCTACCACCGGGGTAAGCACTTTTGTTGAAACAACTGTGGCAATTGAATTTGCTGCATCGTGAAACCCATTAAGAAAATCGAACATTAACGCTAAAATGACAATTACTACCAGCAATGACATAGTTTAAACCAGGTATTAAACGTTCTTTACAATAATAGTTTCCAGCACATTTGCTGCATCTTCGCACTTGTCGGTGGCAGTCTCAAGCACAGAAAGCACCTCTTTCACTTTAATAATTTCAATCGCGTCCTTCTTTTCTTCAAAAAGGCGGGCAATAGCATTGTCAAAAACATCATCTGCATGGTTTTCAATACTATTAATATGAACGCAGGCCACCTTTATATCATCTACTTTCAAACCCCTTAAACCATAAATGGCCTTGTTCAGTTCCTCTGAGCCTTTCTCAATAAGTTCTGCAAACTTGCTTATATTATTATCCGGTACCGGAATTTTATATATCTCTATACGCTTTGCTGAACCATGTATAAAATCCACTACATCATCAACGGCTGAAGCCAAGGCATGTATGTCTTCCCTGTCGAATGGGGTTATAAATGTGGTGCTTAATTCGGTAAATATCTGGTGCGTAACACTATCGCCAATATGTTCAAGTTTCTCAATCTCCCTTAAATATTCCTTTCTTTTTTCATGGTCAGAGCAATTAACCATTTTTGTGAGTATTTTCGATGTCTCCAGCAGGTTGCCCGAGGCCTTTTCAAACAGTGGAAAAAACTTCTTCTCTTGCGGTATTAAAAACTTGAATAGGTTTGCCATAGTAAATTACTTGCGGTTAGATTAATGGGTGCAAAGGAAGGAAAAAAACTTAAACATTATTTAATTTTCAGTTTAAAGTAAAATCATATCTTTGCGGCTTCATTTTTACGGTGGCTGTAGCTCAGTCGGTTAGAGCATCAGATTGTGGTTCTGAGGGTCGTGGGTTCGAGACCCATCAGCCACCCTTACTAAAATAAGCCTCTCAGGTATACTTAACTCGTAAAAGTGAATATCCAAGCTATTACTTACCGCAAAATTCTCCTGGCTGTTATCCTGGTTATTTTGTTATTACCTTTTCTCCAGGGTAAAAGCGGAATAGTACTGGTAAAGGATTTAAATGGCTGGGAAGGAGAAAAGCCTGTTAATACCGGGTTTTCATTTAAACAATGGTTTGCGGGTGAATACCAGGAAAAGAAGGATGCTTATGTTTCTAAATCTTTTGGCTTCCGCAATATTTTTATCCGCATAAACAACCAACTGGCATTTGACTTGTTTAATAAAGCTCTGGCTAATGGCGTTATAATCGGCAAACAAAATTATTTGTATGAGAATAATTATCTAAAGGCTTACTACGGGCAAGATTTTATTGGTAAGGATAGTATTCTTTACCAGATGCAAAAATTAAAATCGATACAAGATACTTTAGCCAAACTGAATAAAACGGTTATCCTGATTTTTGCCGCGGGGAAAGGCTCCTTTTATCCCGAATATTTTCCTGACAACTATAAATCAGATAAGAAAATGACTAATTATGAATACTATGCTGAGGTTGCGAAAAAGCTAGGAATAAACTATATTGATTTCAACAAATATTTCGTTGAGAACAAAAACAAATCGAAATACCCTTTATATCCGCAGTATGGTATTCACTGGAGTACGTATGGTGAATGCCTGGCAGCTGATTCCATAGTAAAATATATTGAGAAGGCCAGAAACATAAAAATGCCTCACATATATTGGGATTCAGTTGCAGTTCATTACCCCGCTAATGATACCAGGGATGATGATATAGAAGATGGGATGAATTTATTGTTCAGCCTTAAGCAGAATAAAATGGCATACCCTGTTTTACGCTTCCAATCTGATACGGGGAAGCAAAAACCTTCAGCTATTGTAGTAGCCGATAGTTATTATTGGGGAATGTTCAATTTCGGAATTTCACGATTATTTTCCGATAGCCATTTTTGGTTTTATAATCAGCAGGTTTATCCCGATTCATATACAACTCCGCTCAACACCTCGCAATTGAACCTGAGAAACGAAATAGAGCATCACGATGTTTTTATAATAATGGCTACAGAAGCGACATTGCCAAAATTAGGGTGGGGATTTATAGAAGACACATACAAAGTGTTTGCCGGCAACAACACTAAGAATGATTCGGTTTTCCTGAAAAAGGTAAAAGACCTGAGCAATTATATCAGGACAGATAAAACATGGCTGGCAAATATAAAAAAAGACGCCAGGGAAAAGAACATATCACTTGACTCTGCTATTACACTTAATGCCATTTGGGTAGTAGAACATGACAATAAAAAATAATATAAACAGATTATGGTATTCAGCAGCATAGTTTTCCTTTATTATTTCTTACCGATTTTTCTGGTTGCTTATTTTCTTATAGACAGGAAATATAAAAACGGCCTTATACTTGTCGCCAGTATTTTCTTTTATAGCTGGGGGGCGCCCAGATTCATTTTTGTTATCCTGGGTACTACCCTGCTCGATTTCTACCTTGTGCGTTTAATGTCACGTTCTGAAATCCGACTTCACCGCAGGCTAATGCTCACATTATCGGTTATGGTAAATCTTGGTCTGTTGGTATACTTTAAATATTCCAACTTCTTTGTAGAAAATGTAAACGTATTCCTTACTCACATTTTCCACGCTAAAGCGTTAACATGGACTAAACTCGTTCTACCGCTTGGTATTTCATTTTATACATTTGAAACAATAACGTATGTAGTTGATGTATATAGAAAGGTACATAAGCCTCTTCATAATTTCTGGGACTACCAGCTTTACATTATTCTATTCCCCAAGCTTATTGCCGGGCCCATTATCCGTTACCATGAGTTGGCAGACCAGATAACCGACCGTTCGCAATATGAGACTGTAGATAACAGGCTAACGGGATTCTACCGGTTTATATTAGGGTTATCAAAAAAAGTTTTAATAGCAAACCAAATGGGCATTATTGCCGATGCTATATTTGGAATGAATTACCACAACTTAGATAGTTATATGGCATGGATAGGTATTCTTGCTTATACATTCCAGATATATTTCGACTTCTCAGGATATTCTGATATGGCCATAGGGCTTGGGAAAATGCTTGGGTTCAGGTTTCCTGAAAACTTCAACAACCCCTATATATCACAAAGCATTACCGAGTTCTGGAGACGCTGGCACATTACACTTGGCAACTGGATGAAAAACTACCTTTACATACCCCTTGGCGGTAACCGTGTAAACAACAAATTGCGCTTGTATTTTAATCTCTGGTTGGTATTCCTCGTTTCAGGTTTATGGCACGGCGCCTCATGGAATTTTGTTCTGTGGGGAGCCTATAATGGATTTTTCCTGGTACTGGACAGGCTCTTTCTGTTGAAGGTTTATGAAAAATTGGGCAAGTTCCTAAGCACTCTAATCACTTTTTTTATAGTTATGACGGGTTGGGTATTTTTCAGGGTCGATAAAGTTCATGATTCATTTGTTTATCTTAAACGCATGTTTACTTTTCATTTTTCTGAAAGCCATTTGAGCTCGTTTGATTCCCAGGCTTATACCTTTTTATTCATCGCTGTTTTCTTTGCTTTCTTTGCTTTTTTTAAACGGGGTCAAAAACTACAGGATGCAATTTATTTTGGTGAATATTCCAATGTAAAGCATACTTTAATTGCCATTGTTTCAGTATTACTGCTTGTATTATCAACGGCATCAATTACGGCTACAGGGTTCAATCCATTTATCTACTTCAGGTTCTGAAATGAAGTATACAGTAGCCACATACCGTAATTTCATTTTTACCGGTTTATTGGGTCTTTTGTTTATCCCCTTGTTTGAAAGCACTACCCACATAAAAGGGGTAAAGAAACTTGAGGGAGCAACTGAACAGACTGATACTGTTCCCCGGTTTTCAATAAAAAACTGGTTTAATGGCAATTACCAGAGAGAGGAAGTAGTTATTCTGAATGATTCTTTCGGGTTCCGGAATATTTTTGTAAGAATACGTAACCAGATTGACTACAGCTTATTTGGCAAATACCATGCCAGGGACGTAGTATTCGGAAAAGATGATTATTTGTTTGATAAACGTTATATAAATGGCAATTGTGGAACCGATTTTATAGGCAAAGAAAATATTACAAATGTAATTGAGCAGTTGCGGTTTATTAATGATACACTGGAAAAACTCAATAAGACTCTGATATTAATTATTGCCCCAAACAAAGCAGCTTATTACCCTGAATATCTGCCTGACAGTGTTAAATCCTGTAACGCAACTACTAATTATGCCGAATATATTAAGCAACTTAAAACATCAGGGCTCCATAACATTGACTTCAATAGTTATTTTATAGCACAAAAAAACATATCGAAGTATCCGCTTATGCCTAAAAACGGAACCCACTGGAGTATGTACGGTGCAACAATTGCCGGCGATTCCTTGATCCGTTATATTGAAAAAGTCAGGAAAATAGAGCTTCCAAAAGCTGATATAACATATGGCCCTTTGCGAAATGATTCAACCTTCGATGTTGATATTGAAAACTCATTTAACCTAATTTTCTGGTTTAAACGGCAATTAATGGAGTACCCGAAGGTTAAATTTGAAAATGGGCCAAATACTATAAGGCCAAACGTTTTGATAGTTGGAGACAGTTATTATTGGGGGCTCTCAGCTGCTTATAACATAGAAAATGCTTTTTCAGATAAAAGTGATTTCTGGTATTATTTCAAAAAACTGGAACACGACACCGTTACAAAAAATGAATTGCAACAAGAATTAGCCCGCGAAGATGTAATAGTTATACTGGCCACGGCTCATAATTGGGCAGATATTGGATGGGGATTTGTTCAAAGCACCTATAACATATATAATGGCCATAAAATTAAACCTGAAGATAACCCAGCATATATCAGAGAACTGAATGTAACAATGGAAAACATAAGGAAAAACAAGAAATGGTTGGAAAGCATAGTAAATGGAGCCAAAGAAAAGGGAATTCCCCTTGATTCGGCTGTTAAGCTTAATGCTATATGGGTTATGGAACATGAAAAATCGCAAAACAATTAACTTTGCCAACACTGTTTCCTTTGTACATTTTGCATCCTTCTAACGGAAAATAAATGAAAGGTAACCGGCCCGCTTTCTTCATCTAATGCAAGTTGGTAGCCATATTCAGCAAATAAAACAGGGCGGCTGCATTTCTAATTTTGTATATTTGGCAGTTAATTATCCAATCAGGGTGAGGAGACTGTGTTTCGTTTTTTTTTCATTTCTACTGCTCTCGGCAGGCGCAAATGGTCAGGCTGATAACCAGGCTGAGCAGGCGGTTGCCCACACCAAGGTGATTTACCTGTACAATTTCACCAAGTTTGTAGAATGGCCCCCCGAATACAAACAGGGCGATTTCGTAATAGGCGTGCTTAATGCAAGCCCCACCCTGCTAAACGAATTAAACAAGTTGGCCGCTGCCAAAACTGCCGGCAACCAGAAGTTCGTAATCAGGAACTATAAGTCGGTTAATGAAATAGACAAATGCAACATCCTATTTATACCCGAAAACAGTAACTCTTTACTTGCCGAAGCGTTAAAAAAAATACATGGTCAAAGTACCCTTGTAATTACAGAAGGAGAAGGTGATGCAAGGAAAGGATCAGCTATAAACTTTATATGGAAGGACAATAAACAGGCTTTTGAACTTAATAAGTCCAATGCTGAAAAGAACCACCTAGTGGTTAGTTCCAGCCTTAAAACATTGGCCGCAATAAATATTGAATAAAATGAAACATTTGCGTTACATATTATGTTTCTTACTGCTGTTGGGCGGCCTGGCAGGCTATGCCCAGAATGCAGACCTGGAAACAGCATATAATTGCGTGCAGCGGGGAAGTATAGACAGCGCTAAAACTTTTATTGACAGGGCAATGAAAGACAAAACCCTTTTAAATAATGCAGAGGCCTGGTATATAAGAGGATTCATTTATAAGGAATTATACAAGAAATATGAGGTTGGAAATATAAAAACCAAATACCGCGATACTGCCATTATTGACTTATTTATTTCTACAAAACTAGATACAAGCAGCAGCAATAAAGACAACAATTACTCAACCATAAAATTTCTTGCTGCCACCTATTATAATGATGCCCAACCATTAATGGATTCCATACATTATCTATCTTCTATAAAACTATACAAAAAGTATAGGGATATTATGAAGAAGATGTCGTTGGGTAATAGCTTAAACGTTTCCGATATTGAATTCTATAACGCGCTGGGCGATATCTATTCTAACCAATTCTTTAACTCAGCTACCTTTAACACAGAAAGAAAGTACCTTGATTCCGCTAAAAAGGCTTTTGATTTTGTATTGGAGGTTTCTCCGGGAAATTACCACGCTAATTACAGCATTGGCAGGCTCTACTTCAATCATGCAGCTAATATTATAAATAACACTCCTTTCGATGCGCCAATAAGTACAGTTGACCAAAACCAGGATTCATGCGTACACCTGGCACGCCTGGCCTTGCCATATCTTAAAAAGGCCCATGAACTTGAACCTTGCAAACTTGAACCCATTATAGGCCTGAAGGGTTGCTATTATTTATTACACGACCCTGATAACTTCCAGAAAATGGATGAGCTGGAAAAGAAAATCAGGAACCACGAGCCGCCATGTAATTAATTAATATTAATTAATGTTACCTTTATAGTATTATTTAACCCGTTGTTATAGCATGAAATTTCGCTTTACCATAGGCAGAAGAATTGGAACAGGTTTCGGTGTTCTTATTATGCTGACATTGGGTGCCTTTCTATCTACTAACCTTACACTGAAAAGTGGCCGCGAAAAGACAAATGAGGTAACCACCATCTACACGCCTTCAGATTCACTTCTTAAAGAACTTAATCTTAAAGTAGTAAATGCCAAAATGTTAATCACAAACTGGGTAATGATACAAAGTTCCCCTGAAGATAAGGATAAGCACCGCCTCGATTCTCTTATAAAGTATGAATACCCTGCTTTAAAGAAGAAAATACAGGTCTACGAAAAACACTGGACCAACCAGCAAACAATTACTGCACTTGACTATCTGTTTATGGAAATTGATACTCTTTTTAACGTAAACGACCGTATGATAATGGGACAGCTGAATTCCTTTGCCAGTTATGAAGACGCTTCGGTTGACTTTTTAATGCGCCCATTAGTTGATGCCGATGGTGACATCACTAAAAAATCAATAGACATTCTCGGTAAATTACAACTTATTATTGAAGCCCAGCAACAGGAAGCCACTGATGTAACTAACCAGATGCTTCATTCATTTGATGTACTTGACCGCATAGTGCGCTTTTTAGGAATTGCTTTGCTCATAGGTGGAATAATAATCGCTTTCTTTACTGTACAAAGTATTGTACGCCCTGTAAAACAGCTAAAGGACATGCTTCTTTCAATGGCAAAGGGTGTTTTACCCACATTAAAAACCAAGGAAACAGGTGATGAGATTGGCCAGATGTCAGCCGCCATGAATAACCTTATAGAAGGGATGAAACGGACAACTGTATTCGCTAATGAAGTGGGAAGAGGCAATTTCGAATCAGAATATACTCCTTTAAGCGAAGAAGATACTCTCGGGCAGGCATTGCTGAAGATGAGAACAGATTTATATGAAAACGAGCAGGTGCTTGAAAGGAAAGTTGTTGAGCGTACAGAAGAAGTTGTGCAGCAAAAGCAGGAAATTGAAGTTAAAAACCGCGAGCTTGAAATATTATATAAGCACGTAACAGACAGTATACGTTATGCAAAACGAATACAGGAATCTATCCTTCCACCCGATAATGTTATACATAAGCTATTGCCTGATTCGTTTGTTTTTTATAAACCAAAGGATATTGTAAGCGGTGACTTTTACTGGGTAAGTGAAAGTGAAAGTAAAGTACTTTTCTCAACTATTGATTGTACTGGCCATGGCGTTCCCGGTGCATTTATGTCGCTGGTGGGTTATAATCTTTTGAAAGAAATAACAGATACAGGGCACAACCTGCAACCTGCCAGCATATTGGATGCATTAAGCGAGGGCGTGCGCAATACACTTCACCAGTTCGATAATAAGTCATCTTCAAAAGATGGCATGGATATAGCGCTATGCATGCTCGACTATACAAAGATGGAACTGCAATACGCAGGCGCCATGAACTCACTTTACCTCATTCGTAATAAAACAATGCAGGAAATAAAAGCCGATAAGCTTTTTATAGGATATTCATACAGCGACCAGCAGAAAACGTATACCAACCATACAATTAAATTACAAAAAGGCGACTGTATTTATATTTCATCTGATGGCTATGCCGACCAGTTTGGAGGACCAAGGGGGAGAAAATTCATGGTAAATAACTTCAGGCATTTACTGGTGGAAATTCACCACCGGCCGCTGAATATACAAAAGGAAATACTGGAAGCAAGATTTGATGAATGGAAAGGATCACTTGACCAGGTAGATGATATTTGTGTAATGGGAATTAAAGTTTAAATACAACTTAAGGTTTACAATTTCACGTAATCTTCGTTAGTTCCGGTACCCTTTTATACCCTTACCCCCACCAACAACATATCATCAAGTTGTGCCATAGAGCCCATCCATTTCTTAATAAATTTTTCCAGCTCATTCTGCTGTTCTGCCATGGTTCTTTCATGAATTGATAATAAAAACTCCTTTAACTGTTTTACCCCTAGCTTTTTGCCCTCATTGCCGCCAAACTGGTCAACATATCCATCGGTAAAAATATAGAAGATATCTCCCTGCCATAATTGTATAACGTTTGTTCCATAATCCTGATCCGGAGGCGTAAAGCCGCCTATGGTCCTTGGTGTTGGTTTAATCTCTTCAATGTTGGCAGAGCCATTTCTTATAATCCACAGCGGCCTTAAAGCAGCCGAATAGTTAAGCTTCATTCCATTAGTACCTGGCTGAATAGCGCATAATCCAATATCCATTCCATCGAATGTAGCGTCATCCTCATCTGAATAACGCAACGTATCTTTTATTCCCCGGTTAAGCGACCTCAATATTTCCCCGGTATTCTGGCTATTGTAAACTGCCTCTTTAAGTTTTTCTGAGCAAAGCATACTCATAAAACCTCCCGGAACGCCATGACCTGTGCAGTCGGCTACGGCAAGTACTATTTTACCATTCTGCAACGATACGAAATAAAAATCGCCACTTACTATATCTTTGGGCTTAAACAGAATAAAGCTTTGCGGCAGTAATTTTGTTATTTCAGAAGCTGCGGGTAACATTGCCCTTTGTATTCTTTCTGCGTAAGCAATACTTTGCGTAATCTGGTAATTTTTCTCCTCTATAACCTCACTATCCTTTTTGCGTCTTAACCCGGTACGATAAATAAAAATTAAAAACACAACCAGCACAAGTAAAATACCGGAACCGGAATATATAATTATTCTTTGCTGCGTTATCTCTCCATTCCGTATGGTTTCTCTTTTTTCATCATCTGCCTTTTCAGCCGCAATCCTATTCTCAAACTCATAATTCATTTCGGCACTAAGAATTTTTGAAGTGGCCTCCTGGCTGAAAATACTATCACGCGTAGTTATATATAACTGGAAATACAACAATGCATTCATCCCGTCGCCTTTTTGCCGGTATATATCGCTTATTGATTTTTCAGCATTCATAATGCAGCTTTGCGAGCCTATTTGCCTCCCCAACTCCAGGCTTTTATTTTCACTGATTAGTGCATCAATATATTCACGGTCAGCCAGAGAAACATTTCCCATAAAATTCAATGTGCGCGATATCCCCTCATCATCTTTTAACTCCTCAAATATCTGTTCAGCGCATAAAAAGTAGCTTTTAGCACTATCATAATTTTTCTCATCTTTATAAACAGCGCCTATATTCATGAGGGAAGAGGCAATACCATCCTGGTTTTTTATCCGTGTAAAATAAAAGAATGACCTCCTGATATGTGCCAGAGCTAAAAAGTACTTACCATTACTCTCATATAACATTCCTAACCCTAAAAGGCTTGATGCAATGTAATTAGTATCCTTAAGGCGGTAAAAAATGTGTAATGCTTTATGAAAATAATCCTGTGCGTTTACTGTATCGGCTTGGTAGCCATATACAATACCCATATATTTATATGACACACCCATACCAAGGGTGTCTTTAAGTTCATCGTAAAGGTTAAGAGATTTTATAAGGTATTTAATAGCAAGGGTATAATTATCCTCGCATTTATAAATTATGCCTATGTTATTATAAGCATCGGCTAACCCTTTTTTGTACCCTAGCCCGTTTGAAAGTCTCATCTCTTCCAGCGTCAGCGAATCGGCAAGATGATAATACCCTGTATATATAAGCTGTAAAATTGCATAATTCATTTTCTGCACCTTCACCGTATCAGTTTTAAGGTTCCTGAAAGTGGCGAGCAGCGTATCAGTACTGGGGCGCTTAAGAATAATTTGCGCATGTGTGCCCATACCTGTCAATGTCAGTATTAATAAATAGACAATATGCCGGAATTTGCTCTTCAATTTTATGTAATAATTCCCCAAAGGTTAAAAAATGGCTTCGCTAAAATTACAAAATTATCTTTTCCCATTCGGGGCTTCGCAATTCCTTATTCACATGGTCGTATTTCACATGCGATTTTCAGTACGGGTAGAATAGCGGATACTGGCAGGGACACACACTACCCTGGTCAGTTAATGCCATATATATAGAATAAAAATTAATGAGGTAGGTATTACCAGTAAGGCATTTTATTTGCCCTTTATACCCAATATGCCTTCAAGCAAGTTACCTTTTGCTTGCTTTACAATATCGAAAAAATGCTTTTTAAGTATTTTAAAACGCAAGTCAAAGAAGTTAACTTGCTGAGCTACTTGCTTATGTCCATCGATATAACTGTGGTCAGAACAATTGTTACTTTCTAATAAAGAACTTAAACTGTGTTCGTGTTTCGTTACAGCATCATATAAAGTATCTAACTCATGCCCTGCAATCTTTATCAGGTCAGTTTCAATTTTCTCAAGTTTATTTTTTTCTTCTGACGATAATTCTTTCAATACCTTCTTCACCTCCAGAGAGTAAAGAAACGCAGCCTCATCGCGCCAGAAGGCAATATCGCTTATCCATTCCACACTTTGAGTATGCAACAACTCAATGTCCGGTTCGGTTCCATTATTAATTCCCTCAGGTTTTACATTACTCATTATCAATGCGAAAGGATAAATTCTATTAAACAAATATCAACCAATCCTTTCTGACTAAAGATGAAATAAGTAAGAGGATTTTATGATTTTTATCAGGTTTAGCTCAAACTCACAGGTAAAATGACAGAAATGTATATAAGCACCCAATGTAATATCATGCTGGTTTCTATAACCAGCGGATAAAACAAATTGGGCCTTCCGGGCTTAGATAAAGGAATTACTATAGCTGCCTCAAAAGCTGATATACATAGGGCAGTTGCTATATGCGCATTAAGATGATAATACTGCCATTGTAACATAACCAACAATACAAATGCTATCAGGGCCCACATAGTAATCCTTATGGTACGTTCAATACCCAGTACTATTGGCAATGTTTTCATACCATTACGCAGGTCGTATGGCAGGTCTCGTATATCGAACGGAATGGCAAGGGCGAACACAAACAGGAAACTGCGGGCAAACACAAGTAGAACATCTGGATCAAACAACTTACTAACGGGAGAATAATAAGCAACAGGTATGATAGTAGTGAGCCACGCATAGGCCAGCGCTATCCAGAACACTTTTAGCCACCAAAGGTCGCGCAGGCGCTTAAAGCCGGTTTTTGTTTTAATAAACGGGAAGCTATAGCCAAATCCTATAACAGCAACAGGTATAAGCAGTCCCCAAACTCTTAATGGCATATAAAACATCATTATACTTGAGATACCCAAAGAGATACCCGTGAATATATAATAAAGCACCTTGTACTCATCAATCCACTTATGCCGCTCCTCCTTCCTTTCCTCCGGCAACATATTATTGCGATGGTAAATACGGTGAAAGCAGTAAAGGAACATAGTAGCAAAAAAGATGAGTGCTAATACTTTTATATCTCCATTATTGCCATAAAGCAAAAGGAATGTTTTTGCCGCGAAGGTTGCCGCACAAAGCGATATATAGATATTCGAAAAAACAATAAATCGAAAAGCCTGTGTAAGTATTTTCACACTTGCTAATTAGTATTATTCAATATTATGGGGTTAGCTATTATTCCCAATATAACCCCTAACCCGCCCCACAGAAATGAATGGAGCGTACGTTTGCGCCTGGCCGTACTATCGTAACCGTATAAATAAGGGTCTGAAGTGCCATTGGCCTTATTTCTCACACTTTTGTGCCTTACCTTAATTCGGGGATATGTCATAACACCGGAAAACAGGAAGGGCGGGCCCAGGGAAATAATATCGCCAAAATATGCCCCTGCAGTAAAACCGATAAGAAACGAAGCCAACGATGCACCTACAGCATGATAACCGTGCTGCGCATCCTGCTCACCTTCAATAAATTTGCGGGCATCGGGAACTGAATAATCATGTTCTGTTAGCGTATCGTAAATGTAATATATCTCTTCTTTTCCTGTGCTGGCGAATCGTATGGAGAATATGGCCTCCTTCTCTATTTCAATTTTTTTATGCTTGCGCGAATTAGCTTTAACTACAGTTACATTTTCACCTATAGTATCGATAACCTGCACGGCTAATATCTTCCCGTTATTTAACAATACAGTATCTACAGTTGCCATTGCAGAACTTGTAGCTTGGCCTAATACCACAACTGAAACAAACATAAAAAAACAGGCTATAATAGAGGTGCGCATGGCGCGAAGATAGTTAATATAGGCTTTATGACACAAAAAAAGCCTTCAACTCCTTACTGTTAAAGAATTTCGGGACATAGGTATACTATCATAAACCAGGGTGTTTTTTAGTGAATCTCACAACCTATTTTTTCATAGATTTGCAGCCTTATATTTTGCAAATAAATACTATGAAGACAGACAGTTTCGAATACAGACACCTGGGCCCCCGCACACAAGATGTAAATGATATGCTTACCAAGGTAGGGTATACCTCTCTTGATGAGTTGATTAATGCTACCGTACCCGCTTCCATAAGGCTTAGCAAACCGCTTAAGCTGCCTGAAGCTATGACAGAGCATGAATATATGACCCATATAAGCGAACTGGCTGATAAGAATAAAGTATTCCGTACATACATAGGCCTGGGCTATTACAATTGCATTACCCCGGCTGTTATCAGGCGTAACGTACTGGAAAACCCGGGATGGTACACTGCCTATACCCCCTACCAGGCTGAAATATCACAAGGCAGGCTTGAAGCCCTCCTTAACTTCCAGACAATGGTATGCGACCTTACCGGTATGCCCATTGCTAATGCCTCATTATTAGACGAAGCCACGGCTGCTGCCGAGGCTATGATTATGTTCTACCATTCAAGACATAAGGATAAAGAAACCAGTCATACCTTTTTTGTATCAGAAGATTGTTTCCCTCAAACTATAGATGTGCTCCGCACCCGCTCTGCCCCTTTGGGAATTACTATTACGGTAGGAAACACTGAAACCGCCCAATGGGATAATGTATTTGGCGTGTTGCTGCAATACCCATCTGCTAATGGTAAAGCAACTGATTACAACGCTCTTACAAAGACCTTGCATGAAAAGAACATATTTGTTGCTGTAGCATCGGATTTACTTGCCCTTACATTACTTACTCCTCCGGGAGAATGGGGTGCCGATGCAGTATTGGGTAACTCACAACGCTTTGGGGTGCCTATGGGCTTTGGTGGCCCTCATGCCGCTTTCTTTGCCGTGCAGGATACCTTTAAACGTGTTTTGCCCGGGCGCATTATAGGTGTTTCGGTTGATGCTGAAGGTAATAGGGTATTACGTATGGCACTGCAAACGCGTGAACAACATATCCGTCGTGAAAAGGCCACATCGAATATTTGTACCGCACAGGCATTATTGGCTGTTATGGCTAGTATGTATGCCATTTACCATGGCCCGCATGGGATTAAAAATATTGCCAGGAAAGTACACCAGTATGCCAGCTTCTTAGCGCATACATTAAACAACCTAGGTTACTCTATTTCTAACCGCGACTTTTTCGATACCATTGAGGTAAGTTTACCGGCGGGAGTTGACCTTGAAACTATACGCGCGGCAGCCCTAAAATCGGGTATGAATTTCAACTATACTTCTGGTCAAAAAATCACCATAAGTCTAGACGAAACAACCAGCCAGAATGACCTCGAAGAAATAGTATCTGTTTTTGCTAAATCTGCAGGTAAAGATGTACCCGAAGTTTCTCATGGTACAATCTACGGGGTTGAGAACTTTTTAAAGCAGGATTCACTGCTCCGTAAGAGCCCTTACCTGCAACATCCGGTGTTCAATAAACATCATTCAGAAACCGAAATGATGAGATACATTAAGCAACTGGAAAACAAAGATATATCGCTAACACATTCAATGATAAGTTTAGGTTCATGTACTATGAAACTTAACGCTGCCAGTGAACTCTACCCTATAACTATGCCGGGCTTTGCCGACATGCATCCTTTTGCCCCGCTCGAACAGGCTAAAGGATATACAAAAATGTGTGAAACCCTGGCCAAATATCTATGCGAAATTACGGGCTTTAAAGGGGTATCATTACAACCTAATTCGGGCGCACAGGGAGAGTATGCCGGACTGCTCGTAATTCGTGCTTACCACATAAGCCGAAATGAAGGCCATAGGAACATCGCACTTATACCAGCTTCTGCCCATGGAACTAACCCTGCAAGTGCGGCCATGGCGGGCATGCAAATAGTGGTAGTAAAATGCACCGAAAACGGCAACATTGATGTAGCTGATTTGAAAGAAAAAGCTACCCTGCATAAAGACAACCTTTCATGCTTTATGGTTACCTACCCTTCTACTTATGGGGTGTTTGAAGAAACCATTTCGGAAATAACCAAGATTATTCATAAAAACGGCGGACAGGTTTACATGGATGGCGCTAACATGAACGCACAAGTTGGACTAACCAACCCTGCGCGCATAGGCGCTGACGTTTGCCACCTTAACCTGCACAAAACATTCGCCATACCTCACGGTGGGGGCGGACCTGGAATGGGGCCTATCGGTGTAGCCAAGCACTTGGTACCTTTCCTGCCCGGACATAATGTATTGCAGAACGACCCTATGGCTATTCATGCGGTATCGGCTGCTCCATGGGGCAGCGCGCTTATATTGCTCATCTCTTATGGCTATATCCGAATGCTGGGACAAAACGGATGTACCGACTCAACAAAGTATGCAATATTAAATGCTAATTACATTAGGACTTGTCTTAAAGACCACTACAAAATACTTTATACAGGTACCCATGGTAATGTAGCTCATGAGCTTATACTTGACTGTAACGAGTTTAAACGTAATGTTGGTATAGAGGTAACTGATATAGCGAAAAGGTTAATGGATTATGGCTTCCACGCTCCTACCGTAGCTTTCCCTGTTCACGACACCTTAATGGTTGAACCTACCGAAAGTGAGCCTAAAGAAGAGTTGGACCGTTTTATTGAGGCTATGATTTCAATACGTAACGAGATAAACGAAATAGCTGAAGGCAAAGCCGATAAGATTGATAATGTATTGAAGAACTCCCCACATACGGCTAAGTCGCTTATATCTGACAACTGGAACCATACGTATAGCCGTGAGAAGGCAGCGTATCCCCTGCATTGGTTAAGGGAACATAAATTCTGGGTTCCTGTGGCCCGTGCCGATAACGCCTATGGCGACCGTAATTTAATCTGTACCTGCCCTCCTATTGAAGAATATGAGCAACACGCAACAGTTAATGAAACTCAACCCCATCACGAAGTAACCCATACTGTATAATGCCTACCAATAAGGAAATAAAAAAGGTAACCACCCACGTATTACAGGAAATGAAGAATGCGGGCAAGAAAATTGCCATGCTAACCGCATACGATTTTTCTATGGCCCGCATAGTTGATAATGCCGGTATTGATGTAATACTGGTTGGTGATTCAGCCTCAAACGTAATGGCAGGACATGAAACCACCTTACCTATTACCCTCGACCAGATGATATATCACGCTTCATCGGTAGTACGTGGTGTAAATAGGGCATTAATAGTGGTCGACCTTCCTTTTGGTACATACCAGGGTAATTCAAAAGAGGCGCTCAATAGTTCCATACGCATAATGAAAGAATCGGGTGCGCATGCTGTAAAAATGGAGGGAGGCAAGGAAGTAGAAGACTCTGTAAAGCGCATAATCTCAGCAGGTATACCTGTTATGGGGCATCTCGGGCTTACGCCTCAGTCCATATACAAATTTGGCACCTATACCGTTCGCGCCATAGAAAAAGAAGAAGCTAAAAAACTGGTGGAAGATGCTTTAATCTTGCAGGAAGCCGGTTGCTTTGCTGTAGTACTTGAAAAAATACCTGCCAAACTGGCCGCCGAAGTGTCCAGGAAGCTATCAATACCCACTATTGGGATTGGTGCAGGTGGCGCCTGCGACGGGCAAGTATTGGTATTGCACGACATGCTGGGCCTTACTACAGAGTTTAACCCTCGTTTCTTGCGCAGGTACCTCAACCTTTACGACGTAATAACCAAGGCAGTAAGCAACTATATTTCAGATATTAAAAAGAAAGATTTCCCTAACGAAAAGGAACAGTATTAATCTGGCTCCTGTAACCTTTCTATTCGGCCTGCGTATCAAAGTTTAACTATTACCTCGCACATCTATAGCGTATATTTACGTAAAATAGTTAATCCGACCAAAATGAGTTTCCGTTCTGTTGCCATACGTTTAACGTTACTGTGCGTTATTTTTTATTCTATTCCTGCGCAGGCGCAAGGGCTGCGTAAAATAAAGAATGAAGCATTTAAACGGGGGGAGCAACTTACTTACCGCATACACTATGGCATTTTCGATGCAGGAAAAGCTACAATAAGCGTTGAAAATGAAAACAAACAGATTGACGGACGCAATACCTATCATATAATAGGCCTGGGTAACTCTACGGGTACTTTCAATTTCTTCTTTAAGGTGCGCGACCGCTACGAATCATTTATTGATGAAGATGCCCTTTGCCCTATGATATTTATCCGTCGTGTTGATGAAGGGGGCTTTAAGTTTAGCCAGGATATGGTATTTGACCAGCAATACCACAAAGTAAACAGCAGCGGAAAAGAGTTTACTATACCCAATTATGTGCAGGATATGATTTCGGCCTTTTACTATGCCCGCACCTTTGATTATACCAATGAAAAACCTGGGAAAATTGATAGCGTGGTAACATTTGTAGATAATGAAGTATGGACATTAAAGATAAAATTTGTACGCCGCGATACACTTGATTGCGATATTGGGAAAGTAAGCTGCATGGTATTTGAGCCCATGGTTCAGAAAGGCAGGATATTCAAACACGATGATGATTTGCAGGTTTGGATTTCTGATGACAAGAACCATATACCTGTTCGTGCCCAGGCCAGCATTTTAGTAGGCTCTATTAAACTCGACCTGGAATCTTACTCAGGATTGCCAAACGATATGGCAATAGTAAAATAACCCTTACAGGTCGTTCCTTTTGGCAATAATCCTTGCCACAAAATCTTTATCATCAGGGCTTATAACAATGGCTTCACCTTGGGCGGTATGCATAATTACAAGTCCTGTTTGCCGGGTAGCATACATTTTAAAGTCGCCTATATGTTGGTTATGGTAACTGCCAAAATACCCAAACAGCCCACCTACTCCGAAAGTCCTTACAGTTCCTTCCATTTCATCCTCCTGCAATGGCCTTATTTCCAATATATCTTTTACCTGTATTGTAATCCTGCCAATGGGACGGTCAATGGCAATATCGAAATTACCCAATATGTAATTTCTTGGGCTATAAAGGAATGCCACTAGAAGAATCACGAATTGTAGTAAGACTATAAAGTAGTAAACGAATTTAAAAACCTTGCCTACCTTCGATTTCCTCAATTGCCTTATTATCCAAATGCTGAGTCCCACCATAAAAATAATGGTGGATATTGTCAGCACTTTGGCGAAAGTATCTAGAGAAGCAGTATATATTATTCCTAACGTCATTACCCAAATATAACTAGTTATTCGTTTTCGGGAAGATGATGATTAGGTATAAATGGCATTTTACGCGGCTCTACCCTTTTTAATGGAATTTTTGAAACCGGGTTTACAATCAGCGGTATTTTCTCAATACGTGTTTCGCTTGTATCAAGCCCAAAGGCCTTGGTTTCCGACTGTGCAAAATGTTTTATATAGAAATAACTCCTTAGTATAAAGCTTTCACTCAGGTCAAATTCATTTTCGTATGAAAGGAATTTTTCAAGTATTACGAACTTAAAGTCAGATGCAAGATGGTATTTCTTCAATGAAGGGTAGCGGCTCACTATATTCAATTCCTTATTCTCCACCATCTCTTCTACTACCTTCCTGAAAAGTACATTTACCCTTGCTTGCACCCTAAAGCCAAGGCGGAATTCCACACGTATTACTTTATCGTCTTCCATTTCAAGCACGCTATATTCCATGGTATAAGGTTCATCTGTACGCTCTATGTGAACAAACCAATATATATCGGCACGTTTAGGCTGGCGGCTGAAAATGGAGTATATTATTTTCTGTTCTATTTCCTCGAAATTATTAGCCTTGGTAAGGTATATAAGGTTCGACGCGAATTTTGAAATGGTAACATCAGCGCTCAAATCTTTTAACAGCGGAATATGCTCCCTCAGGGGCACAAAATGAAGGAAACGGTTGTTGATTTTCCTGGCACGGTACCAGATATACATAGTAAAAATAAGGCCGAACTCAAATACCAGGAACATAAGCCTCTTGACTATTTTAACCGCATTAGCAACAAAGAAAGAGGTTTCCACCGTGAGAAACACAAGCAATATTGGTATAACAATGCCCCATTTATAATGTTTGCGGTAGCGCAGAAAATAGAACATGAGTATAGTTGTCATTAACATGGCAATGGTAATGGAGAAACCATAAGCCGCCGTCATAGCCTCAGAAGTGCGGAAATACAATTCAACTAATATGCAACCGAAACATAATATCCAGTTAATACTGGGTATATAAATCTGCCCACGTATATCAGTAGGATACTTAACGGTTACTTTGGGCCAGAAGTTAAGGATAATGGCTTCTGAAATTAGCGTATAGGAACCGCTGATAAGTGCCTGGCTGGCTATAATAGATGCTGCAGTGGCAATAAATACACTTGGAATAAGGAACCATTGGGGAACAATAGCAAAGAAAGGGTTAACTCCATCCATTGGGGTATTTTCTAAATGCATTAACAACCATGCACCCTGGCCAAGATAGTTAAGAACCAAGGCGGTTTTAACATATATCCACGTCATGCGTATATTACCCCTTCCGCAATGGCCAAGGTCGGAATAAAGGGCCTCAGCGCCCGTTGTGCACAGGAAAACTGCCCCCAGAAGCCAGAAACCCTTAGGGTGATTGAGAAGTAAGTTTAAGCCATAGTGTGGGCTGAGTGCCGCAAAAATAGAAGGGTATTGTATAATTTGCGATATGCCGAGAGCAGCAAGCATTGAAAACCAAACCAGCATTATAGGACCAAATGAACCGCCTACAACCTTAGTACCGAAGCGCTGGAAAAGAAAAAACGCAAGTAAAATGCCTAAAACAATTCCAAGAACTAAATGGTTGCCCGGTACAATAGTACTTTCCCACCCTTTAACGCCATTCAATCCTTCCACGGCCGATGTTATACTTATGGGCGGGGTTATAATACCATCGGCCAAAAGCGTTCCTGCACCAATTATGGTTGGCAGGAAAAGCCTTTTGCCAAGTCTTTTAACCAGGGCATATAACGAAAATATTCCACCCTCACCATGGTTATCGGCCTGCAGGGTAATAAAAATATACTTAAATGTAGTTTGCAGCGTCAGTGTCCAGAATATGCATGAAATTCCTCCGAGCACCACTTCCCGCGATGCTGCTCCACCATCCTGTATTATAGTTTGAAGGGTATATAAAGGAGAAGTACCTATATCGCCGAAAATGATTCCGAGCGTTACCAGCATTCCTGCTGCAGTGACTTTCTTTAAGTGTTCCGAAGACATTTATTCCGATTATTGAGTAATATAGTTATTCATTATAACATCCCCGGAAAACCGATTTAGAAGCGCACCCGGGTATTGCACTTTCAGGTTTATTGTTGTTGTTTTCACGGAATGAGTGCCCCAACATACATGCTGCCAGGGTGAATTGTAAGTAGATAACTCCTGTAGTTATATTCCATAAATCGGAATTAGTATTCGCCCGCAAAATTATATCAAGAAAACCCTGCTAATGATAAATTACAACTATTTATTTTTTTAGTATTATTTATACATTACATGTATCTGTAATTTAATATATTCCTCCCTTCACTTCTTCTTCACCTAATCTTGCTTAAATTCGCAGTTATAAATTCAACCCGATGAAAAAGATTATCGTACTGATTTTCAGTTTAGGAATATTATCACAGGCCAGTGCCCAGTCTTTTCAAACGGGCTCACTGGTAGTTTCGCTCGACTGGGGATTCGACATTAGTAATGTTCTGCAAACCTACAGCCTGTATAATGTGCCCAATAGCACTACCACAAAAACAGGTAATGCTGCATCTACCAATTGGAACCTGGGTGGGGAAATTGGCGTGCTTAAATGGCTGGGAGTAGGCTTACAATTTAAATTAGATAACTATATAACAAGCAAAGACAGTTCTACGGGTAATACCCCTACTGCTATTGGCTTTGAAGTCGGCGTTGTTGGCAATATTCACATAATCCGACACCAGCATTTCGATCTTTTAGGAGGGGTAGATTTTGGTTATTCTCAACTTACTTATAATGCGAATGATGGTTTTAACAACCAGATATACGGTAGTGGCACCTGGCTTGACTTCCACGCTGCCATGCGCATTTACCTTGGCAGATTCGGCTTTAATCTTACTGTTTATTCTCCCATTATAAATTACCCGAGCCTTACAAGCAATAATAGCGGGTTGGGCTTAGGTGAAAGTTTACTTGCTTCGTGGAAGGGCACTGGAGGCGGTTTTAACCTGGGTATTCAATACCGCATTCTTAACTAAACCTTATTCTTTTAACACATTTTTATTATGCGTAAAATCTCCATCATTTTTGCGGCATCGCTTTTATTATCCTTAACTATTCATGCCCAGGACTCGGTAAAAAGCCTCTCAGCCGCTAACTACCGCATATACTCTGTAAAGGAAAACAAAGAAGTCAATTTACAGGATATAGTTTCAGATGCCGGTAATTATGACGTAGTGTTTTACGGTGAAGAACACAACGATTCAGTAACCCATTATGCTGAGAAATCTTTACTGGCCGCCCTTTTCGATAAATATAACAGCACCCTTACTCTGTCAATGGAAATGTTCGACAGGGATGTGCAAGGCGTAATGAACGAATACCTGGACGGGTATATACGCGAAAAAGATTTCAAAAAAGATGCCCGTGTTTGGAGCAATTACAGGGATTACAGGCCAATGGTTGAATTTGCAAAAGAAAAGCATCTTGATGTGGTTTGTGCCAACTCGCCCAGCCGTTACACTAATATTGCCGGGCGTAAAGGAGAAAAAGGACTGGAGGCATTACCGGCAGAATCAAAAAAATATTTTGCACCCCTGCCCTATGATACTGCCACGGGTAAATATTATGAGAAGCTACAGGAGATGTCGGGCCATACCATGATGCCTTCAAAAAAGGATTCGGGCAAAGCAGCTATGCCACCCATGATGATGATGTCGTTCGACCTTGTTGTGGCGCAATCGCTATGGGATGCGACCATGGCCTATTCTATTTCAGAATACCTGAAGGCGCACCCCGGAAAAAAAATCATGCAGGTGAATGGTAAATTCCACAGTGAAGAGGGTTTTGCAGTAGTAGCCCAGCTCAGGAAATATAACCCTAAAGCGCGCATACTTATTATCTCTGCTGAATCTGACAATAGCTTCCCGAATATTGACTGGAGCAAGTACAAACAATTTGGCGATTATATTTTAGTCACCGACCCAAAGGTTCCTAAAACATTTACGGATTAATTACTGGCAATTCTGCTTAATAAGTGCAGCAGCAGGCTTAAAACCCAGTTCGTTTGCCTTTTTAAGGTCTTTGCAGGCAAATTCATATTTTTTATCCGCCATTTCTTCTATGCCACGCTTATAATATGTTTCCGGAAAACCGGCATCAATATTAACGGCGGCAACATAATCTTCATCAGCATCCTTATACTTACCCATGGCAGTTTTAACGTCACCCCGCCTTACATAGGGTATAGCGTCTTTCGACAATAAGCGTATAGCCTGGTTACAATCCATTATAGATTCGTCATAATCTTTCAACAATATCCGCGCATAGGCCCGGTCAAGATAAGCATATCCATCATTTGGCGCCATATCAATTGCCTTAGAATAATCTTTCACAGCATCTTTCAGGTTATTCGTTTTTAGCTCGCAATCGGCAAGCCCGTGAAAAGCATCCGGAAGGCTGGGGTCTAGCTTAATTACTGTCTCAAAATCGGACATTGCACCTTTATAATCCTTAGCTGAATCGCGTACTTCCGCACGCTGGAAATAATAATCGGGGCGGCTCGGGTCCATACTTATGGCTTTATCATAATCAATCAGCGAGCCCCTTATATCAAGCATCTTAAACTTCAGGTTTCCCCTGCCCAGGTAAGCTTTAGCTGAATCGGGTTCTAACTCAATGGCTGCATTATAATCAAGCAAAGCGCCAAGACTGTCTTTCAGTATTACCTTAACATTGGCACGGTTATTAAATGCATCGCCATAATCACTTTTCAGGCTTATAGATTTATTATAATCTGCCAGGGCAGCTGTTTCACTATGCAGTTCATGTTCGGCATTACCCCTGTTATAATAAGCCTCCGGGTCATATTGGTTCAACTGAATGCATTTGGTAAAATCTTCCTCTGAACCCTTCCAGTCTTTTAATTTGGCCTTTACATACCCCCTAGAGAAGAAGTAATCAGGATTAGTATTATTCGTTTTAATAAGCGTATTGAAATAATCCAATGCCTTCTGGTAATCGCCCGACTGTATATACTGGTCGCCCTGGTTGGCCTGGTCCTGTGCAGTTGAAAATTGAAAAGAAAATATTCCGAATATCAGTATAAGAAGAAAGTATTTCTGTTTCATAATGAGGTTTGTATGCAAATGTTCAAGCGTGAAAGTAAAAATTATTTTGATTTCCCCATACTCTTGCTTATCTCTCCAGCCGTTAGTAACACCTTTAAGACAGAAGCGGTAACAAAGAAGTGGTATATTTGTTTCACTTCAAAATAAAACATATGGCTACGAGCATGGAATTTAACCGCAACGAGGATAAGATGAAGATGCTGCTTTCGCATATGAAGCAGAAAGCAGAAAAGGTTCACGAAGGCGGTGGCAAAAGCAAAATTGAAAACCAGCACAAGCAAGGTAAGCTTACTGCCAGGGAACGTATTGATTATCTACTTGACAAGAATACCGAGCGAATAGAAATAGGCACATTTACAGCCGACGATATGTATAACGATGTTGGCGGCTGCCCTTCGGGTGGTGTGGTGGTTATGATAGGTTATGTAAGCGGAAAGCAATGTATTGTTGTGGCTAATGATGCTACTGTTAAAGCGGGTGCATGGTTCCCTATTACCGCAAAAAAAAATTTAAGGGCACAGGAAATATCTATTGAGAACAGGTTGCCCATTATTTACCTGGTAGACAGTGCCGGAGTATTTCTGCCTATGCAGGACGAAGTATTTCCCGATAAAGAGCATTTCGGGCGCATATTCCGCAATAATGCTGTTATGTCAGGCATGGGTATAATACAGGTTTCGGCTATTATGGGTAGCTGCGTTGCTGGTGGGGCTTACCTCCCTATTATGAGCGATGAAGCATTTATTGTAAATAAAACAGGCACTATATTTTTAGCGGGTTCATACCTTGTAAAGGCAGCTATTGGCGAGGATATTGACAATGAAACTCTTGGCGGAGCCACTACGCATTGCGAAATATCTGGGGTAACAGACTATAAATGTGAAAATGATAAAGACTGTCTCGATAAAATCCGTAATGTATTTGATAAAATAGGTGCATTTGAAAAAGCTGGCTTCGACCGTAAAAAATCTGTAGCCCCGAAGAAAGACGCCAATGAATTATTGGGCATTTTACCTGAAACAAGGGAAAAGCCTTATGATATGCGGGAAATTATTGAGCGCATTACAGACAATTCAGAATTTGAAGAATATAAAGCATTATACGGACAAAGCATACTTTGTGGAGTAGCCCGTATTGATGGCTGGGCAGTAGGTATTGTAGCCAACCAGCGCAAAATTGTAAAAAGCAAAAAAGGCGAAATGCAGATTGGAGGCGTTATTTATTCCGACTCGGCCGATAAAACTGCACGCTTTGTAATGAACTGCAACCAGAAAAAAATACCGCTTGTATTTATACAAGATGTTACGGGATTTATGGTAGGCTCACGTTCTGAACATGGAGGAATAATAAAAGATGGTGCAAAACTGGTAAACGCCATGAGCAATAGCGTGGTACCTAAGTTTACGATTATTGTAGGTAACAGTTATGGTGCAGGCAACTATGCCATGTGTGGCAAGGCATACGACCCACGCCTGATTGTAGCATGGCCCACAGCGCAAATTGCTGTTATGGGCGGCGAACAGGCAGCCAAAACACTTTTACAAATACAGGTTAGTACATTGAAGGCACAGGGTAAAGAAATTACACCTAAGGACGAGAAAGAGTTATTAGATACTATTACTGCCCGTTACCAGAAACAAATATCGCCTTACTATGCGGCAAGCCGCCTGTGGGTTGACGAAATAATTAATCCTTTAGATACACGTAAGTGGATTAGCATGGGCATTGAAATGGCCAACAATGCTCCTGTAAAACAATATAATGTAGGGGTGCTGCAAACATAGAAACAGAGCGAAGAAAGAGCGTGATACTGTATTGGTAAAGCGAGTAATATTTCAAATTGTACCTTTAACCTATTACTTATTCGCTTTTACTTATAGTCTCACCCCTATCACGCAAATATCATCGGTCTGGGTTTCATACTTCTTCCATTGTTCAATGGTATCTTCCAGCATTTGCTTTTGTTCGGTAATAGATTTATCAGCAAAGGAAGCAAGCATCTCCCTAAACCGCTTTGAGGTAAACTTTTTATTCTTGTCGCCACCAAACTGGTCTGTATAACCATCTGATGTTATGTAAATCATATCGCCTTTACGTAATTGGATAATATGTTTGGTAAACGGAACATCCATTTTGCCCTCCTGGTAACCAATGGGCTGCTTATCAGCCACAATTTCAAGCAGGTGGTTGCTATATAATCTAATCTTTTCAGTTTCCTCTAGTCCACCTTCACTGGCAATGCCTTTACTAACCCAGTAAAGCGAATTATTAGCTCCCGCATATTGAATAGTATTATCTTTCTTATTCCATACACAAAGCGCAATATCCATTCCATCGCGGGTAATGTGTCCTGCACCTTTTTGCAAGGTGCTTATTAACGCTGTTCTGAGTTCATTCAGTATTACGTCAGCTTCTGTGTTTTTTTTATCAATTACCACCTCATTAAGTATACTGTTACCTATCATGCTCATAAACGCACCGGGCACCCCATGGCCTGTACAATCAGCCACGGCAAAAATCACTTTATCACCGGTGGCATGGCACCAGTAAAAATCGCCGCTTACAACATCTTTGGGTTTATATACCACTACATGTTCACCCAAAGCCTCGTTAAGCATTTCAGGAGGTGGTAATATAGCCTGCTGTATTCTTCTTGCATAGGTTATACTATCTGTAATCTCCTTATTCTTTTCCTCCAGCTCGTCTTTCTGCTCCTGTATTTCGGCTGTCTTTTCTTTCACCTGCTTCTCCAGCATTTCCTTTTGTCCTTCAATTATCTGCTGTTTTTCCTTTTCTTTCTGAATGTTTTGCTCTGCCAATTGTTTTACATGCACAAGTTGCAGGGCAAGGGTTTTATTGGTACGAGCAAAATCACTGGCCAGGTATATTGACATTGAAGTAGGAATACTGAAGGCCCATGCAAAAAACACATAAAAGACATAATTACCCCCATTACTTGAATCAAGGTTCAAACTATGGCCATGCTTGGGGAACAGTATAAATATCAATACAGCAACTAAAACCAGCAATATAACCAGGCTAAATAAGGAAAAACCTATTGCAATAATCCAGGCCCCGGGTTTCTTTCTCTTGACAGCGCCTATTGCAATTCGCAAACTTTCAATAGAAGAAACGGGCACCAGCAGGGCCATAGCAATACCATACCCTGCAATGTTTATACCTGCCAATGCAAAGTCAATTGCCGTTAACCCTAACACAATCCAGAACATTACAGTAAGCCTGAGTTTGAAAATGGAGTAAAGCAGCATAACCATAAAAAAGAAGAAAACGGGGTATGTAAAGAGTAATGCACTATTAAATATATCGTGAAAAATAGCATTGGGTGTAAAACCTGTTATACATGGGTATAACCAGAAAATAGATAGTATTATAGCCATAATGCTGTAATACAAATTCGACCGCACCTTTCGGTAAAACAGAAACAGTACCAGGTGGAATAAAGCAAAAGCAAAGAAAATACTTGAGATGAACGCGCTGGCCGCTAATGTTTTCTCGCTTGCGGTAATATCTTCATTCACGGTCGAAAGATCTTGCAACGTCAGGGTAAAGCCCGGCGAAGAAAGGCCATGTGCAATTGCTTTATATGCCGAATATCTTACTGCTATTACCTGCGAAGTATCATTGCCTAGTTCAATAAAATACTGACCATGCGCCGGGTCGTAAGGTGATTCATCATTTGAGTATAATATCCCGAAACGATAAAGCAGCTTACCATTGAAGTATATTTCAGAGGCTCCGGCCTGCGATATTTTCAAAGCCAATGTTTTATGAAACATGGCAGATGAAACACTTAAATGGATACGGAACCAGCCTACTCCTTTAAATTCGCCTTTCCCGGAATCGGCTAAATTAGTACTAAGTTCACTCCATTTAGAATCATCAAATAAAGGGGCCGCCCATCCTGCATCATCTCCGGCATGAAATTTCCATTTATCATGAAGGAGAAGTTTGCTTTCACTTTCATTGGTATGTATAAATGCACGCGCATACGAATTGTAACTGAAAATAAGTGCAGTAAATACTAAAACAAGGGTTATTTTCCGGTAAACTCTTTTCATGCTACTCCAAAAATACACGAATAGTTTAAATGTAAAGTATCAAACGGGGAAATATCAGGAGCCGCTCCAGGTAGCGTATGTTTTAACACGCTTCCAGCTACCTTTTACATTTTTAAATAGACATGTGCCACCAGTGGTTTTATGGCGTGTATGGTAACTTTCAGCTAAAATAACATAGCTTGAATTATCGCTGAATATAGGGAAAGAATAGCTCTTATATCCCTTTCCGCATTTCTGCGTAAGCTTATCCCACCCCTGAGGGCCCTTAATCATTAAGGAAGTAATGGTTGACTGGGGAAGTATTTTAATATCATCAAGCTTATCGCTATCAGCCCATTCCCACGTTCTATACATGGCCAGCTGTTTGCGGAAAGCCCTTATATCAGCCGGTGCAAATACGGAATCGCGGAATATTTTACCTGTATCTTCATACACATCCGTAAGTCCGTTGCTACTGGTAATATAGTCTGATTTAACGCTGTCATCTGCCTGTACTGAATCAATAAAACTGCAGGCCGACTTCCATAACACAGCTTTATCTGCCTGTTGTGCAGATACATTGTAAGAAACCAGGACCAGGAATGTACTAATAAATAACAGGTTAAAACCGGATGCGAAGCGAGTAGTTTTTTGCATTAATCACACTAAGGATTTAGCCAGTTATTTACAAAATGGCAGTTTTGATATTCAGGGTCAATTTTTATATAAACCCCTTCCTTCAGCTTTTGATTAATCCAGTCGCTAACTACTTTCAGTTCTTTTTTAACTAATGCCAATGATTGCATTTGCTGGTAATCGTCAGTAAGGTTGGCTTTATGCGGCTTGGTTACGTTTAATAGCTTAACTATCCTGTAGGCTTGCTTTGCATCGGGTGTATTGTAAAATACCGGTTCCGATATATCTCCAGGTTTCATATTGTTAAGTGTAAACGATATAGTTGGGTCGAACTGGCCAAGTTGGTTCATATCCCACCGGCTCATGCCCGATTGCGGATTCACAACCTGTCCGCCATTGTATTTTGTGTTCTTATCGTCAGAAAACCTGGCCGCAGCTTCAGGGAATGTGATACTATCCTTTTTTATAAGCCCCAATATACTATCTAATACTGACTTAGCCCGGCCCAAATCATCTTCAGAAACTTTAGGAACGATAAGAATGTGCTTGATATCTACCTGGTCGCCATGGCGGTGAATAACCTGCATAAAATGGTAACCATATTGGGTTTCAAAAACTTCTGACACATCACCATCCTTAAGGCTGAATGCTACTTTTTCAAACTCAGGCACAAACTCTCCCCTTCTCATATTTTTATACAACCCGCCTGTTTTTGCCGAACCCGGGTCATCAGAGTATGCAATGGCAAGAGTAGATATGCTTTCGCCTTTCAGCACGCGCTGGCGTAAATCCTCCGCTTTTTGTTTTGCCTCTTCCTTTTCAGCATCGGTTATTTCAGGCATCTTGGTAATCTGGGCTATTTCTACTTGTGAGTTAATGAAGGGTATACTATCGGCAGGAATAGCTTCATAATATTTCCTTACTTCTTCAGGGCTTACTGTAATGTTCTCGGTAACCTTGCTCCGCATCTGCTGGGCCAGTAATATATCCTTTACATCGCCTCGTAATTCATCTTTAAACTGATCTGTGGTTTTACCATAAAAGCTTTCAAATTTTTCTTTTGAACCGAATTGTCCTATATAGTAATTCAGCCTTTTATCCATCTCCTGTTCAACCTGGGCTTCACTAACCGTCATGGTCGTGTCTTTTTCAGCTTCCAGTAAAAGCAATTTCTGGTAAAGCAAGTCTTCAAGCACCTTGCATCTTGTATCGGCATTAGCAGCATTTTCAGCCACGTATTCCATGTATTGCGATTGTACTTCCGACTCGAGAATAATTTTTCCGCCTATAACGGCAACTACCTTATCAACCACCTGTGGTGTTTGTGAAGGTTGCGCACAACATGACTGAATACAAAACACACTGATAATGCCCAGTAAGAAGAATCTTTTCATCGCTTTTTTATATGGAATAACGTAAAGGGTGCAAATTTATTGAAATAAGCCTAGCAGATAGACGATTTTTAATTCTTTAACTTTCATTAACCTTTAGCAATAACCTTATCTACCTGTGCCAATACCTCTTTTTCAAGTTTAAGCGCATCTTTTTCAATCTCATCGGCTTGTGCCAGAATCTTCTCTATCCAGACCTTATCTTCTATTCCACCGGCATTTATTTTCACATTCAGGTGGGCCCCCATTACAGCTGATCTTGCACATAAAGCACCTACTCCGGCATCACTCACCGAATTAGGGTTTCCATTTTCGGCCATAGCTTT
>Ga0206835_1056_pt2 | contig 37861 bp, 37 predicted proteins | sample Alteio_BWOrgCont_31_FD_152853 | JGI IMG/M metagenome (GOLD analysis project Ga0206835, IMG submission 152853) | Enriched cells from forest soil in Barre Woods Harvard Forest LTER site, Petersham, Massachusetts, United States -... | ecosystem: Environmental > Terrestrial > Soil > Temperate forest >...
TGCGAACTGGAACTGGTGCTTCCATTTGAGCTGGAGGGTGACATGGTCCAGCGGCGGCGAATCGGCGCCGAACACCGTAGCGGCCAGCAAGGCCAGTCCAAAAACAACAAATATACGAAGCCTAATCATGGGGTGGCTTGGGTTTAACACCATCCACCCGAGTTTGGCAGCAAAAATGGTGGCGAATCCCGGATTTGAACCGGGGACACAAGGATTTTCAGTCCTCTGCTCTACCAACTGAGCTAATTCGCCGAAAAGCGCAAAGGACGAAATTGCCCAAATCTTTGCCGGGGGTCAAGAAAAAGTCCATTGACGAAAAGATTGCCGCTGGCCGGCTTCTCCTTCACCTTAAACGGGATGGACCCAACCGCCACCGAGGTACTGACCATTTTCAAAAACACGGGCGCCCTGCTCGAAGGGCATTTCGTCCTGCGCTCCGGGCTGCACAGCGGCCACTATTTCCAGTGCGCCCAGGTCTGTCAAAACATGGCGGCCGTCACCCGCCTCTGCCAGTTGCTACTGGAAAAATACCCGTCACGCGATTTTACCACCGTCCTCGCTCCAGCCATGGGCGGCCTCGTTCTCGGTCAGGAAATCGCCCGGCAGACCAACAAGCGCTACATTTTCGCCGAAAAAGTGGACGATAAACTCGCCCTGCGCCGCAATTTCAAATTCGCGCCGGGTGAGCGCGTGCTGGTCGTCGAAGACGTCATCACCCGCGGTGGCCGCGTGCAAGAGTGTCTCGACCTCGTCGCAGGACAAAAAGCCGTGACCGTCGCCGTGCTCGTGCTTGTCGATCGTAGCGAAGGCAAAACTCACTTTAATGTGCCCCATGTCTCGCTTTTGGAAATGAGTTTCCCGACCTATGAAGTGGCCAATCTCCCCCTTGCCCTTGCTGCACTACCAGTGCAGAAACCGGGCAGCTAACCCATGTTCGACCAAATCACCATCCTCGGCCCCGGCCTCTTGGGCGCTTCGCTGCTCAAGGCAGCGAAGGCGCGCGGTTTGTGCAAGCGGACTGCCGCGTGGTCGCGTCGCGCCGAGACGCGTGCCAAATGCGAGGGCCAGCCGTGGTGCGACGCTGTGTTTACCGACGTCGGCAAGGCCGTCGCCAAGGCGGATCTGGTTGTTGTATGCACGCCGGTAGACACCATCGTCCCGCTCTTGGAAAAAATTGGCCCGAAATTGAAGTCCGGCGCTTTGGTCACTGACGTAGGTTCGACGAAAAGCCTCATTTGCCGTCATGGTCGTGCCGCGTTGCCCAAAAAAGTGGCGTTTGTCGGTTCGCATCCGATGGCTGGCTCGGAAAAAACCGGCCTCGATTACGCCGATGCCGAACTTTTTCAAAATCGAGCATGTTTCGTCACCCCGCTGTTGGACACGAAGGCAAAAGACATCGACCGTCTCACCCGTTTCTGGAAAGCCCTTGGCTGCGAGGTGACCACCACCACGCCCGAAGCACATGACGAAATTGTCGCGCACCTCAGCCACCTGCCGCATATGCTGGCCTCCGCCTTGTGTGCTTACTTGAGCACCCGCGATCCCAAATGGCTACCGCTGGGCGGACCGGGCTTGCGCGACACCACCCGCGTCGCGGCCGGAGACCCGGCGATGTGGAAGGCCATTGCGCTCGAAAACCGTGAAGAAATTTTGCGCGCACTCGACGGCTTCCAGCAGGAACTCGACCAGTTGCGCGTCGCACTGCACAACCAGCAAGGCTTGGCGCTCCAACATATTTTAGAACGCGGTCGCGACTACCGCGTGCGCCTGCGGCCCTTGGGGGATAAGTGATGAAAGATCCGCTGCCCATCACGCCCTTCACCGCCCCGGTCAAAGGTGCGGTCGAACTCCCCGGCTCCAAGAGTATAACTAATCGGGTGCTCATTCTCGCCGCGCTGTGCCGAGACCCGGTGACTTTGCGCGGGGCACTTTTTAGCCGCGACACAGAAATCATGGTCAAGGCGCTGCGCTCATTAGGTTTCAAGGTCAACACCAGCGAAAAAGCGAAAACCATCCGTATCGAAGGCCGCGGCGGGATGATTCCTGAAGCTTCGGCGGAAATTAACGTCGGCAACGCGGGCACCGCGGCGCGATTTTTACCTGCAGCACTTTGCTTGAAAAAGCGCGGGCACTACACGCTCGATGGCGATGAAGCCATGCGCCACCGCCCCATGAAGGGCCTGCTCGATGCCTTGCGCCGACTAGGCGCGGAAATCGAATTCAAAGGCAAGCCCGACCACTACCCGTTCATTTTGCACACGCATGGGCTTTCCGAAGGCACCGTCGAGGTCGATGCCTCGGCTTCATCGCAAATTCTTTCCGCCATGATGATGGCGGCGGCGTGGTCCAAGGGACACCTCGCCCTGCACCGCGTTGGCCAGATCATTTCCGAACCATTCGTCCTCATGACGGCGAAACTCATTCCGCGCTTTAATCGTGGATTTGTGCCGGACATCGACGCACCGGGCTTTGACCAGTTCTTTCACGTCGAGCCGGACGCCACGGCGGCGAGTTATTTTGTGGCGTTGCCCATTGCCACTCAAGGAGCAGCACCGGGCTATTTGATTCAAGGCCTGGGCGAAAATACCGACCTGCAGGGCGACATCGGCTTCCTGGCCGTTGCTGAATCGGTGGGTCTGCGTATTAAGAAACGAGCCTTCCATACCGAAATCGCGCCGGGTGCGGCGTACCACGGAGTGACACAGAATTTTAATCCGTTTTCCGATACGTTTCTCACGCTCGCCGCCATTGCACCGTTGTTGGATGGGCCTACACACATTACTGGCATCGCCCACACCCGCAAACAGGAGACCGACCGCATTCACGCCATGGTCACTGAATTGAAAAAGCTCGGCCAAGGCGTCGAGGAATTCGAGGACAGCCTGACCATTACGCCGAACTTGAAAAAACTCCGCACGCTCGCCGCCAAAGCCAAGAAACTGCTGAGCATCGAAACCTACGAAGACCACCGCGTGGCGATGAGCTTTGGCATCCTCGGCTGCCACGATCTCCTCGGCACCGGCAAACCCTGGCTGCAAATTCAAAATCCGGCCTGCTGCGGCAAAACTTTTCCGGATTTTTTTGAGGTATTGGAAGAATTGAGGAAGAACTCGAAGAAATAGGTGTCGGCAGTGATAATAATTTTGAAGCCTCTCATTTCAAAATTTCAAAGTCGCGTAGTTTATTTCGGACCATAATCCGTTATGCTTTTTGAGAACAATCTGATCGACATCGTTGTTTAGAAGAGGAATTGCAAATGTCGCGGTGTTTCCATCCTTGCTCATGGCCGGGGTTTGGCTTTGTATTTGATGAAGTTCTGAACCATGCCTCGCCCAGTCTTTGGATAAATCCGAATATTGCTGAACATTTTGATTAAATTGTTGGCTCTCTATTTCAAGCACATCAGGCGGCATTTTATCTATTATTCCATACGAGAATTGCTTGAAATAGTTTGCGTAATCCTTGTTATCCAGCAAACGAATCGCTTCGGAAATTGCGGTATTCAAGTTTGCGCGAAGATCGTTATTTGCTGACGCCACAACTACTGGAATGGATTCACCTATTTCCGATTTGGCCGGAACCGCTGGAGCCTTGGGCGACTCCACCTGTGCGGCTTGCTTTTCCGTCTGCGGTGCAACCGCCTTGGCTGCAGATTTAACCAAGTCAGTTGCCTCTGTAGTTGATTCCGGCGTTCGCGTAAACCACCAAATCGTGCCGACAATCATCACGACCAAGAGCAGCAGCGGCCCCAGAGAAAGTTTTCTCGGTTTCATCGGGATTAAAACAAATGAACTTCGAGAAATCCTAATTTGAAGAATAGGACTGTTCAAGGAGCAAAAAATGGCGAATTATAACATTTGAATTTCAGCGCCAACGGTGCGACCCAACCCCAGCCTGGGGCAACGCCCCAGGAAATCCAATGTTTGAATGTAAGAGGGCTGAAAGCCCGGCCTAATTCCTACGCCAAAGATTGGGTCGGACCTTCAGCCCTCTTTATCAAACGCAAACAAAATACCCAGGGCGTTGCCCTGGGCTAGGCTTGGGTCGCCCCGTTGGAGCTCAGAAAGTGGATGGCAAAAGTTTTTGACAATCCGGGATATTGGCGTACATTCTAGCTATGGAGTTTCTCGCGTTGTTCGCGGTATTACTGGTGACTCTTGTCGCCTTGACGCTCGTTTTGCTGGCGGTCGCCCTGCGCATTGTTTTACCCATAATTATATTGTTGGGCTTCGTTGTCGTCGGCTTGTCCATCATCGCCTTGTATCCCGGCTCGATTATTTGGGCCTATCTGGATGCCAAAGCCCGCGGTAAACCGGCCTGGGCGCTGGCACTGCTGGTGGCCATCTCGCCCTTTCTTGCTTTTGTTGGCTGGCCGCTGACCGTCCTGGCGTGGGTCGTATTGCGTCCAGAAAAGAAGACAGACTATAAAAATATTGGACCAGACTCGCTGGCCGGTACCGCTGGTCCCGCTTAAATTGTGGAAACGGAATCAGGAAATTCGGAGCCGCCGCTGATTGACCCGGCGGAATTGCCCAGCTGGATTTTTCATCAGGATCAGGACGTCATAGTAGTAAATAAACCCGGCTGGGTCGTGTGCCATCCTTCGAAACGCGGCCCATGGTCTTCCCTCGTCAGCGCCTTGCGCGAACATTTGAAGGAATCAACCTTGCATCTGGTCACGCGCCTCGACCGCGAAACCAGCGGGGTGGTTGTGGTCGCGCTCCATACGATGGCCGCGCGCCGCTATCAAATGGCCATGGAAAACCGTCGCGTCGAGAAAACCTACCTGGCATTGCTCGAAGGCGAATTGAAGAATGAGATATCCGTGGACGCACCTATCATCCGTGACGAAAAAAGTGAAGTGGCAGTGAAACGCCGTGTGGCCTTATCGGATGAAACAGGTGGTGAATCTGCCCAAACCATTTTTACGCCCCTCGTACATAAAAACGGTTATACTCTGGCGCGCATTATTCCGCACACTGGTCGCACCCATCAAATCCGCGTACACGCCGCACACTTAGGCCATCCAATAGTCGGCGACAAGCTTTACGGACCCGATGCCTCACTCTATCTCGAATTTGCGAAACAAGGTTGGACAGCCCGCCATGAGAAACTATTGCCGATTCGGCGTCAGGCGCTCCACGCAGCGCGCCTGCGGTTTTTAGATGAAGGCCAAGGTGACTTCACCGCACCTTTGCCCTCTGATTTGGTTGAGTTCGCCCGCCAAAAAATGAATCTCGATTTGGCCGCGGCGTGGACTACTTCCTCCACGTAAACTTCGTCGGGCCGGTGAGGTCGAGTTCTTCTCCGCGGCGAAACACATTCACCGCTGACCACGTCAGCACGACAATGCACACGCAAAGCACGGCGACACTCAAGAGCGGGCTTTCAAAAAACATGTGTTCGCGGCCCAGTAAAGCGCCGCGCAACAAATCCACCGCGTAGGCCACCGGGTCGAGGTGCGCCAGCTTCTGCATCCAACCCGGCGCCGGTTGCAGGGGATACATCGCGCCGGACAAAAAGAACATCGGCAGCATGATCGCGTTGGTCAAGATGGGGAAAACATTAGTCGACGTAAAGCGCGCGGCCATGGCCACACCGATGGAGGAAAAAGTCAACGCCGCGAGCACCATCGCCGGAATAACCCACACAATGGTCATAACGCTGACGTCGATTTTCATGAACGGCAAAAAGATCAACAAAATCGTGCCCTGGATTAGCGCCTGTAATGCGCCAGAAATTACTTTGCCAATCCCAATCGCGGCGCGCGGCACCGGGGCCACGAGCACCGCCTTGAAAAATCCAATTTGCCGGTCGAAGACGATGGTGATGCCCGCGAACGTCGCCGAAAACAACAATGCCAGCGACATCACCCCCGGAAAAATAAATGCGCGATAGTCAAACGCAGGTACGCCCCCGGGCGGCCCCATGCGCATGCTCGCGCCCAAGCCAGAACCGAGCACAAACAGATACAACAATGGTTGAATGAGACCCGCAATGAGCCGCACGCGTTCCTTAAAGAAACGCTGCATATCGAGTACCACAATCGCCCAGATACCGCTCATGACCAGCCTCCCTTCTTGCCATTCGTTGGCGCTGGTGCATCTGCTTCAATGAGTGCCTTGCCCGTGAGTTTGAGAAATACATCTTCGAGGCTCGGCGCATTGACTTCAACGCGCTCCACCTTTACCGGCAATTCGCGCAAAAGAATTGGGACGATGGACGCCGGGTCTTTGTGTTCGAGCATCAACGGCTCGACGCCCGCCGCCGGTTGGTAGCCGCGTTGCACGAGCCATTCCCGCGCCTGCGCATCGTTCTCGGTATGCAGGCGGATGACCCCGCCGCCGAGGCGCGCCTTCAAATTGCGCGGGGTGTCGAGCGCCACGATTTTGCCTTCGGCAATGAGAGCGATGCGATCCGCCACTTCGGCTTCTTCCATGTAGTGCGTGGCAAAAACTATGGACCGCCCACTATCCGTCAATCCGCGCACTTGCTTCCAAAATCCGCGCCGCGCTTCAACATCGAGGCCAAGCGTCGCTTCGTCGAGAAACAGCACGCGCGGGTCCGTCACTAGCGCGCGGGCCAGTTCTACGCGACGCCGCTGGCCACCGGAAAGATTCTGCGCCGGCCGGTCGGCTGCTTCCGTAAGCAGCAGTTGCGTCAATAATTCCTCAGTCCGTCGGCGCACCGCTTTGGCATCCAAGCCATAAAGTCGTCCCATCAAACCTAAATTATCGCGTACAGTCAGCGTTCGTTCAATGGCCGGCTCCTGAAAAACGATACCAATGTCGCGCCGGGTCGCATCGCGTTCTTTCACGACATCGCGGCCGAGCACTTTCGCGATGCCGGAGGTCGGCGTGCGCAGTGTGGACAGAATCGAAAACAGCGTTGTCTTCCCCGCGCCGTTCGGCCCCAACAGCGCAAACATCTCTCCCTTGCCGATGGACAGGTCGATGCCGCGCAAGGCTTCGACTTTGCCGTAATTTTTCACCAGGCCGGCGACTTCGACGGCGGGCGCATTGGGGTCTGAACTCATCGGAACAGGGAGAACACAGGTTAAATGAAGCCCGGTCAATCCGGTAATGGTTGTCCCTTGGTTTCCGGCGCCAGCCAAACCACGATGAGGCCAACTGCATAAATCAGTGAAAGTACTTCTCCCGCGCGTGCGTAACTATTGCCGAAATAGGCCATCAATGCGCCCATCTGCAGTGCGCCAATCGCCGCCAGCACCCGGCCGGCGTTATAGGCAATCCCCTGCCCTGTCGCCCGCACCCGTGTCGGGAAAAGTTCCGGCAGGTACAAGGGAATGAGTCCGTAAAACGAAGCCGTGACGACGCCCGTCAAATAAGTGAAAACGAGAAAGCCCGCGCCATAATTGGTTTCTTCGGCGAAGAAGACCAAACAAACCGCCAGCGACGCGGCGCACAAAATAAAATAGCCCAGCCTGCGTCCAAATTTATTCGCCAACCACGCACCGAGGAAGCAGCCTGAGATTGCACCCAAGGCCGACCAGGCCTGTGTCCATGCTTTAGCCGACGGCATCGCGCTGTGCGTAAGTTGATCGGCCCACAACGGTAGCCATTGCACCAAACCCCAAGTGCCAATCAAAGTCACCCCGCAAAGCAATGTCGCAATAATCGTCGTTCGGAAAATCCCGGGCTGGCAGAGTTCCTGCAATGGTTTGGCCGGAGCCAATTGCGTCGCCTCCACCCAGCGCGGTGATTCCGGCACGTACAAGCGAATGAAAAACGTCAACAACGCCGGCGCGTCACCTACAAGCGCGACCCAGCGCCACGAGTCCCGCGTCACTGAAAAGGATAAACCGACAATCGCGCTCAACAAAAAGCCCATGTTCCCCACTGCGCCAATCCACGCCGCGAGCCAGGGACGGCCCGTCTCCGTCCACGTTTCCATCACCAGCGCCACGCAGAGCGACCATTCGCCACCCATGCCCAATGCCGCCAAAAAACGTAGTCCACCCAGTTGCGCGGGAGTCTGAGCAAAATAAACCAACCCCGTGAATAGCGAATAGGCCAGGATGCTCAGACTCATTGCCCGCACCCGACCAATCTTGTCACCCAGCCACCCAAAAACCAAACCACCCGCCGCCGCACCAACCAAAAATAGCGCCGTGATGATTCCCATCCAGTGGCCGACAAAGGCCTCGTCCGTCACGCCCGCTCCGTGCATTTGTTGCAAGGCAGGTCGCGCGATCAAGGGAAACAAACCCATCTCCAATCCATCAAACAACCACCCCAAAATCGCCGCCAGCAGGATAAGCCGGCGTCGCGCCGGGGTAATAATCAAGTCGGTCATGGAGGGCAGTCTTCAAGTTGATACGAAGTTATCGCCTTGGCGATTCAGTTCTGGCCCAGCTTTTGCAGGAGCGCCGCCTTAGTTTGCGGATTGCTGACCGTATTTACCCATTGCAGCACGCCCTCAATGTTTTTGCTCACCTGGGAGGATGAGGCCAATTGTTGAATTGCCGCATCGCGCACATCGCCCGCAGGCAGCCCATTCAGCCAAGTGGTGAATGTTTGCGGATCCTGCGCCACCCAAGTCGCGGAGACAGAACTTATCGCGCTCACTTGCGCGCTACCCGTCGGCATTTGTTCCGCCAGGCTGACGGCCTGCGCCGGGTCTTTTTGCGCTGTAGCCGTTACGATGGTGGTCATCACCGTATCCTGGTTGCTGCCCGCCGGCAGGCTGGTCGCATAATTCCACGCCGTGGTCGGATTCGTTTGTGCCATCGTCGCCAACACATTGCCCAGCGCCTGATCCTTGCCCGCGCCCTCGGGCAAATTACCGGCCCAGGTCAAGGCGCCCTGCGGATCCGTCGTCGCCAGGTTTTGGGCGATGGCTGGCGCGGCTGACAAATAGACCGAGGGGTCGGCGGCGTTTTGGACGAAGGTCGCCGCCGCGTTGGGATTTGTTTTCGAGAGTGCAGGGAGAATGGCATCAAGGGCGGTCACGCGTGCCGTCGAATCAGTATCCGACAGCGTTTGCGCCCAGCCCAGCGCATCGGTGGGGTTGCTTTGGCTCCATTCCTTGGCCAAATCGCCAATGGCGGTCTCGCGTACGCCCGGATCGGTTATCTTGGCTAGCGCGGGCAGCATGGAAGTAGGACTAGTGTTATAAAGGTTGGAAAACAGGGAATTGATCTGCTGATCGTAAGCGGCGCCCGATGAATTTTGGTTCAGCCAATCCATCGCCGCGGTCGCGTTTCCGCCCGTCTTCAAACCACCCGCAACTCCGCCAATCAAGTCATTGCGCTCGGAAAGGTCAGTGACTTGATTGATTTCAGTTAAAGTCGCTTGTTTATCGAAGTTTCCATTTTGGGCGCTGGCCGAGAGGGCCGTATAGATCACTTGATTGCGTACCTCTGCCTCGGCGGCGGGCAGCCCTTGCGCCCATTTAATGGCGGCCTGCGGATTTGTCGTTCCATATACATAGCCTAACATGCTGAGGGTGGTGACACGGGTAAAGCCAGGGGGCAAATTAAGCGCCGCGGCTGCTGCATCTGCGGGATTTTTGTCGGCCCAAGCACCGAATAACAGCCGGTAAGCATGGATCTTGTCAAAATCTCCGGGGTAGTATTGCGCCAGCAAATTAAAGGCGTGTTGCGGATCACTTGCAGCGATATTGCCCAGCGCAAAGTCAATTATTTTCAAGCGAGTTTCGTATTCGCCTGGTGGAAAACTGGGGAGGAGCGCCAATGCCGCCTCGGGGTTGGCCTTGAGCAGATTTCCGAATAGATCGATCAAGATATAATTCTTACCGTGTACTCCACGGAGCGGCACCGGCCAATCCGCGACCAGTTTGATAATGTCGGGCAGGTCTTTCGGATCAATGCCCTTTAAGAGGACATCTGCAAAATAATCTTTCTTGTCGTCCCATGAAACTTCCGGGTTGGCCAATAGCCGGCGAACGTCGTCGAGCGTAACAAAATAGGGGCCTTTATTCTGCTGAGTCTTGGAGATGGGGGTCGTTTTTGCGTGGATTGCTGTCGCAGGTTTTACTGCGGTGTTGGATGCCACCACCTGCCACCGGCCCAACAGGTAGCAGCCCCCAACCAAGCCGAGAAGAAAAACGCTGCTGAGAAAAGATTTCATGGTCCGATTGCTTTTCACGGGGTGGGTGGTCGCGGCGCGGCTTGGTTCAACGATTGCAAAAGCTCCGCTTGTTCCGCTGCGGGCAGCTTGAGGTTTTTTACCGCATCCACCGCAGAGGAAACCGCCGTATCACGCTGGCCTCCCGGCAGCAGAGTGTTGACCCATTTGACGAAACCCGGGGTGTCTTCCACCACCCATTTACTTGCCAGTTCAAATGTCGGAGAAATTTGGGCGTCCCCACTCGGGAGTTGCCCGAGCAACGCGACGGCCTGCGCCGGGGTGCGTCCAGCCAACGTCATGATCAAGGCAGATGTTGCGCTGGTCCGGGCCTCTTCGGTTGGTAATTGGCTGATAAGCGGTGCGACTGCCGTCGGATTTGTTTGAACCATCTCGTAAATGGTATTCTTGTTGTTCGTCATATTTGTGGCATAATTCCACGCGGTGTTAAAATCCGAACCAGCCATGCTGACTAAAGCATCGTTGAGCGCTTTGGTTTTGACATCCCCGTCGGGCAGGCGATTTACCCAAGCCAAGGCCGCTTGGGGATCGGACCTGGCCAAGTCGGCGGCAATTTGGGGCGCAAACTGTAGAAATTGCTCTGGTTTGGGAGAGTTTTCCACCAAAGCAGCAACGGCAACGGGATTTTGTAGCGCCAGTGTGTAAACAAGTTGGGACATTGCGCTGTCGCGAATGTCCTGTTCCGAATCAGGCAGATTTTGCACCCAGTGGAGGGCTGCGTCAGGATCATATTGGATCAAAGTAGATAGCAGGCTGTCAGCAACAGTAGCACGCACGTCCGTTTCGGGGATTTTATCAAGCATACTGGCGGCTAGGTTAGGATTGACGTAAGCAAGTTCTTTAAAAATGTCTTTAACCGTTTTGTCGTAGGTGTCGCCCGTAGCCACTTGGTTGAGCCAGTCCAGCGCGGCCACGGGGTCGGCCCCTTCGCCACCGCCTAAGGAAGCTAAGCCCGCTCCCCAAAAAACTCCGATTTCATGGACGGCCTCATTGCGGAGTGAGGCGTCCTGCAACTTATCCACATATTGGGCAGCGAGCGCGGGTTGCTGGTTCTCGTTATAGGGGTCTGAAATAACCACCAACGCCTTCTCAAGAACATTTGCATCGGTCGCTGGCAGACCGCTGGCCCAATCCAGGCATTTCTGGGGGTCGGCCTGGGCCCAGCCATTGGCCACCCCTTTCATCGCGGCGGTGCGTTCCAAGCTGGCGGGCAGTGCTTCAGTAACTGCGGCCGCTGCTGCAGAATGCGCCGGGTCTTTCGCCCAAGCGTCAAAGGCATCATCGTAGGCTTGCTGCGCCTGCTTTCCCGCGGGCATGGCTGCCAGTTTGGCCAGGCCGCCTGGCAAATCCTTCGCCAAATCAATGCCGTGATTCTTTGCTGCGGGAGTCGAGTCTTCCACCAACTTCTGGTAAAGAACCTCCGCCCTGGCTCTGGCGGCGGTTCGTGCCGCCAGCGCCATGCTCGCCGCATTGCGCACTCTCGGCTCCGGCTGCATCGCAACTTCCCGTTCACTTTGCCAGCGGCCCGTTTGATAGGCCGCCGCACCCAATCCGGCGAAAAGGGCCAAACGAAACCAAACGTTGACGGTGGACGAAACCATCCGGGGTTCCTCAATTAATACGCGACAATAACCAGGCAATCAATCGGCAAGTTGCAACCTATCCAACCGCGTTACTTAACCCGATGAAAACTAGCAATAGGCCCAACGCAAACCCCTACCCGCGCTTGCGGTAAACCAGCACCCGGGCGGGCGGCACGTTCAGCCAGATCATCGAGGTTGACTGCAAATCGAAAGGATTCGAGCCATTGATGCGGCGCTTGTAGAAATGGTAGGTAAACTGCACCCAGCAGCCCCCGGGCTTGAGTACTTCAAAAATCTTCCGGGTGACACGTTCTTCCAAATCTTTGGGAAACGAACGCAACGGCAGACTGGATATTACCGCGCCGACTTGCCGTTCGCCGGTGTTCTCGAAAACCACTTTGTCCAATTCGCAGGCATCGCCTTCCACCACCTTGACCTGCGGAAAACGTACCTGCAACATCTTGGCGAGCTCGGGAGATTTCTCCACTGGCAGCAATCGGTCTGCCGCCAACCCTCGCTTCAGCAAGGCCTCCGTCACCGGCCCGGTTCCCGGCCCCAATTCCAGCACCCAATCCCGCGGATGGTCCGGCAGCCAGTGCGCCATCGCCCGCGCCAAACCGGCGGAACTGGGCACCACCGCGCCCATCTGTTTCGGTTTGAGAAAGCACTCCCGGATAAATAGGGCGGCGCCGCCGAGGTTTTGGCGTATCTTATGTGCCACAGGGGTAATCGTTGAAAGTTGCAGCCAAACGCTGGCCGGGCTTGCCATCCAATGACATCCCGGCGGGCGCGGCAAGCTTTCTGCAAAGAATTAGGCAAAAAATAATCAAGTTACGGTAAGGAAAAGATTCGCCACCCTCGCGAAAAACTGCGTGGATTTCCCTCTTGCTGAAGGCTGTCCCGTCCCGTCATCTTCCACTCATGTTGACCATGCATTCTTCCCTCTTTCGCAGTCGTTTTTTCTTCGCACTGGCCGCCGCATTTTGCGCCACGCTCTTTCCGGTGTCCAGCCATGCCGCGGATGCCGCAGCCGCGCCGGTCACCCCCGCAGTCGCGCCGGTGGCCGATGGCGTCGAAAGTTCCGTGGTAAAGATTTTCACCACCACCCGCTACCCGGATGTCTTCAAGCCGTGGACCAAATCCGCACCCCAAGAAATCAGCGGCACAGGCGTCATCATCGAAGGCCATCACATCCTGACCAACGCGCACATGGTGCTTTATGGCAGTCAGATCCAGGTGCAGGCCAACCAGTCCGGCGAAAAAGTAAGCGCGACCGTCGAGGCCGTCGCCCCGGGTATTGACCTCGCCTTGCTCAAGGTTGACGACGCCACGTTTTTTGACGGACACCCCGCCCTGCCCCGCGCCGCCAAGCTACCCGACAATAAAGACAGCGTACTCGTTTACGGCTACCCGACCGGCGGCAACAACCTTTCCATCACCAAGGGCATCGTCTCGCGCATCGAGTTCGCCTCGTACAATAATTTCACCGACGGCCTGCGCATACAAATCGACGCCGCCATCAATCCCGGCAACAGCGGTGGCCCAGCCGTGGTGGACAACAAGATGATTGGCCTTGCCTTCAGCAAACTCGGCGGCGCGGACAACATTGGCTACATCATCCCCGACGAAGAAATCGACCTCTTCCTCAACGGCATCAAGGACGGCGAATACGCCGGCAAGCCGACGATGTTCGACGAACTCCAGACGATGGAGAACCCGGAACTGCGGCCCTTCCTGAAAATCGACAAATCCGTCCACGGCATCATCGTCAACGACCCCTTTGGCAAGGACGCGAACTACCCGCTCAAGAAGTGGGACATCATCACCAAAATCGGCGACACGGCGGTGGACGACGAAGGCATGATTAATTACGGCAACAACCTGCGCCTAGAATTCCAATATCTCATTCAGAATATCGCCAAAGACGGCAAAGTACCGCTGACGATTGTGCGCAATGGCAAGGAAATGAATGTTCAACTCCCGGTGATGCCTGACCGTCCGCTGCTGATCCCGGCATTGAGCGGCAAGTATCCGTCATATTATATTTTTGGACCCATGGTCTTTACCACGGCGACGGCGGAATTTGTGCAGGAGATCGGTGGTTCGCGCAGTAGTACGATGAATTACCTCAGCTTCATCGGCAGCCCGCTCGTCACGCGCCGGGGCGACCCGCCCGCCTTCCCGGGTGAAGAATTGGTCGTCGTGTCCTCGCCGTTGTTTTCGCACAAACTCGTGCTGGGTTATGAGAAAGAACCGGTGTCGTGGGTTGTCAAAAGCGTCAACGACATCCCCATCAAAAATTTGAACCAGCTCGTGCAAGTGCTCAACGATTCAAAAGATGAATTTTTGAAATTCACTTTTGACGGCCTTGGGTTGGAGACTTTTGTATTCCCTCGCCAGGCGATGAAGGATTCGACGGACGACATTTTGAGCGACAACGATATCCGCGCCCAAGGCTCGCCGGATGTGATGGAGGCGTTGAAGAAGGGAAAATAGCTGGGAGTTTTGGGTTTCGAGTTTCGAGTTCGTTGCATCACCCATGTCTCCGTTTCCAATCGTTGTCTTGGCTCTGGTGGGTTGTGCGCTGAGTGTCTCGGCGTATAAGACTTTGTTTGTGGCGTCAGACCGGGGGCAGGTCATGGCGGTCATTCGTGCATGGCGGTGGCGCTACCTGCCGGGGACCCTGGCGGCGTTGTTCGGGGTTGGACTGGTCTGCGGCGGATTGAGTGAATATGTGCCATGGACGAACTGGGGTTGGTGGCATCTGCTGGGCGGCATGGGCAACCCGGTCTTCGGCGTGATTGACCTGGGGTCGAGTCCTGCGGGCCTGGCCATCAGCGCGGCGTTGGCGGTGGTTTTTCCGCTCGTCTTTGGCGTGGCGGCGATTCGGGAAGCGCGCGCCGAGGAAGTTTCCTTCCGCAAGGGGAATCAAAAAAAGTCGGTGAGGCGGCGGGTGGCCCGGGCCATCTGGTTTGGGTTGGTGCATTTTTTTATTGGGATTCCGATTTATGCGTGTTGCGCGCTCACGGTGCCGGGGTTGTGGCTGGATTACGTTTACCAGCGGGGCTATGAACGCGCGGCGGCAAAAATCTCGCAGGAAGCGGCCCAGGCCGGTTTGTTGCGGGTATTGCGCGCGAGGGAGCGGGAATTGCAGGTCCAGCAGCATGAGTTGGAAGTCCAGGCGGAGAAATATAAACGGTGGCCGCATCTCGCGTCCTACAGCAGGCATATTGTAATGGACGGCCCATTACGGACCATGGGGGGAACTGCCGAGGAAATCGCCGACGAGGCGGCCCATGGGGTTGAATACAGTCGCTTTCGCGAAGAATACGCCCAAGCCGAGGAAGCGGGCGTCAATACCGCCGCCGCCCAACATGCGTTTTATAATTTGCTGATCATTGTGATTGTGGAGATTGCGGTGTTGGCGTCCTAAATTCATTTAAGAAAAATTATCTTGGTTTTTAACTTCTTAATCCTCATCTCCCGACCCCCGAATTATAGGTTTGACAAAGGAGCGTCTAATGCGCTAATCCGTAAAGGTTTACGGGGTATGGACTTGGCGTCCGCCGGGTTCTCTCCGTTCACCTTGTTGCTCTATGAGTTCTGATTTCACCTCCACCTCCGGTTCGGGTACCCGCAAATTCATCAAGCCGTCGTTCGCTTATCTGATCGAAAAGAAGCGCGACAAGGGTGAATTCTCCGAAGATGAGATCCGCTTCATCGTGGACTCGATTCTCGACGAGGAATTGCCGGATTTCCAGCTTTCCGCGCTGGCGATGGCCATCTATTTCAACCAGTTGTCCGCGCAGGAAACGGCGACGCTGGCCGAGGAGATGATGCTGTCGGGCGAAGTGGTGGACCTGGGCCGCATTTCGCGCCCGAAGATCGCCAAGTACTCCACGGGCGGCGTGGGCGACAAGACCTCCCTGGTGCTCCCCCCCCTGGCGGCGGCGTGCGGGGTGTGCATGCCGTGCATCAATGGCGTGGACGAAGACTTCGTCATCTCCGCCATCGACAAGCTGGAGGCGATTCCGGGGTTCCGGGCCGACCTGCCGTTGAAACAATTTGTTGAGCAATTGGTGAAGGTTGGCTGCGCCATGTATGCGCCGAGCGCGTCGGTCGCGCCGGTGGACACCGCGCTGTACAAGCTACGTGAGCAGACCGGCACCGTGCCGAGCCTGCACTTGATTACCGCGAGCGTGCTGTCCCGTAAACTGGCCGAAGGGGCCGAGGGCTTGGCGGTGGATGTCAAATGGGGCAATGGCTCGTACATCAAAGATTTGGAACAGGCGAAGCAACTGGCGCGGTCGATTACGCGCGTGGCGCGCGGCATGAAGCGCCGGTGTGTGGCACTCGTCACCGACATGAACCAGCCGCTGGGTGACACCGTGGGCACGGCGCTGGAAATTGCGGAAACCATCAAGCTGCTCAAGGGCGAAGGACCCGAGGACTTGAAGGAACTCGTGCTCAAGATGGGCATGGAGATTGTGCGCCTCGCGGGCGTGGCTGGTTCGACTTTGTCGGCCAAGCAGACGGTCGAAAAACATTTGAGCGATGGTTCGGCACTGGAGAAATTTAAGGAAATGATCGCGGCGCAAGGCGGCAACACGGCATTCATCGACGATCCGTCGAAGTTCACGCCGGCGAAGTATATCCGCAAGCTGCCGGCGCCCAAGCGCGGGTACGTGCACACGATCAACGCGGGCATGATTGCGCGCGGCGTACAGGTGCTGGCGTCAAACAAGAAGGGCAAGCCGGACCCGTCCGTCGGCGTGTCGGAAATCAAAAAAGTCGGCACGCAGGTTAAGCAGGGCGAGCCGTTGATGATGATCCACTACAACGACGAGTCGAAGCTGGAAGCCGCGCTGGAGTATCTGCGCTCGGCCTACCGCCTGGCGCCGAAGCGCCCCACCCCGCCGCCGTTGGTGGTGGAACGCGTGGCGTAAAGCGAGGTTCGGTTTATGACGCCGGGAGATGGCGACCCAGTGCCGCTGCCCATCGAGGGCACGCTGGATTTGCATACGTTTCGCCCGCAGGAGGCGGTCGCGGTGGTCGATGCTTTTCTGGAAGAGAGTTATCGCCGCAAATGGCGCGAAGTACGGATTGTCCACGGCAAAGGCACCGGAACGCTGCGCGAAAAAGTCCACGCGTATCTGCGCACGTCGCGCTGGGTGGCGTCGTTCCGGCTGGGCGATGAAACCAGCGGTGGCTGGGGCGCGACAGTGGTGGAGTTGCGAAAAAAATAGTGCGGAGCTAACTTTACTTCCCTGCCACCGCTTTGGCCACGGCGTCGGTAAGATCGTCGCCAAAGAGATGCATGGCGATGATTTTGCCGTCGCGACCGATAAGGAAATTGTCGGGCAGCACGGTGACGTGAAATTTGTCGAAAAGCTCGTTGAGGCCGAGCGGACTGCGCGGTGAGTTGCCCGCAGCGCAATACTGCGGCCAGGTCATGTTGTACTTTTTAAGAAAGGCGGTGAGGTTCGCGTTGAGGGTTTTAGGGTCGGTGCCGCGCGGGCCGAATCCGATCGCCCTGGTGACCCCGACCACCACAAAACCCTGGGCGCGGTACTGGGCATAGACTTTGGCGACGTTGGCCATTTCGAGCAGGCAGGGCGCGCAATCGGTCCCCCAATAGTCAAGTAGGACGACCTTGCCTTGAAAGCGCGCGGGCGAAAGCTGCACGCCGGTATAATCGGTCACGGAAAAATCCGGAAGCGGTTCTCCAATCAACTTGCGGCGGGCGGCCAGGTCGGGCGCAAAGCCGGCTTGCTGGATGCTTTGGATATCGTCGTCGGCCTGCCGGGCAGTCGGGGTTTCGGGATAATCTTTGATTACTTGCTGAAGGTCCGCGATGCAGAGGTCGTCCTGTGAAAACACACCGCCTTGATAGACCCCCGGATCGAGCAGGCTGTTGCCAGTGTGGCGATAAGGCTCTGCGTTGAGCATCGCTTTGGCCAGGGCGACCTGGGCGACGTCGTCGGTCTTTTCGTTTTTATGCGCGGCGAGCAGGGCGTCGAAGGCCTGAATGATGTCCGACCACTTCCGAGGGATGTTGGCCCCGGGACCTTTTTTAAGATTCTCGGTCTCCCGCGCCTGTACTTTCGCCTGTAGCGCGTGGAGTTGGGCCAGGAGCGGAGAGGTTTGGGCGGAGGCCGAAGTGACGGCGAGGAGCAAAGAGCCGATAATCAATGCCAGAAGGCGTGAGGGTTTAACTTTCATTGAAGAATTGGCCGTAAACCTTGGTTAACAAAACGAATATGTCGTTTTAATGTAACAGCCACCCGTCACAAAAGCGCACAGAATAAATGCTAACTTTGTCGCTCGGACTAAAAAGCTTCTGGTTTTCTATTTCTTCAGATGTGTCGAATTTGTATCGCCTGCCTAAAAGTGGCCCGTTGCGTGTGTCATTTTGGCACATGCCGTGAAGTCGTTAAATTGCTTGTTCTTAATTAACAATGCCTTGTGAATTTGTTTCCCGGGCATGAATCATGATGAATAGTAGCTGAACAACCTGTTCACAACTCACCAACTTAGGAGATCACTACCATGAAACTGATTCGTTATGACTATCCGGCTACGGCCGATTTTGAGCGCTTATTTGGCGCTTTGTTTCCGGCGGGCACGCGCTTTAATGGCGCGACCGGCTGCGCAACGACGGACCTGACTGAGGACGCCGAAAACTATTACGCCAAGGTCGAACTACCGGGCGTGAAGAAAGAAGATGTCGCCGTCGAGCTCGACAACTCGCTGCTGACCGTGACCGCCAAGCGCACGGTTAAGACCGCCGAAGGCGAGAAGAGCGTGGAATTCGCGCGCAGCCTCACCCTCCCCGAGGGCGTGGACGCTACGAAGGTGCAGGCCGTGTACGAAAACGGATTGCTCACGCTGACACTACCAAAGCCCGAAGTCGTCAAACCGCGCCGCATCGAAGTGCGATAAAACGTGGTTTTGAGGAGTAACTGGGGGCGGGTCTAAAAAGGCCCGCCCCTGTTTTTTTGTGCTAATCGAAATAACCCGACGGTTCGGCGCAGTCAGTTCGACGTTTCCTTCAGGGCAATTTCGTCGATGACTTCTTTCGCTTTTTTCAAACTCACCTTGGGATACAGCTCGCGATAGCAGCGTATAGCTAGAACACTTTTGCGCGATTGCACCAGCCTGCGGACATCGTCCATCGTAGCCCGACCCGGCTGTGGGTAGAGACCCTTGCGCCGCAACGCGGCGACCTGCAAGGCGTTGCGACCCAGCGCAAATCCAAAGAGCAAAAGAATGCCGAGACCGATATATACGAGTGCCATGGGAAAAGAATATCTTCATTTGTAGAAGCAGATCAAACTCTAACAACTTTTTTGAACTAGGTTTTTACTTTGCCTGTGGCGCATAAATCGCTTTCATCAATCCGTGCAAACTTATTTAGACCTGCTGCGGCTGGTGCGGGATCACGGCGAAGAACGCCGGGACCGCACGGGCGTGGGTACGCGGGGAGTCTTTGGGGCGCAGGCGCGGTTTGACTTGCGCGAGCGATTCCCGCTGCTGACGACCAAGAAGGTGCACTGGAAATCCGTCGTCTACGAGTTGCTGTGGTTTTTGCGCGGGGAAACGAATGTGAAATGGCTGCAGGAGCGCGGGGTGTCGATTTGGGATGAGTGGGCGGATGCCCAGGGCGACCTGGGGCCGGTCTATGGCCACCAATGGCGGCACTGGCCCGCGCGCGATGGCACCACGATTGACCAGATTGCGAAGATCGTCGCGGCCATCCAAAAGTCGCCCCAATCGCGCCGGCACATTGTGACAGCGTGGAACCCGGCGGATGTGGACCGCATGGCGCTGCCGCCGTGTCACGCGCTGTTTCAATTTTATGTTTCCAGCAAAGGCGAACTGAGCTGCCAGCTTTACCAGCGCAGCGCGGACCTGTTCCTCGGTGTGCCATTCAACATCGCGTCGTATTCGCTGCTCACGCTGATGGTCGCGCAGGTGTGCGGACTGAAGCCCGGCGATTTTGTGCATACCTTTGGCGATTTGCATTTATATCTGAACCATTTGGAACAAGTGGAAACACAACTCGCGCGCACGCCGAAGACGTTGCCGCGCGTACGGTTGAACCCGGATGTGAAAACACTCGAGGCGTTCCGGTTTGAAGATATTGAATTACTGGAATACGATCCGCACCCAGGGATTAAAGCGCCGATTGCAGTGTAATTGTTTATGACCTGGAAAGCTATTGCTGCGCTGGCGGAGAACCGGGTCATCGGTGACCGCGGCACCATTCCCTGGAAACTGCCGGAGGACATGCGTTTTTTTCGCACGCAAACAACCGGGCACACTATTGTGATGGGCCGCAAGACATGGGATTCGCTGGGGCGTCCCCTGCCCCAGCGACGGAATGTAGTGGTGTCGCGCACCTTGAAGCCAGGGGGGAATACGCTTCCGGGGGCGTTTGTGGTGAAAAATCTGGAACAGGTTGAGCAAATGCCCGTCGGGGGCGATGTGTGGATTATCGGCGGCGCGGAAATCTATGCGGAGGCGCTGCCCAAGTGTGCGGAACTTTACTTGACCCATGTGGCGGGAAAATTTGCAGGCGACGCGTTTTTTCCGAAATATGAAGATTTATTTGAGGCGAAAGAAACACTGCAAGAAACGCCGGTGTTTAAAATTGTGCGGTACGTTCGGCGTTAATTTTTTCCTTAATGATGTTTTGTCGGCAAATGCAGGAACAAAAAGAACGCCACGGTCAAGCCGGCCAGAAATAAGACTGTAAGGGCGAGCCCATGGACCACCTGGGCTTGTTCAAAGCTAAGCACCCAGCGGGGCGGGCGCAGACGATGACTGAGGCCGGTGATGACGACTTTTTCCGGCGCATCGAGGTCGGCGCGAAACGCGGCCATAGTGGGATAGCGTTCAGCGGGTTTGCGGCGCAAGGCACGGAGCACAATTTCCTCCGCTTGCGATGAGATGGTGGGATTGATTTGCCGCGGTGCCACGGGGTCGCCCTGCACGCGGGATTGGGCGCACACCCATGGGTCTTCGTGCTCAAAGGGCAATTTGCCCGTGAGCATTTCGTAGAGAATGACGCCGAGGCTGTAGATGTCGGCGCGGGCATCACAACGGGAACGCTTGACCTGTTCCGGGGCCATGTACTGCGGCGTGCCGAAGACGGGCGTCAGGTCCGCCAGCACGTCGAGGCGGCCGGCGATGGGCGCGGCGAGCCCGAAATCCATGATGCGAATCGTGTGATCCTGGCAGAGCATGATGTTGTCGGGCTTGATGTCGCGATGGGTAAAATTGCGCTCGTGCATGTATTGCAGGCCTTCGCCCACCAGGCTGGCAATGCGCAGGGCGTCGGCTTCCGGCAACGGTTTTTGCCGATGGATGAGGTGCGCCAAGGTGCAGCCGGCCAGACGCTCGGTGACCAAATACAACCGGTTGGATTTATTTTCAACTGAATGAAATTTTAATAAACTTGGATGGTCGAATTTGAGGCCGATTTCCTCCTCGCGCAAAAAACGGGCCACATAGGCCGGATCGCGCTCAAACCGCGCGAAGGGTGCTTTGACGACGACCGGGCAGGCGCTGTTGCGCATATCTTCCGCCGCATAGATGGTGGCCATGCCCCCCTGGCTGAGCGCCTCGCCAATGAGAAAACGTCCATCGAGCAGAGTGCCGGGAGGGAACTCCACCTTCTCCACGTCTGCCACTTTATCGCGATTGACGACGATCTCGCGGCAGGAAGCGAGACTGGCCAATGGCGGCATGGCTTGGGCACACATGGTTCCAGTTTGCCAGAGCATGAACCGAACCAGTAATAAAATGCTGTCGATTGAGCATTAAATTAACATTAAGGAAAATTGCCGCATCTATGAATAGCCACCGCGTTGAATTGCATTTTAAAACACCCACCCGCCGGGCGTATCTCAACATCACGGGCCAGGTGCGGGAGGCGGTGCGGGCCAGCGGCGTAAAGGAGGGCCTGTGTCTCATTAACGCGATGCACATTTCCGCCAGCGTGTTTATCAACGATGACGAATCAGGTCTGCACAAGGATTTCGAAGCGTGGCTGGAAAAACTCGCGCCGGAAAAACCGCACAACCAATACCGGCACAACGATACCGGCGAAGACAATGCCGACGCACACCTGAAGCGTACTATCATGGGCCGGGAAGTAGTCGTCGCCATCACCAAAGGGCAACTCGATTTCGGACCATGGGAACAAATTTTCTACGGCGAATTCGATGGCCGACGCGCCAAGCGCGTGCTGGTGAAGATAATCGGCGAATGAGCGCCAATTCAATTACTTCAACGATTCCGGGAAGAATCCCTGATACAGACCGACAAAGAGCGTGGCGGCGGCCAGTAAACCGAGGGCCAGGCGCGTCCAGCGCGTGGGCGCAAGGGGAGAATCGGCGATAGGAGTACCCAACGACGGTTGACTCGGCTGGCGGAAAAGAGCTTCGCGCATCCAGCCAAAATAATAATAAATCGAAATCACCACGCCGACAATGGCCACCACGAGCAGATTATAGAGGTGTGCTTCATAGGCCGCGAAGAAAAGAAGCAGTTTCCCAATAAAACCGGCCAGAGGTGGAATACCCGCCAGCGAACCGAGGCCAATGGATAACACGCCACCGAGGAATGGCTCGCGCTTGCCGAGGTCGGCGTAGTCTTCGAGTTCCTGGGCTTCATCATTGGGACCGGCGACGTGAGCCATGACGCCAAACACCGCCATCGAACCAAGCAGATAGGTCAAAAGATAAAACAGCACCGCACCGGGCGCCCAACTGACGCCCTGCACCGTCGCCACCACGCCGATGAGCATATATCCAGCGTGAGAAATACCTGACAGACCCATGACGCGCTTAACGTTGCGCTGACCCAAGGCCGCAAGGTTACCATACAAGATGGATAGCACGGCCAATGTCGAAAGTAGCGGAGCCAAAACTTGATGCGCCAGCCAGGAAGCGGCAAAGGGTCCCGTGACGAGATTCAGCAGTACCAAAAATCCAGCGGCCTTGGAGCCAACCGCGAGAAAAGCCGTGGTCGGCGTTGGCGCGCCCTGGTAGACGTCAGGAATCCAGACTTGGAACGGCACCACGCCGATTTTAAAAGCCACTCCGCAAAGCACGAGCGCCACTCCTGCGGCGGCGAGCGGGTTGAAGGTTTGCCGGGCTAACACGCCACCGAGGTCCACGAAGCTCATGGCGTCGTGCATGGGCTGGCCGATGCGATTGAGCGAGGGCGCGGCAGCCACGCCGTAGAGCAACACAATGCCAAAGAGCATGATGGCCGAGCTCAACGCGCCAAGGATGAGGTACTTCAAACCGGCCTCGAGTGACCATGGACTGTTACGCCCATAAGCTACCAATACATAAAAACCAACCGTCACAGTTTCGAGCGCGACAAAGAGCATTACGAACTGCGCGCTCTGCACCAGCAGCATCATCGCCGCAGCCACGACGAGTTGCAGGTGATAAAACTCGGCGCGCGGCAGCGACTGGCGCTGGAAATAAACCTGCGCGATATAACTGACCATCAGCGAAGTGAGGAGGATGAAGACACGTCCGGCTTCGCTAAACGGAGTAAAAACGATGAGACCGTCAAAATAGGTGGTGCTCATCACCTTCTCCATGACGGGATCGGATGACTCGTACGCAATGTAACCCAGCAAAGCGATGAGGATGACCACCTGGCCGAGCACCGCCACGCGCGGGATGACGGCGCGGTCCTTATCCTTGAGCAAAAGATCAAGCGCCAGCAGTAGAATGGCAAGCAAGCCCAATGAAATTTCCGGCCAGAGCTTCAGCCACTGGTTTGTATCCGTAATGACGTGATAAATGGCGGGATTCATGGCGTAGGCGCAAGTTTGGCGACGGGTGCATTGACAGCTGGCACAACTGGCTCGGTTGCCAACACGCGACCAGCCGGCGACGTATTTTGGTAAACCATCGGCAGGGCTTCGTTAATACCACGCGAAAGACTGGACGGCCAAAAGCCGACGGCCATCAACGTGCCGAGCAGAATGATAGCAGGCCAGCGTTCGCGGGGCTGGATGTCTTTGAGCGAACCATCGAACAGGTTTTGGAAGGCAGGGCTGGGTTCGCCGTAAAAAATACGGGACACGGCGCGCAAACCATACACTGCGGAAATGATGAGACCCAGTGCCGCAGCGGCGGTCATCCAGGGCGAATATTTCCACAGGGAAACGAAAATGCTGAATTCGCCCCAGAAATTAGCGAAGCCCGGCAGCCCGGCGCCCGCCAAGGTCGCGGCGACAAAGAAGCCGGCCAACACCGGAGCTTTTTGGCAAAGGCCGCCCATTGCACCAAAGTCGTAGGTGCGCGTGCGTTGAAAGACCGCGTCCGAAAGCAGGAAGAGCGCCGCGATGGAAAGCCCGTGCGCAAACATCAGCAGCACTGCGCCGCCTGCGCCGAGCGCGCTTACGCACGCGATGCCGAGAAAAATATAGCCCATATGCATCACCGAGCTGTAGCCAAGCATCATCTTCAAATCACGCTGAGCCATCGTGGCCGCGCCGATGATGACAACATTGCCCAGGGCGAGCCAGGCCAGGGTGTGGCCCCAGTCGCTCATGCCGCCGGGGAGCAAGGGGACGGCGATTTGCAGGAGTCCATACAAACCAAATTTTTTCAAGACCCCAGCGTGCAGCATCGCAGCGGGTGTCGGCGCGGCAGCATAACCCGTGGGGGCCCAAGAGTGGAACGGCCAGAGCGATACAAGAATACCAAATCCAAAAAGTAATAAGGCGAAAATTTTATTTTCAGTGCCCGAGCCAGGGCCCGCTGGAAGACTCCACGCGCGCATGGTGACCAAATCAAAACTATGCGCACCGCTATGATAATAGAGCGCCAGCAAACCGAGCAATGAAAGCATCGCGCCCAGAGTCAGGTAGATGGTCATTTCGAGCGCAGCAGAACGACCACCGGGGCCGCCCCACCAGCCGATGAGGATGAAGGTGGGAATCAGCGCGAATTCGTGGAAGAAATAGAAATAAAATAAATTGACCGAGGCGAAAACGCCCACGGCGCCGGAGACAATAAACAACAGCAGGCCCCAGTAGGCATGGGGGCGGTCCGTCTGCGTGTAGATGGCGTAGATGCCGGCGGCGAGGCCCACTACCCCGGCCAGCACAAACATCGGCAGGGAGAGGCCATTGAGGCCAAGCTGCAACGTGATGCCAAGGAAGCCCAGGCCGGCATCGAAATCACTGGTAAAAAGAAATTCCGGCGTATGGGCGTACGAACCATGCAAGGCGTGCTCGATGAGCGGTGTGCCACTCACGCGCAAGGCAAACGCCACCCAGGCGCATACGGCGGCTACGGCGGGAGTCGCAAAGCCCGTCCACGCCACGGCGCGCGCGAGACCGGGCGCAATCTGGCGGCCTTTGACGAGCAAGACCAGCCCCGCCAGGAATGGCACGGCAATCGCCAAGGGTAAAATGAGTGCGTCGCTGGTCATGTTAAATTCATCAAAAAATGTTTAGCCAACGGACAAGGCCCAAAAGAGGATCACGCCGGCCAGGAACCAGTAAACGTAGTTGTGAATGCTGCCGGTCTGGAACCGGCGCAAGACGGAGCCGGTCAAGCCCGCCAGACCGCCACTGCCCCAACCGAAGGTGAACTTGAAGAGAAGTAAATCAACCGCGCCGATGATATCGGCAACGCGTTGCTGTACTTGCGCGACGTACCAGTCATAAATATCGTCGAACCAGCCGTGGCGCTCGAGCACGTGAAAGGCACCCGATGATTTCGCGGCGAGCGCGTCAGTTTGTGCGCGGCCATAAAATAAATAAGCGACCAATAAACCAGCCACCGCGATGGCGATATTAACTGCTTCGAGAATATTGGCGGCGCCGGATTTTTCAACGGCTTCGTGCAAGTTGTTAAAGGCCTCGGCAAAAACCACCACGCAACTGCTCGGGAGCAGGCCGGTGAAATGCCCGCCCCAGGTCCAGCCATACACCGCCCAGCCGCCGCCAAGCGACAAGAGGCCCAGGACGACGAGCGGAATCGTCATGAACGGGCTGCTTTCGTGCGCGTGGCTGGATTCCTCGCTACGAGCTTTGCCCAGGAAAACAACGGAGAATAAACGGCCCGTATACAAAGCCGTGCAGAGCGCGCCGAACAATACCAGTACATAGACGCCAAAGTAAACAGAGCCTTCGGCATGACCTTTCAAGAAGGCTGCGGTAATGATGGAATCCTTGGAATAACCCCCGGAGAAAAAGGGAATCGCACAATTGGCCAGCGAGGCCAGCAGGAAGGTGATGCCGGTTAGCGGCATTTTTTTCAACAGTCCGCCCATTTTATAAATATCCTGCTCGTGATGGCAGGCATGAATGACTGAACCGGAGCCAAGGAAGAGCGTGGCCTTGAAGCACGCGTGCATGGCCAGGTGGAACATCGCGAGTTCCGGATAACCGAGGCCAACCGCGCAGGCCATGTACCCGAGATGCGACAGCGTCGAATAGGCGAGGGTCTTTTTAATATCCGTCTGGCCCAGCGCGCACAGTCCCGCAAAAGCAGTCATGGCCGCGCCACTCCACATAATCCAATGCAGCGTAAACGGCGAGAGGAGGAAAAACACCCGCGCGAGAAAATAAATACCGGCGGCGACCATCGTGGCGGCGTGGATAAGCGCCGAAACTGGCGTGGGGCCGGCCATGGCATCGGTCAACCAGACTTGGAGGGGGAATTGCGCGCTCTTGCCGACGAAACCACACATTAGCAACAGGCTGATGCCAATGGCGTGATGGGTGCCGAGCAGCTCGGGGTGGCCAACGAGCTTTGTGTGCAGATCAATCAAACTCACCGTGCCGTAGTGGCTCCAGCACCAGACGATACCGAGCAGAAAGCCGAAATCCCCCACCCGATTGACGATAAACGCCTTTTTCGACGCCATGTTGGCAAAGTCGGTTTTATAATAATGGGCAATCAGCATATAAGAACTGAAGCCGACCAGTTCCCAGAACACGAAAAGCATCACTAGATTGTCAGCGAGCACGATGCCGAGAATCGAAAACATGAAAATGGACAAGCCGCCAAAAAACCGGCCCTTCGCTTCGTCGTCATTCATGTAGCCCACGCTGAAAAGTTGAATCCAGCTCGCCACAAACGACACCACCAGCAGCATCAACGCGGTCTGGTGGTTGAAATAAAAGCCCATCGAAAAAGCGTAGGCGCCAAAGCGCAGCCATTCCTGGGAGACATGAACATCCTGCCCATTCCAGGTCAACAGCACGTCCAACGACAAGGCCATAATTACGAAGCCAACCGTAGTCGACAACGCCGCCGCGAGGCCGCCCCGCCGACGTAAAAAGAGCGCAATCAACGCCGCCGACCCCAGAGGGAGCAGCAAGATGGCGGTCAACATGGTGGACATATCCATGGCGTTAGTGCTTCAAATAATTCAATTCGTCCACCTGCACCGTGTGGCGGCGGCGGTACAGCGCGACAATAATGGCCAGCCCGACCGCGACCTCGGCGGCGGCGACTGTGATGATGAAAAAGACAAAGAGCGCGCCATCCATCGAGTTGTAAAAACGCGAAATGGCGACGAGCGCGAGGGTCGAGGCCGTGAGCATCAGCTCAAGGCACATGAAAATGACGAGCGTGTTTTTGCGCAGCAACACGCCCGCAAAGCCGATGGCAAAGAGGAGACCGGCGACGGTCAGGTAGGCTTGGAGTCCAGGTTGCATGGAAAATTAGGCGCGAGGTGGTTTGGCCGGGTCGTCGTGACTGTCGGCAGGCGTGCGCTTGCTCAGGACAATGACACCGACCATCGCGGCGAGGAGGAGAAAGCCCGCCACTTCAAACGGCAACAGATAGCGGGTGAAAAGGCCAAAGCCGAAAGTCTTGGCCGCAGTCGCGTAACCCATGGGTGCTTGACTGGTCGGCAACTCAGGAATTTGCGGCAAATCGGCCACGGCGGGATATTGGCGGGCCAGCCAGAATGCGCCGAGGGCCAGCATGACCAACGCGGCGAGTCCCACGACCATGTTCATTTCAGAAACCGGAATGCGCCTGGTCTTGGGATCCAGCAGCATGATAATGAAGAGAAACAGCACCATCACCGCACCTGCATAAACGACAATTTGCAAAACCGCCAAAAAGTAAGCCTGGAGCAGCACAAACAGTGCAGCCACCCCCGCGAGTGACACAATCATGCACATGGCGCTGTTCACAGCGTCGCGGTTCAGCACCACCAACAAGGCGGCGAGAATCGTCAGCGCGGAGAAAAAGTAGAAAAAGAAAGCGGGCATGGCTTAGTGGTGGCCACCCTCCTCGTGGGCTTTTTCAGCGGCAAGTTTTTTGTCCCATTTGTGATGGGAGTCCGGACGGGTACCGCCGAGTTCGTAAAGTTTGGCCTTATTATGTACCAGGTCTTTGCGCGAAGTGGCGCTCAATGAATAAATGTCCTGCAGCCAAATGGCTTCCTCGGGGCAGACTTCCTCGCACAAGCCGCAGTAGATGCAGCGCAGCATGTTAATGTCGAATTCCTTCGGCGCTTTCTCTACGTGCGAATTCGGCGCGTTGAAGGGGATTTCGCCCGGGGTGATGCGGATGGCCTTGGGCGGGCAGACGAATTCACACAACTGGCAGGACACACATTTTTCGCGGCCATTGGGATCTTTGACCAGTGTGGGTGCGCCGCGATAACCAGTGGGCAGTTGTGGACGCTGCTCGGGATATTCCAAAGTTTCCTTGCGCCGGAACATATTGAAGAAAGTAATCTTCAATCCGCTGAGGATTTGCGGCAGATAGGTGCGCTCCCAAAAGGTCAGGGGTTTGCGTTCGAGTACTTTGGCCATGGCGTGCGCGGGTTAAAAGTTTATCCGTTGGGGAAAAGGGCGAAAAAAACGAGGTAGGCGATGAAATTTGCCACTGATAGCGGCAACAAAACATTCCAGCCAAGTTTCATCACCTGGTCGTAGCGGAAACGCGGGATGGTCCAGCGAATCCAGATAAAAAAGAAGATGAAGAAAAGGACTTTCGCCAGGAACCAGACAATGGTCATCACCGAACCAATGAGATTATGCGGCCAGGGATCGGCGATGCCGGGGAAGAAATTCCAGCCGCCAAGGAAAAGCACCACAAACACTGCCGAGCCGACAATCATGTGCGCGTATTCGGCGATGAAGAAAAAACCAAACTTGAAGCTGCCGTATTCAGTGTGGAAGCCGCCCACGAGGTCGGTTTCCGACTCGGCCATGTCAAACGGCAGGCGGTTCGTTTCAGCAAACAACGAAACGAGAAAAATGAGCGCCGAGATGGGCATCCAGATACACAACCACAGCCCATGCTGCGATTGGACAATGGTGTAGAGATTAAGTCCGCTGGTTTCTCCCGGACGGCTGGCCCAAAGGAATACCGGCAGCAGAGAGACGCCCATCGCCAGCTCGTAGGAAATCAATTGTGCCGAGGCGCGAATGCCGCCGAGGAACGGGTATTTGCTGTTCGATGCCCAACCCGCGAGAACGAGCCCGTAAACGCTGAGTGAACTAATCGCCAAAATAAAGAGCAGACCGATGTCGAGATTGGCCAGCATCAGCGGATGCTCAACCAGATGTTGTTTTTCGCCAACCGCCCCTTCCATCACCCAATAAACGCCAAAGGGCAATACCGTGCAGGTGACCAACGCCGTAATGAGTGACAAGCACGGTGCGAGAATATAATAAAACTTTTTTACGTGGCCGGGCGTGACGTCTTCTTTGAATAAAAATTTCAAACCGTCAGCCATCGGTTGCGAAAAACCGATGCGTTGCAGAATGTTACCCAGTATAGGAATATAGGCCAGAATCGGCAGTTGTGTGCGGTTGGGGCCGACGCGGTTTTGAATCCAACTGCTGACTTTGCGCTCCGCCAATACGACATAGGCGCACATGCTCATCAGCACCACGACCACAATGAGGGCGTAGATGAGGTGCAGAACGAGATATTGCAGAAGTTCGTACATGAGAGCGAATTAGCCGGTGGCGACGGACGTAATAGCGGCGGGATCGAAATGCAAAGATTTGCCTTCGGAGAATGAAATATGGGCCCAAGCGGAGGCGTCGAGCACGCGGCCAGAGGAGCCGAGACTTTCCCAGGTCCAGCCAGCGAGCGCGGGAACTGTCGCGGCGAGTTCCGTCCAAAGGCTGGCGGGAGAGACGGCAGTAGACGCTGTAACTTTTTTAACCCGGGCCACTAATTGGCTGAGCAATTGAATATCCGGCGCGGTACCGGCGGGGCCGGGCACGGCTTGGAAAAACCGCTGGGCGCGCCATTGCTGGTTCACAAAGCTGCCGGTTTTTTCAAAAACCGTCAGACCGGGCAAAACCACCTGCGCGTGGTTGCTGGTAGCATTGGCGTGGGTGCCAAGATAAATAATCTGCACGCGACGCAGGAGATCTTCCGAGAAACCAAGGGCCGAGAGGTCTTCATGAACGACAAAGAGCGTCTTTATAACGCCGGTATTCACCTTCTCACGCAGGTCATTAATGTCGGCCTTGGGCAATTCGCGCAACAGGCTGGTCAGGAAAGCGCCACGCAGATTCGGTGTGGCGTCGTTGGAAATCAAGAGACCGTCGCCTTTGCGCGTATGGCTGATCAAAGACACCGGGCCGGGTTCGGCTTTGACCAGTTGCCAGAGGAGAAATTGTTCTTCGACGCTGCTCTGGGCTGAGCCGATGTACCCCACCCCGCCGGCCTGCAATAATTCGGTGGCGCGGTTCAGCGCCTTATCGGCGATGCATTTGCCATTGTCGACGGCGAAAAAATCAATGCGCGACGGCGATTCAACACTCTTATAGAGTTCGCGGCCACTGTCGGCCATCCAGCAATCGTTGACGGCGTTGTTCTCGCGCGGCGTGATGCGATAGATTTTGCCTTCGCGACTCCAAACTTCGGTGTTCGCACCCACGCTGCTCTCAGTGCAAATACTGGGAATGGACTTCAGGAACCACACGCGCATCTTGAAACGAAAGTCCGTGCTGGTCAGCGCGCCGACCGGGCAGATGTCCACCGTATTCAGCGAATAATTGTTGTCGAGTTCGCGTCCGGGATAGCAAGTGAGCGTCGAGTAACTGCCGCGGTCGATGAAACCGAGCACGTCGTCCTTCGCAACTTCTGAACAAAAACGCACGCAACGTGAACAAAGAATGCAGCGTTCGTCGTCGAGCGTAACGCGAGGCCCCAGGCGCGTGCGCTTGGGTTTGACGTTCTTTTCCTCGACAAAGCGACTATATCCGCGACCGTAGTCAGTAGCAAATTCCTGCAACTTGCATTCGCCCGCCTGGTCACAAATCGGACAGTCGAGCGGATGGTTGACGAGCAGAAATTCCATCACGCCTTGCTGGCAATCTTTCACCAAGGGCGAGCCGGTGCGCACATGCAGGCCCGTCGTGCAATTGGTCGTGCAGGCCACGGCAGGTTTCGGACCCCAGCCAATTTTCATGCGGCCATCCGGCTCAATAATAAATTGATTCGTGGCCCGGTCCTTCATCGGCATGCCGGTTTCGACCAGGCACATGCGGCAGTTGCCCGCGACCGTGAGCTTCGGATGATAGCAATAGTGAGGAATCTCGATGCCGTGGTGTTCGAGCGCGTCAATCAGGTTCATCCCCGCCGGGACTTGCAGGTCGCGGCCGTCAACATTGATAGTTACTGAAGTAGGTGCGGGCATCGGGAATAAAAGTTAGACGAGGCGGATTCCTTTGCGCGCGGCGGGCTGGCCGTCGGCATGTTCGCGGGCTTGCATTTGGGCGCGGATTTTCTCCTCCCACTCGTCGCGGAATTTGGGGACATTGCTCTGGCAGGGCCAGGCGGCGGCTTCACCGTGGGCGCAAATCGTGCGGCCGGCAATCTGGTCGGCAATGTTCTTGACGAGGTCGATGTCTTCCATGCGACCGCCGCCGTTGCAAACGCGCGTGGTGATTTTTTTCAACCACAGCGAACCTTCGCGGCACGGCGTACACTGACCGCAGCTTTCGTGGGCGTAAAAGGCGTTAAGATTGGCGAGGGCCTCGACCATGTCGGTCGTGTCGTCCATCATGATCATGCCACTGGTGCCGAGCGACGTTCCACACTGGGCGAAACTGCCGGAGTCGAGCGGGATGTCCAATACACCCCACTCGCCCGGAGAACCGTCGGGCAACTTGACCTTGAATTTCTCTCCCACGCGCAAAATTTTCATCGAGACGCCGCCGGGAATGATGGCCTTGAAGGAGCGTCCGGGCGGCGGCCCACCGCCAAATTCATAAATCAAATCGCGTACAGTGCCTTTGCCGGACTCGATTTCATAATAGCCCGGGCGCACGACATGGCCGCTGATGCCCCAGATGTGTGTGCCGCTGTCGCCAGGCACACCGATTTTGGCGAACTCTTTGCCGCCCATGTCGAGGATGTGCTTCACTTGGCAGAGAGTCTCGACGTTATTGACGATGGTCGGGCAATTATACAGGCCCAACACCGCCGGAAAATAAGGCGGCTTGATGCGCGGGTAGGCGCGTTTGCCTTCGAGTGATTCAATCAGGCCGGTTTCCTCACCGCAGATATAACAACCCGCGCCGCGGTGGACGATGATGTCGACGGAGTAGCCAGACCCCAGAATGTTGTCGCCGACAAAATGTTGCGCGCGGGCTTCTTCAATGGCCTGCTCGAGAATTCTCGCGCCACCGAACATTTCGCCACGTATATATATGAATGCGAGCTTGGCCTTAATAGCATAGGCCGAGAGCACCACGCCCTCGATCAACTGGTGCGGATCTTTGTAAATGATTTGACGGTCTTTATAGGTGCCGGGTTCCGATTCGTCGGCGTTGCAAATCAAGTAAATCGGCTTGCCGGATTTATAATCAAGAAAGCTCCATTTCATCCCGGTCGGAAAACCTGCGCCACCGCGGCCCTTCAAACCCGAGTCCTTCACTTCCTGCACCAATTCTTCGGGTTTGCGTTGAAACGATTTGCGCAAAACTTCGTAGCCGCCGTACCGTTGGTAGCACGCGATGTCGGTCGTATACCAAGGCTGGTCGATATTACGATAGATGATGCGGCGTTCAACGATGGCCATGAGAATGGAAGATGTAAAATGGAAGATGGAAAAACATCCAGCTAGTAGCGCGAGGGCGGTTGCGTAGCGTTGGTCTCGGCTTTGAGCTTCGCGGCAAAATCCGGCGCTTTTTCCGGAGTGATATTCTCGTGGAGCTTGTCGTCGACCATGACCACCGGAGCGGAACCGCACGCAGCCACACACTCGACAAACTCGACCGTGAAATTGCCGTCGGCGGAAGTGTGGCCCAATTCGCAGGCGAGATTTTCCTGGAGTGAATCGCATACTTTGTACGCACCGCGCAAGGCACAGGAAAGCGTGCGGCAGACTTTGACGTGCCGGCGGCCAATCGGCGCCTGACGGAACATCGGGTAAAACGTGACGACTTCGTAGACCTGAATCGGCGTGACTTCGAGTTTCTGTGCCGTCCACTCGATGGCTTCTTTGGAAATGTAGCCTTGATCCTCCTGGATGGCGTGCAGGATCATCAGCATCGCGCTCCGCTTGAGCGGGTAGCGCGGGATCAGGCGATCCACGTATTGCAGCGTTTTGTCGGAAAGTTTCATGGCTAGCGGTCGCACTCCCCCAGAACGAAGTCGAGACTGCCGAGGATGCAGGTGATGTCAGTCAACAAATGCCCGGGCATAATTTTGGGAAGAATCCCCAATGAAACAAAGCTTGGGCCCTTGATGTGCAAGCGGTACGGCACGCCACCGCCCTTGGAAACAATGTAGAAACCCAGCGCACCCTTTGGATTTTCCGCTTCGAAATAAACTTCACCCGGCGGAATCTGGGGGCCTTCGGTCACAATCATGAAGTTTTGAATCAGCTCCTCCATACTCGAAAGAACTTTGCTCTTTGGCGGCGCAAAAATTTTCTTGGCGCTCTCGGCATACCAAGGGCCCTCGGGCATTTTTTCAATCGCCTGGCGGACGATGCGCACACTCTGGCGCATTTCCTCGAGGCGCACCAGGTAGCGGTCGAAACAGTCACCCCGCGTGCCGATGGGCACTTCAAAATCGTAGTGTTCGTAGCCGCAGTAGGGATTGTCCTTGCGCAAATCGGCTTCGATACCCGCCGCGCGGAGGTTTGCGCCTGTAATTCCATACGCCAGCGCATCTTCCTTGGTAATGACGCCGATGCCTTCGGTGCGTTGAAGGAAAATTTTATTGCGGGTGAGGAGCTTGTCTACTTCGTCGATTACGGGTAAAACATCCTGGCAGAATTTGTTGACGCGACCGAGCCAGCCGTCCGGCATGTCGCGGGCCACGCCACCAATGCGCGTGTAGCTGGTGGTAAAGCGCGCGCCGGTCAGTTCTTCAAAGAGGGTGTACAACTTCTCGCGCTGCGTAAAGGTGTACATGAAAATCGTCCACGCGCCGGCGTCCATGCCAAAGACCCCGATGCCAAGCAAGTGCGACGAAATACGCGCAAGTTCGCAGCAAATGACGCGGATGGCCTGGCAGCGCGGCGGCATTTCGAGTTTGGCGAGTTTTTCCACCGCGATTGCGTAGGCAACGTTGTTCGCCAGCGGCGCAAGATAATCCAACCGGTCCGTGTAGGGCACGAACTGGTTATACGTCATGTTCTCGGCAATTTTTTCGTCGCCGCGGTGCAAATAACCAATTACCGGTTCGCATTTGATGACGCGGTCGCCGTCCAGCTCGATCAACAACCGCAGCACACCATGCGTCGTCGGATGTGACGGCCCGACGTTGAGCGTCATGTGTTCGCCCTGCATCTCCTCGGCATACGCGGCACTGCGCGCGCCGACATCGCCCAAATTGATTTCAGTGGAGGTGGCCATGAAAATTATCCCTTTTGCCCCGGTTTGGGTTTGTCCTCGGTCCAGCTCTGGTCGCCGGCGCGCGGCTCGGCGCTCGACATGTGGTGGTGCTCCTCATTCTTCGCGTTGAACGGCCCGCCCATCATCGGCGCGGCAATGACCTTTGCGTTTGTCGCCTCCGCCGTGTCGGCAGCGGGTAGTTCGGACTCAATACCTGCGAGAGGGAACTCCTTGCGTAGAGGATAAAATTCGTAGCCGTCCCACATCAAAATGCGCTTCAGGTTTGGATGACCGACAAATTGAATGCCGAACATGTCGTAAGCTTCACGTTCGTGCCAATCTGCCGAAGGCCACAATGCAGCCAGCGACGGTACCGCCGGGGCCATATTATCCGGCGCCAGAGTCGCCACGCGCAGATAGGTCTTCTTGCCACTATGATAAAATTGATAAACGACGCCGAAACGCAGTCCCGCAACATCCCAGTCCACTCCGCACAGGTCGAGCAGCATGTCGTAGCCCAGTTCGTCGCGCAGGTAGTGGGCAAAGGCCAGCAAATTTTCCGCTGGGACATTGACCGCCTCGGTGTCGCTTGAGGCGCGCGGCGTTACGAAGTTAAACTTCGCCTTGAGGGTATCGACCAGCGTGTCCACGGTTAGACTTTCGCCCCCACCGCGACTGGTTCATGGGCCCGGGGCTTCAATAAGCCGCGGGCGCTCGGTTCACGTCGAATTTTTTCCTGCAAAAGCATCATGCCGTCCAGCAAAGCCTCCGGTCGCGGCGGGCAACCGCTAATATAGACATCCACCGGCACAATGCGGTCGACGCCCTGGAGCACCGCATAGGAACGGTACATCCCGCCGGTCGAGGCGCAGGCGCCCATCGCGACGACCCACTTGGGCGCGGCCATTTGCTCGTAAATGCGGCGGACGACTTCGGCCATTTTATATGTTACAGTGCCGGCCACGATCATGCAGTCGCTCTGGCGCGGGGAAAAGCGCATGACTTCCATGCCAAAACGGGAAATATCGAACCGAGCGCCGCCGGAAGCCATCAGCTCGATCGCGCAACAGGCCAGCCCCATGGGCATCGGCCAGACCGAGTTCTTGCGCACCCAATTGATGACCGCGTCGGCTTGGGAGACGACCACTTCGCCTTCCACCTTGCTGTTATAGGCAAAATCGGTGTGGGTAGTCATGGACGGATGCGCAATTGGAAGCTGGGATGCAGGCATCAAGCAACTTACCGTAGAGAAAACTTTGCCACCGACAAGAAACTTTTTATTAAATAAGCATTTCCGATGCCCAATCCATCCGCAACTGCTTGGCGCTCATCGGCATCGCGCTCTCCCTGGCCGGCATTAATTTGTTTGGCCGCAGCGGCCTTTGTGCTGGTCATGGTGGCGTTACGCTGGGACCAAGCCACTGGTTTCACCCAACTCATCCAATTTGGCGACGATTGGGCCCCGCAGCGGTTGCCCGCCTTGAAAGACGTGCCGATAGCAACCGTCCCCGGCGGCGGCTATGACGGGCAGTTTTATGCACAGATCGCGTTGGAGCCAAACCCGGCCTCTCCCGATATCCAAAATGCGCTCGATAATCCTGAATATCGTTTCCGGCGTATTCTTCTACCTCTGATCGCTCATTACTCGGGCAGCGGGAACCCCAAGCTTATTCTAAATACATACGCGCTGCTCAATGTCGCGGCGTGGTTGCTCCTCGCGGTTCTATGGTGGCGGGAAGTCGAGGCCTCGACAGAACGGGGGGCGTTCGTCTGGCTGGCGTGCCTGTTGAGTTTGGGCGCGCTTGATAGCGTGCGACTTTCACTGACCGACTTGCCCTGCGTGCTGTGTCTGGTGCTGGCGGCGCGGGCCTTGCAAAAGAAACGACCTCGCTGGGCAACCCTGTGGTTTTTAATTGGCGGCTTCGTGCGTGAGACGGCCGTGTTCGCCGCGGCGGTATTTCCTGCGGGCAAAAAAGTCGAGCCTGGCCGCAAATGGTTGCTGCGTGGTCTCGCCATTATTCCCGTGTTAGCTTGGATCACTTGGCTGTATTTCAACCTTCCAGGCGGTTTTGGAATCCATGTCTTCGACTGGCCAGGTGCGGGTGTGGTGGATCATCTGGTTCTTTGCGCGAAAGAAATAAAAAGTGGCAATTCCGATTCCCGATACATTTTTGGAATCTTTGGCACACTGGGCATGGCCTACCAATCGCTCTTTCTGCTCACCCGCTGGCGGCAAACCGACCCCTGGACGCGCCTCGGCCTGCCTTTTGCGGTGCTGTTCTGGTGTTTTAGCGCCTACACCTTTTCCGGATATTGGGCGGCTGCTCGCGCGGTGCTGCCGTTGACCTTCGCCTTCAATCGCCTCTTGGCGAAGGAACGAAGCTTCTGGTTCCACTTTATCATCGGCAATTTGTTCATGCTCCATGGTCTCTGGCGGATGTTGCCGTGAACGACCAATTGAAAACTCAGGAAAACTCGCGCCAAGACGCCAAGGCGCAAAGTGGGATTCAGAAAATAAACCACGGAGGGCACGGAGAACACGGAGGGAGACAGGATTCAGAAATCAGCATTCAGAGTTCAGAATTTTCCTTCCTCCGTGTCCTCTGTGCTCTCCGTGTTTCAAAATTCCGGGTCTTCCTTTGCGCCTTAGCGTCTTGGCGCGAGAAATCCTCTGGCCCACCAGCATTTAGCCCCGCCGATTTTTCTTCATCATTCGTAATTCGTAATTCATAATTCTTTCCATGCCCCCCACCCCTTCCTCCACTCCGGTGGCCCTCGTCACGGGCGCCTCACGCGGCATCGGTAAGTGCATCGCGCAACAACTCGCGGCCCGCGGCGTGCGCATCGCCGTCCATTACCGCGGCAACCTCGCCAAGGCGGAGGAAACCTTGCGCTCGTTGAAAGGCGAAGGGCATCAATTATTCGCCGCCGACCTCGGCCTGGCCGACGCCCCGGCCATGCTCTACGAATCCGTGCTGCGCGAGTTTGGCCGCCTCGACGTGCTGGTCAATAACGCCGGCATTTTTGAAATGCACCCGATTGTCGAGGTCGACTACGCGCAGTGGCAGGATGCCTGGGCGCGCACGCTGGCACTCAATCTCTTCGCCCCGGCGCATCTCACGTTTCTCGCCGCGAAGCAAATGGCGGCGCGCGGCGGCGGGCGCATCATCAACATTTCCTCGCGCGGCGCGTTTGGCGGGCAGGCCACCACCCCCGCCTACAGCGCCTCCAAGGCCGCGCTCAATTCGATGGGCCATTCCTTTGCCGCCGCCTATGGCCGGGAGCAAGTGCTCGTCTTCACCATCGCCCCCAGTTGGGTGGAT
>Ga0206835_1064_pt1 | contig 37836 bp, 20 predicted proteins | sample Alteio_BWOrgCont_31_FD_152853 | JGI IMG/M metagenome (GOLD analysis project Ga0206835, IMG submission 152853) | Enriched cells from forest soil in Barre Woods Harvard Forest LTER site, Petersham, Massachusetts, United States -... | ecosystem: Environmental > Terrestrial > Soil > Temperate forest >...
CGCCACGCTCCATTTTTGAAGGGCCAACTAATTTATATGTTGATGCGGAGGCACCATTTGCAGGGTGCTCTATATGCAAATAAGCCACCGGCGTATATTGATCGGCTGGATTTAATAATACATTCACTTTACCAGTTTCAGGATTAAATGTTACCGATTTAAATGTACCGGCATCTAATGTTAGCCATAAGCCTGCAGGGGCTATATAAATACGTGATTTTGCTGCTGTAGTAATTTCCACATTAACCGCACCTTGCTTAGTTGTAATGTTACCGCCAAATACTAACCAGCCCAGCTCTTTATCATGTGTAATATAAGTGGCTGTGTTTAGCGCGTAACCAAAAAAGTTAGAACCATAATCGCCCGATAAACCGTCAATTTTTAACGTTGATGGATACGAGTGAAAAGCCGCAGGGCCGAAACCATCCTGGGTAATATTAGATATAGAACCCATTACACCGCCATAACCAACACGCAAAAGGTATAAGTCGCTTGGTTTAGCCCGGTATTCGCTTAAAACTGGTATGGCATTTATACCCGAGCCATAATGATGAAGCTGACGTTCGATACGTTGTAATTTACCACCGTAAAGGAAGTCCCAATATCTGCGCGCCGAGCCGTTGTATCCCCAGTTGGGGATGGTAGGCATATAGCCGAGTATGGCATCAATGGTTATCTCTGCTTTATCTGTATAACCAAAATATTCCGACCATAAATAAACCTCTTCCTGCCCTGTTGAATCCCATGGCATTTCACTGCCAAACGGATACATCAGTGTACGCCAGTGATCGGCTCTTACTTTCATTGCTTTTTCAAGCAAATCGGCTTTGTCATTCCAGCCTTCTGCTTTCAGATCCATTAGTATCTTAAAGAAAACATCACCTTCCATTTGCCCGAATTGCACATAGTATGGCGCTTTCTCTACCATTGCCATGGTGGTTTGGTAAGCATTATCCAAATACCATTGCCAGGTTTGTCCGCTAACTAAACCGGTATGGTAACGAGCCAAACGATACATTACCCAATGTGCCGAAGCAACATGCGGATAGTTATACGACCTGCCAATATCATTCGCTGCAACATGATTCCAGGCCGACCAGGTTTTCCAGCGTATACTATCACTGTAAGTTCCTTTTGGCAACGAATCGGGCTGATAATAAAATACGCTTTTTTTCACACCGTATTTTTGTTCACCCTCACTATGCTGAATATTACCCCATAAGGTGTGGTCTACAAAACGTTCCAGTTTATCAATTTCAGCTTTATCAGGCTGTACCAACTCCTTCATCATAGCGCCAAGCCACGAACCGGCTCCCCCCTCATCACTTAAACCGGCTATCCATGCCCGGTTGTCTTGCGTTACCTGCTGCTTTTTATCATAATCGTAAGTTATAACAGATTGATCGCGACCGAAAACATCTGATTTATTCTCATACCATTGTTTGGCAGTTAAAAAATTGCCGAAATCTTTTAAAACATCTGTTTCGGGTTTTATTACTTTATAGCTAATAGTTTGGCATAAACCATCAGCATAAGTAATAGTAAGCCTTACCCTACCCCAGATTACACCCTTTATATCATATGTTTTCCATTTACTTTCAGAGGATGTTGCCGGGGTGATAGCTAAGGCACCTTCAGGTTGAACCTGTATGGATTTTACTTCTTTTGGATAATTTAAGAAAAGCTTAGCATTAACATCCTGCGGTAATACATAGCCGGGGATCCCTACAGCAACGGGACGTTTATTTTCAGCCAGTTTATGTTCAATACCTTTAATAGAATCGGCAAGTAAGAATTTAACACCATATGAAATTGTTTCGCCTGGATTTAGTTTAACAGAGGTTGGCGTGTTCCAGGGTTCAGCGCTTTTCCATTCATTTTCGGCATAAGCCTTACTGTATACCATCCATTCGTAAAAACCTTCAAAATCAATCCCGCGTGGGGTTGGATCATTATTTAATGGGTTATAAGCCTCGAAAGGTGTTTTGCCAAAAGGCACCACCACTAAAGCGGGGCCATGGCCATTTAAACGGGTAACCTGTAAGTAACCTGCGTCCTTACCGATATATGGGTCGTAAAAAACATTCTCAGCATGAGTTTCCTCAAGAGATTTGCCCTGCATAATGTTATTAAATATCATAGGTATGCCTAATGAACCTATCTCAACCGCTTTATCGCTTTTATTCTTCAGCTTGAATTGTAATACTAAATGGCCATCGGCCACCTCCCAATAGCGTTGTATGTTTAAAGGAATATCAGCAGGCAATGTGGCTGAAAGATCAGCGGCAGCTAATACAGTTTTACTTTTATTTGGTATAGGACTAACTGCTGCGCGTTTTGCGGCGGTAGAATATGCCTTCCAATCTACGTCACCGGTCGACTTTAAACGAAGCTCGATATCTCCTAACTGGTACATACCATCACTGCTGCGTATTTTAAGGCGATCACCGGGAGTAAAATCAAATTTTTTATTGCTATTTGGCTTTAAAGCGGCAACAGTTTGTGAGGCTTTAACCAGTTGTAATTGAAAATCGGGAGTTACGTATGTTGATATGCCGTTTTCAAGCCCAAGTGTCGATGGTCTTTTTTCAAGGGCTTTCCATGGATCTTGCGCATATGAATTATCAACACAAAAAAAACAAAGCGCGATAAGAAAAGCACTACACGTTAACCGCAGGCTGTTAAGTTTTTGTGCCGATTTTATTCTATCTAAAAAGTTGGATATTAACATAGTGTATTCAGATACTAAAATTTATGATTGTAAAAGTAAAAGTTTAGCCCCCTTACAATTTACTGTAATTTGCCAACTTGTAGCAACTTATTATCCTGTTAATATTATTCAACAGGCGTTTCAGTATCAAAATATTATAATACGTTAATTAATTGCCACATTAGGTTAATTAATGAAAACAATGGGCTTTGTAACCTGCATATATTTGTATAAAGCATTATAAATTCCATCCTGAGTATGCGCTTACGTTCTGCCATTATATCTTCCCTTCTTTTACTTTTACCCGGTTTTATACTGGCTCAAAAAACTCAATATCAGGCAGCAGGCAATGGCAACCCGGTAATACCGGGCTATTTTGCCGACCCAACAGTTAAAAAGTTTGGCGATACTTATTATATATACGCTACTACCGATGGAAACGGTGGCGGCTTGGGTCCCTCGCAAGTATGGACCTCCAAAGATTTTGTGAACTGGACTTTCCAGGATATGAACTGGCCGACAACCCATAACTACTGGGCACCGGATGTAGCGCATGGCAATGATGGTAAATACTACCTGTATTATTGCCAACCAACGGTTGAAGTGTACGGCGCGTCATCATCAACACCTGTTGGGCCGTGGACTTCATTGTTTCCTGATGGAAAGGCTGTTGTACCAAACTACCTCGTACCTAAAGTAATAACGCTTGACGGGCAAACTTTCAGAGATGATGATGGCAAATTCTACATGACCTGGGGCACATGGGGAATATACCCCGGTTTTGGTTGTGGTGTGGGCTTGCTTAACCCGGACATGCGTTCGTTTTCAAAAACAGGGCAAATACCCAACACGCTTGCCAAAGATTTTTTTGAAGGATCGTTTATGTTTAAGCGTAAGGGAATTTATTACCTGATGTATTCTTCAGGTTTTTGTGAAGATGGTACCTACCGTGTACAATACGCGCAAAGCAAAACAAGCCCCATGGAGGGCTTCACATTTGGTAAAAACAACCCTATCCTGGCAACTAGTGCCGATGGTACAATCCACGGCCCCGGCCATAACTCGGTACTACAGATAGGGGATAATTATTATATCATTTATCACAGGCATAATAACCCCCACTCCGGCGGTGGCTATAACAGGCAGGTGTGTGCCGATAAATTAGTTTTTGATGCTGATGGTAATATCGAAAAGGTTATTCCAACCCATACAGGCATAGGTTTTTTAGGGCCAAACAGCATCCCTTATCCCGACCTTGCCTATCAGAAAAAGGTAACAGCGTCCTCTTATTATAGCGATGATTACAAACCATCATTTGCTGTTGATGCCAATAACGGCACCTTATGGAAACCTAAAACTAATAGTACCGCACCACAATGGCTACAGGTGGATTTGGGTAGAGTAATACACGTAAAAAATGTACGCACTCAATTTGAATACGCAACATGGTATTACCAATACTATATTGAATATTCAACAGATGATAAACACTGGAAACTTTTTTCAGATAAAAGAAATAACCTATGGCATGGCAGCCCTTACGTTGACAAGGGGGATGTTAAAGCAAGATATATAAAACTAATCATCACCAACACAGAATACCCTGGACTATACAAGGCTGTTTGGAATTTTAAAATATACGGCGAAGGAAATGCGCCTTTAACGCCTGCAAATATTCATACACCTACTACAGTTAAAAAATATACGCAAAAGGGATTATTAATTAATCTTGATGCTAACACCCTGCAACCCGGTACCATGATAAGCAACTGGAATAATAGCGGCATACTTGGTGGAAGTTTTAAAGCCGCAGGCAAAGCTCCGTTTGCTGATATTATAGCGGGCAAAAAGGCTGTTGTATTTACCGGACTGCAATCCTTAAGATCATCTTTTAATGTGCCGTTTTCACTGGCAGGGAATAATAGTTATACGGTAGCATTCTGGGCTTATACATTGCAATTGAAAGATGAGAATCCATTACTTTCCTGGGCAGCAGGCAGCGACCAGCTTACAGACGCGACATTTGGTTACGGTACAAACCGCGATGCCGGTGCCGCCCAGCATATTGGCTTTGCCGACATTCAATACAGCCACACGCCCCCAGCGGGGAAATGGCATTATATAACCATCACTTTCGATGGCAGTTTTGAAAAAGTGTATGTTGATGGCGAGTTAAATAATCAGGAAAATAAAATGCTGTTTGTTAAGCCTGCGGAGAAGTTTTCGCTTGGCAACAAAAGCAATGGTGAAACCTATTTCTCCGGCGCAATTGCATCCTTACAGGTTTATGATCGTCCTTTAGCTGATACATCCATTAAAAACCTGTTCACACAGGTAAAGCAACCGGAAATTACTGTGTACCTCGATGCTTCCAAATTAGCTTACGGCGAGTTGCAAAATTGGAAGAATGAAGGTTATATAGGCGGCAGTTTAAAGTCGATTAAAGGCGGATTGGTTGTAACAGATGTTGCAGGCAAAATAAGTGCTACTATAAAAGGCAACGAAGCTTTAAAATTAGATCAACCTTTAGGGTTAAAAAACAATTACAGCATAGCCATTGGTGTATTTACTACCATCGCCCAACAACATAAAATGATAGCAGGTTTTGCGGGAGCAGGTGAAGGTAAAAACCTGTACACCAGCCCTGCAATAACACCGGGTAAATGGCATTACCTGGTTAAAACCGTTAATGGCAGTAATGCGAATGAATATATTGATGGACAGTTAGTCTCTTTATCAAATACTACCGTAAGCACCACTATTGATACCTTACAAATAAGTGCCGAAAATGGATTCTCAGGTGCTATTGCAGGCATCAGCATTTATAAACACGGGCTCTCTGCTAATGAAGTAAAAGACCTCACTAGCATCTGGGTCAAAAACATGCATCCTCCTGTGGATGCCGGCTTGTTTTACAAACAAGATCCAAAAGCGTTAACACCGGGAAGAATCAGTATGCAGGCAGGCCATAATATTACAGATACCGCAAGTAATCTGCAATACAACTTTACTCATTTATTTAATGGCACTATAAAGGAAAGCGGTTGGGTGGATAATCCTTATTATATTGACTATGGGCTTGAGGCAGATAAAGAATATGGTTATACTTTTAAAACAAGAGATAATTTAGGTAATGTAACCCCAAACAGTCCTGTAGCAATGGCATCAACGGCAGCATCTCAATTTGTTGTTTATGATGACACCTTTGCTAACCAAAAAGATTATTTAAATACAGGCACAACCGCGTCAATATGGGATGGCTTTATAGGCAACGGAGATAAACAAACTGCATCAGAAATCCATGCCGCTAACGATACTTTAACACTGTCATCAGAAGGCTCAAATTGGGATGGCAGTGCGCCTTATGGACCATTCATCTACAAAAATGTAAAAGGAAATTTTATTGCTGAGGTTGAGGTAAGGAATGTAAGCGGATTGGCCCAAAAGAAGGTATTGGGTAACAATGATGCCGGGCTAATGGTAAGAGTCGCCAATAGTTTGGCAACAACCGAGCAGCTCCTGCAAAACAGTATCTTCCCCTCATGGAATGTAGGAAACCTGTTAACCAACTTTGTAGATGGAAAACGACAGCAATTAAATACACAATCAGGCTGGAACTATAACAAATACCTGCAAATACAACGTGATGGCAATTTATTTTATCTGCGCACCAGCAAGGACAAAATCAATTGGATTGACCTGCCCGGCAGCCCTGTATTACGAAACGATTTAGATCAAAAAGAAGTACAGGTGGGTTTATACCAATGTACTTACGGCCCGGTTAAAGGCTTTGGAAGCTTTTCGAACTTTAGTTTGGTATTGAGTAAATAGTTACTTCTAATTTAATCCATGCTGTTCGAAGTTTTCAACTTCGGACGACAAAGCCTGTAGTCTGAGACTACAGGCTTTGTGTGTTCGTAGACTTAGTCTACGAACAGCGGTAGTTGTCTCTACCGAATTATTACAACAAAAAAGGCCCTGCAGTTTTCACATGCAAGGCCATCATTAAACAATCAACCAATTATTATTACCTAACCTGTAACAAGCTATCAATGTTCGCCGATCTCTCTTCCGGGTGCATCTACATTCAGTAAATGCTTTACAAAGAAATCTCTTTTTTTCCTGCGCCCGTAAGGGCCGCCATCGGTATGGTTTGAACCCGGGATAACCACCAGGTCGAAATTTTTATTATCCTTTTCCAAAGCATCTGCAAAACGATAAGTGGTTTCAGGCGGTACGTTTTCATCAGCCTCGCCAACAATCAGTAACAGGCTTCCACCGAGTTTGGCTGCATTGGTAATGTTCGACTGCTGCTCGTAGTGTGGACCAACAGGGTACCCCATCCATTGCTCGTTCCACCATTGTTTGTCAATACGATTATCGTGGCAACCACATGCCGATACAGCTGCTTTATAAAAAGCTGAATGGAACAACACGGCTTGCGCTGAATTTTGTCCCCCTGCAGAAGTACCATAAATCCCAACACGTGTAGTATCTGCCTGTGGATATTTTTCAGCCAGCGCTTTTATCCATAAGATACGGTCAGCGAAACCTCCGTCAATCAAATTTTTCCAGCAAACATCGTGGAAAGCTTTTGAGCGGTTGGCTGTACCCATACCATCCACTTGTACTACAATAAAGCCAAGTTGCGCTATACTCTGCATTTCGTTAACTGGACTAAAGCTTTTCGGTACGTAAGAATCCTGCGGACCGGCGTAAACATTCTCAATTATGGGATAACTTTTTGCAGGGTCAAAATCAGCAGGGCGATAAACTACACCCCAAATATCTGTTTTGCCATCCCTTCCTTTTGCTACAAATACCTCGGGCATTTTTAAGCCTGTTGCCAATAACGCCTCTGTATCAGTTTTTTCAACCTGCATTATCTTTTTGCGGTCATCCGTTTTGCATAATACGGTCACCGGTGCAATATTAACCTCGGAATAAGTATCCAGGTAATATTTCCTGTCAGGCGAAAACACAACACTATGATTCCCCTTTTCAGGAGTCAGGTCAACCATATTTTTCCCATCAAAACCTATGCGGTAGTAATGAATAAAATAAGGATCCTCTCCCGGGTGTATGCCGCTTGCCGTAAACCATATTTCGCGTTTCTTGCTGTCAACGCTATCAATATCCCTTACCACCCAATTACCTTTGGTTACCAGTTTTTGGCTGCCTGTAATATCATTTACCAGGTAAATATGCCGCCAGCCGTCTTTTTCGGTTATCCATACTATCTCGTGGCTATCGGGCAAATAACGAGTGTATAACCGCTGCTCGTAAATAAATGTATTTGTTTTTTCGTCTATAACATTCCGGGTTTTGCCGTTGGTTACATCAACTTCAATAACTCTAAAACGCTGGTGCCCTCTGTCAACCTTTTCGTAAGTATAATACCTGTCGCTTCCTTTGCGCCAGTGGGCAGCGGGCGCTCCAAAAAAGTCTATAATATCTGCATCAACCTTAATTTTGCTTTTATCTGCTATGTTAAATATATAAGGTGTATAAGTAGTGAACGGATCACCAGGTTGATCATATTCGTGAGATCTTAATTGTCCCCGTGTTGTACCCGGAACCGAACTTAATACATAATACACCTTCTTCGGCTCAATAGGATTAATCAAATAACCAATAATGCGCTTACTATCCGGCGACCACGAGAACTCGCCGTAAGGCTTATCCAAACTGCCATCTCTGGTAATTTGCACTTCCTGATCTCCACCAATCTGCTTTATAAAAAGGTTTCCGCCTTTGCTAAAGGCGCTCCATTTTTTATCCGGCGATATAGAATCTCTTTGCACATTTTCCCAGCGATAAGTGCGGGATTGCAGGGGTCTTGAACTGTCGTACCAATTATAAGCAGTATCAGTTGTTTTGGCACATTCATAGGTATTTAAATTACACCGCAACCAGGCAGAGTCCATTTTAAAGGTAACCGATTTACCATCGGCACTAAAAAACATTTTATTGATATTAAGTTTTAGCTCATGCACACTATTACCTGTAGCCGTTTTTATACCATTTGCTAAACGTTGCTGATCGAATGCTTTTTCTTTGGTGCCTTTTACCGTGTTTACATAGTAATATTCCTGCCCGTTATCCGGCAAATGTTTAACATACCAAAAGCTGTTATCCTGCTGCCAGTTGGCGTGGATGCTGACATTAAGTGGGATTGTTTTCAGCAACGAATCCAAACGTTGTTGTTTGATATATGATTGTACAACTTCCTGCTTCGATGGATAATAAGGCTCAACCTTTGGCTGTTGCGCATATATTAACTGCGCAAAGGCTAAAGCCAAACCACTTAGTAAAACCCGTTTTGAAAAAAGAAACATCATTATGTGTATTTTAGCTATTAGTGCTTACGAAAATATCATTATAAACAGCCTGCTTTGTTCAATAAATTAGCTGATAATAACCATGTTTTACCCCTACTTATCCGATACCTTAATTAACCTTACCCCGTGAGGTGGGATATTAAAAGAAATTTCACTTAAAGCTTTTCCCAAATCTTTCTGTTTCCAGATGTCTCTGATAGTCGATGGTTTTTGAATGCCTGCATCAGCCAGCTTAAGGGTATAGCCGGCGTAGGTATTATTTATATTAAATATCCCTATCACATGGCTGCCATCGGCCATATCCTTTATCCAAACCTGAAAGTTGTTTTTATCGATGATTTTGTGCGCCTGCTCACCCAATTCATCCTGATCTACGGCTATCACCTCGCTATTTTCTAGCAGGTTAAGTGTAAATGGATCAAGCTTGCTCATATCGCAACCGATAAGCAATGGTGCTGATAACATCGACCATAAACTGATATGCGTATATTGCTCGTAAGGTGTTAAACGGGTTGGATGTAAATTTTCGCCCCAGCCTACCATGCCTAATATTAGCATGTCGGGGTCATTCCAACCGCCGGGATGTGCAAAGCGGTACAGGCTATCCTGTTTAAACCCAATGTTGTACATGCTTTCCCAGGTATCGGTAATATCCTCGGTGGTGCGCCACGAATCGCCATTCATTTCCTTGCCCCATTGCCAAACTTTATGTATACCGTACTGGCAAAGGCTGTAAATAATATCGCGGTTCTGCTTTTTTAATTCATCGCGCATCAGCATGTATGGCTTTTGCTGAATGGCTAAACTGGTGTCGTCGCCAATAATATCTGAGTAACTGCACAGGTCATATTTTAAATAATCTACCCCCCATTTGTAATAACTTTCAGCATCTTGTCCTTCATATCCTAACGAACCCATGAATCCGCCGCAAGTGGTAGCCCCGGGTGATGAATATACGCCAAATTTTAACCCATTACTGTGCAGGAAATCGCCAAGCGCCTTCATATCCGGGAACTTATCATTGGCTACTATCTCGCCATTTGCTGCACGTTTAGGTGCCTGCCAGCCGTCATCCACATTTACATAGCTCCAGCCATAATCTGCCAGGCCTTTATTAATTAATGCCGATGCAGAGCTTCTTACCTTCTCGGCACTTACGTTAAGTCCCCAGCAATTCCAACTATTCCACCCCATAGGCGGTGTTAACGCTAAACCTTCACCTACTTTTATGGTGAAGGTTTTTTTATAGGTACCAAAGCTGTTTTTCACCTCTATTAAAACCGGATAGATGCCATTAGTTGCAATACTGCCGGATATTACACCCGTTTTATTATCCAACGCCAGGCCAGCAGGTAAATCCTTAACCTGGTATGTTATTGGCTTTACCCCACTTGCCGGAATTTTATATAAGATAACATGATTTGCCATCGCCCCTAAAACTGTTGCACCATTTATCACCGGGCTTTGTAAAGCAACAGGTGTTAAAATATATGGCGCAACCTCTGTAAAGCTGATCTGTTTGCCTGATGTTTTTTCGGTAAAGCTATAAGCCAGCTCAATACCCTCCCTGTGAGGGAAATCAAGCGAGATCTCCTTGTATGCAAACGGTGCTAATTGTATATTAATTGCTGCTTGTTTTATGATTTGCTTATCGGCGGCATCAGTTATAGTGTAATTAAAAATCCCGCTTACAGTAGTGTTAAAATTATTCTTTAACAGCAATTTCCGTTCAGCCTTATCGGCACTTAAAAAATTAATGGATTGCCCGCTAAATTCAATACCATCGGTTTTCTCCAGCATATCCAAATACGGGTTACCCATAAAAATACCGCCTGTACCGCCGCCATCATAAACCTTAACTGCTATAACATTATCCTTGTCCCATTTTACGGCCGGGTTATTAACGGGAACACAATAATTACGAACAGCCGGCCACTTGCTTACATAACCGCCCCTATCTGATGGGTAGGCTCCTGTTTTACCTATCTTAACTCCGTTTAAATAAGTTTCATCAACATCATTTACATGCGCTAAATAAATATGCAGGCTATCGCGCCAAATGCCATTCTTTTTTAAAGCTGACGGGATAAATACGTGAATACGATACCAGGCATAGCCATGATAGTTAGGATAGCCCTGATCCTGCCAAACATCCCCAGTTTTTAGCACCCTCCAGCTTTGATCATTAAACACGGGGCTTTTCCAATCCGGTTGATCGCCTGTACTAAAACGTGCGGTATCCAGTTTAATATAACCGGCATTCTGCGCCAAACAATTGGTAAAACAGAAAGCTATAAGCAGTGTGATAACGAATTTATACATACAAAAGGTGTTATATGATTATCCAAATTTAAACTTAACACACCCCGCTTTTCAACTGTATTTTAGTAAGTAGGCATCTTATTTTACCAAAAATGTTCGAAAAAATTAAATATCGTTAACAACCGGATAAAATTTATGAAACACAATAAGTTTACTAATGGTAATTTTGCCGCGTTAATTCTATGAAAAATGACAACTAAAGAAAAAATTGCCGCCATACGTGAGCAAATGAAGGAAAATGGAGTTGCTGCTTACATTATCCCATCTGCCGATCCGCACATTAGTGAATACCTGCCCGATCATTACAAATGTATTCAGTTTGCCTCGGGTTTTACCGGCTCAGCAGGCACATTGGTTATAACACAAGATTTCGCAGGCTTATGGACCGATTTCCGATATTTTACCCAAGCCAATGAGCAACTGCACAATAGTGGCTTTGAATTAGTTAAATTAAAAATACAACATGCGCCTGAATATATTGCCTGGCTGCATGAAACGCTTGCCAATAACGCCACAGTTGCTTTTAATGACAGGCTATTGTCGGTTTTTTTAGGCCAGCTGTTAGAGAATCAACTGGCAGATAAAAATATCGAATTTAAAAGCTATGATTTTTTGGATTCGATATGGGAAGGCAGGCCGAAATTACCAACCGAGCCGGCTTTTTTAATTGATACAAAATACGCCGGACAATCAACCACGGATAAATTAACCACATTAAGAAAGTCGCTAAAATCATTAAAAGCCGATTATCAGTTAATATCCTCGTTAGACGATATTGCGTGGCTGTTTAATATCCGCGGTAAAGATGTAAGCTACAACCCGGTTGTTTTAAGCTTTGCATTGGTAAGCGCTAACGGTGCTGTTTTGTTTATTGATCCGGTTAAATTATCAGCTTCAGATGCTGCTGTTTTGCATAAATCAGGTGTAAAAACATTCCCATATACCGATATTGAAGAGGCATTGGCCGCTTTACCTGAGAATTGCAGCGTATTCATCGACCCAAAAAGAAACTGCTTTGGTTTGTTTAAGTTGATCCCGGCATCAGCAACTTTTATACATGATGTAAATCCTACCACACATTTTAAAGCTGCCAAAAATGAAACTGAAGTAGCAAATATGCGCTCAGCAATGGTAAGAGATGGGGTTGCCATGACCCGATTTTTAAAATGGATGGAAGAGAACATCGGCAAAATTAAAATAACCGAAATTACTGCCGCCGAAAAACTAAAAGGTTTCCGCGCTGAGCAAGACGGATTTGCCGGGGTAAGCTTTAATACAATAGGCGGCTACAAAGCTCATGGTGCCTTACCGCATTACTTTGCAACCACAGAAAGTGATGTTGAAATTTTAGAAGAGGGCTTATTCCTTGTTGATTCAGGCGGCCAGTACTTTTATGGCACTACGGATATTACCCGCATGATAGCGCTCGGCAACAATACCGAGGAGGAAAGAACCGACTATACGCTTGTTTTAAAGGCGATGATAGAGGGCTCTAAAACATTATATCCTAAAGGCACATGCGGTTACCAAATAGACGCGATATGCCGCAGGCCTTTGTGGGATTACGCGATAAACTACGGTCATGGTACCGGGCACGGTATCGGCTTTTATCTGAATGTGCATGAAGGGCCCCAGGTATTAAACCCAACCAACACCGCCGTACCACTTGAAATAGGCATGATCACCTCCATTGAACCGGGCATCTATCGACCTGGAAAACATGGTGTACGTATTGAGAACCTGGTATTAACCATTCAAAACGTAAGCAACGAGTTTAATGATTTCTACTCCTTTGAAACCCTCACACTGGCCTTGATAGATACTACATTGATTAAAAAAGAGCTGTTAGAGAACAGCCATATCCAATGGCTAAACAACTATCACGAAACGGTAGTTGAGCGCTTAAGTCCACACTTAACCGTTGAGGAACAAACCTGGCTGAAAGAAAAAGCTAAAGCTATATAAAAAGCAAAGGGGCATATGCCCCTTTGCTTTTTATATAAATATCTTGCAAATCTAAACCTCTGCAACTTCTTCTATTAAAGGCTTCTGGTTACGAACTATCAGGTAATATGCGGGGATGCCGGCCAGGGTAATAATCAATCCCGGCCAGGTATAGTTAGGCTTAAATTTGATAAGTAATATACAGAATGCAAGCCCCATAATAATATAAAGAATTGGCAATACTGGATAACCGAAGGCTTTGTAAGGCCGCTCGGCATTGGGGTGTTTTTTGCGAAGGATAAATATACCAACGATGGTAAGCATATAAAATACAACTACTACAAATGATATCATATCCAGCAGATCGCCATACCTGCCGCTTAAACCCCATATGCAGGCAAACAGGCATTGTATCCATAAACCATAACCCGGTACTGCATTTTTATTAAGGCTTCCGGCTTTATTAAAAAACAGTCTGTCTTTAGCCATGGAGTAATATACTCTTGCCCCTGCCATTATCAAACCGTTATTGCAACCGAAGGTTGATATCATGATCAATACGGCTATGATAATTGTACCCGCGCTACCAAATATATGCTGCGACGCTGCGACCGCTACTCTGTCCTTATCAGCGGTCGCTATTTCATGAAGTGACAGCACACCGGTATACATAATGTTTGTAACAATGTAAATAACCGTCACAATCAGGGTACCTAATGCCAGGCTTAAACCAATATTTCTTTTAGGGTTCTTGATCTCCCCAGCTATAAACGTTACGTTATTCCAGGAGTCGCTGCTGAAAATAGAACCCACCATTGACGACGCAATTGCCCCTAAAGCAGCCACGGTGGTGTATGATGAAAAAGAATCCGATGCATTTAAAGCATGTAAATTCCAGGCATTGCTCCAGTTAGCTTTCCATATATCGCCCTTAAGGGCAAAAAAACCGAATATGATCAACCCAAATAAACTTAGCAATTTGGTTAATGTGAAAGTGGTTTGTATTACCTTGCCACTTTTGATGCCACGGGTATTAACGTAAGTAAGCAGTACAATAAGCACCATTGATACCAATTGCGCGGCACTAAAGGTGAAAAATCTTGCCTGCCCAACACTATCAACCCCAGTCTGAATCTTCAACAAAACATGATCCTCGCTTACAGCGGGTACCAGATAGGCCATAAATTTGGAGAAAGCTACCCCTACCGCGGCTATGGTAGCGGTTTGTATCACGGTGAAAAAACTCCAGCCATATAAAAACCCAACTAATGGGTTATATGCCTCCTTTAAATAAACATACTGCCCACCTGCCTTTGGGTACATGGCACTTAACTCGCCATAACTTAACGCGGCGGTAAGTGTCATAAAGCCTGTTACCAGCCAAACAAAAATAAGCCACCCCGCGCTGCCTACGCTCCGGGTAATATCTGCACTTACTATAAATATACCGGAGCCTATCATGCTGCCTGCTACAAGCATCGTGGCATCAATTAATCTGAGGGATGGCTTAAACGGAGTGTTACTCATTTAATTTTTCGGGATGATAATAGATACAGATAGTTTAATTATTGAATTTATTTATTGAAATCGTAAAACCTCCAATTGGTCTTAAAGTCTTTGCTTAAAGGTGCGCCTGTAAGTGTAGCTCTTATCATCTCAACCGGGATAAGGTTCTCCTTCATTACCGCATCATGGAATTGTTTATAGGTCATTTTTCCGCTATCCACCAGTTCATGTTTCAGGCTCATGAATTGTAAGGCGCCAACCAAATAAGCAACCTGGTAAAGCGGACTATAATCACCCTGAAATGAACGCCTTACTTCGCCTTCGGCATTTGCTTTTTCATGGCCTACGCTATCAACCAAAAAGTTGATACATTGCTGTGGTGTCCAGTTACCTAAGTGATAATTAAGCGAGAAAATAATACGTGCGCAACGGTGCATTCTCCAAAACAACATCCCTAAACGCTGCTCAGGTGTTTGAGCAAAACCTTTGTCGTACAATAACAATTCCCAATAAACCGCCCAGCCTTCACCATTAAATGGGGTCGCAAAATCCTGTCGATATGGCTTATAGCGCGAATTCATAAAATATTGCAGATTATGCCCCGGAATAAGTTCATGCTGTACAGTAGCCGTTGAAAAATCAGGGTTATTGCCACGCATGCTCATTAGCTTGTTATCTTCTTGCATACTATTGGTTGGGTACGATATGCTAATCTCCTTGCCACCTGTAAAAAATGGATTTACCAATTGCCTTTGCGGGCTCATCATAATCATTCCCCAGGTTTCATCAGCCAGTGGAGGTATAGTTATCAAGTCTCTGGCTTTAATAAAATCTAATGACCGGTTGTATATGCTTACAATCAGCTCCGGTTGTTTACCGGCTTCTACATAGCTATTTTTAGCTTTTTCAAGTGCCTTTTTCCAGTCGTTGCCATAACCCATCGCCTGCGATGCTTTCAACACTTCCTTGTTGCACCAGGCAAATTCTTTATTAGCCAATTTAATCAGTTCTTCCGGTGTATAAGGGATCATTTCAGCATTTAGCTGGTTAATCAATTCCTCACGGCCAATTGGTACGCCCACAATGCCGCTGGTATCAGCTTTTTGCATGGTGTGCAATTTTCCTTTTTTTATAAGCTGATTGCTATATGCGTCCAGGGCGCTATCCAATGCCCCGTATGGCGCAGGTGCCCACCAGGTAAACATTGGGTCATAACCATTATAAAAATCGTAGAAGTTCTTTAAGCGGCTCTTTAATCCTATTACAGCATCATGTGCCGTTATTGCCAACGGCATGTCTAAAGACTGAAGTTTACTGAACTGGGCTGACGCTGATTTAAGCTGCTTTAATACAGTATTAAGTGTATTAGCAACTTGCTGACCGTTTACACTGGTACCGCGCCTGCGCTCTTTTTCTAAAAAGTAAATGCTATCCGCAAAAGGGATATATTGCTTTATGCTGCTATATTTTTGTTCCTGTTTTTGAAGATAGTCTAGTTCAAATTGTATTTTTTTCTTTAGCAAGATATAGTCAACCTTACCATACACACTGATAGAATTAAAATCTATCTGATCAAGTTGTTTTAAATAATCATTATTTACTTCTACGAGTCTTTTTCTTTGTTCGGGCGAAAAGAATACCGGGTCTTTATCCTGATATTCCTGGTTGGGGTCAAGATGATAGGGCCAGTAAAATTCTTTGATGGCCTGAATATCCTGCCCGTATTGGATGATTGTACCGCTTACCTCGGTAGCTTGCTCATACATACTTGCCGGAACATTGGCCGTTTGAGCCTTTGCAACAGGTGCTGATGAAAGCAGGTATACGAAAAAAATTGAGGCGATAAATAATTTTGACAAAATGCGGAACCGGTATTTTTTACAATAAATCATGATGAATAGGGTTGCCCTGCAACAAGGTTTTTAATACCTGAATATTGCCTGGATTTAACTTATAGCGTTATATACTATAGCAAAAATAAAAGGATTGGTAACCGTAAAATCACCTAAATTATCTGTTACTAACTGTTTTTTACCTAATACCGCGGATTTAAAAAGCACACAGTTATATCAAGATAATTAGCTGGCTATTTTTGAAAGGCTCTTTACGTTTTTGAAGTAGTTATCGAGGTATTCGCGCGGTGATATGCCAATTACACATTTAAAAACACGATTAAAATTGGTTATGCTTTTAAAACCGCATTTGTATGCAACCGTTGATATACTCTCAAATTTATGTGCTGTGAGTTTTTTACAGGCTTCGTTTATTCTTATCTCATTTAAAAAAGAGATAAAAGTATGACCGGTATGTTTTTTAAAGTATCTGCAGAATGACTCAGGTGTCATATAGGCTTCCATCGCTACATCTTCAAGAGTGATGGGCTCACTATAGTTTTGCATAATGTAGTTGTAGATGTTTCCTATCCTTATACCCTCGTTTTCGGTAATTGCGGGTATGCTGCCATATGACGAAAGCGGCTCAACTTTAGTATTGACCTTAAGCAGGCTGTCAAGTAAATTAAAGAATTGCATCAATTGCTCAGGGCCAGATGTATTTTTAATGGCATTCATCACCTGCGAAACTTCATGGAAGTTATCGTCGGGGATCTTAAATCCTTGCTGATGCTGTTGCAGGAATATTTTAAAGGCCTTCATTTCGGGGAGATCGAATAACCCAGCCAGAACTCCATCGGGATTAAAAAATATGGTAAAAGCTTTGATTGACCGTCCACTATCGGCAGCAAAATATTCAGGACTGCTTTTAAACAGGTGAGGCAGGTTAGCGCCAAGCAGGTATATTTCTCCTGATGTGTAATCATGCATATTATTCCCTGCTATTAGAGTTCCCTCACCACGCTGTACCCATGTAATCTGCGCTTCAGTATGGCGATGTAAGTAAGGATAATGATAAGGTAACTCTACCTGATCAATTATTACGCTCTTGTCATGAGCTACCGGGATGGTAAATTGCAGTACTTTCATGAGATGATCCTTTAATTAATTATTGTTGAATTTACAATTAATTAACCTAAATATTAAAATTATTCTCAATATGGGGTAATATATGAGAAGTAAAGGTTAATTTTCAGCATCATGCCAAGTGCTTTATATGCGAAAAAAGAGACATTACCGTATTATTAACACTTAAACCAATCCACAACCAAGTATTATTTTGCTTTCGCCTAAATTATCAAAATAATATAAAGTAATCAACTTAATGTAAGCTATAGTGCCGATGACAAGCCATCGGTAAAAATGATACGCATAAAAAAAGGATAGCAAAAAGCTATCCTTTTTTATAAAAGTAAAAATGAGATTTTAAAAACGATTCGGCGAAAAGGCGCTAATATCAATTACAGTTTTTGATCCCTTTATTACCTCGCTAACCAATAAACCGGTTGCAGGGCCTAAACTCAACCCCATCATACCATGGCCCGTTGCTACAACAAGATTATTGTATTTATCGCTGCGGCCAATGTAAGGTAAACCATCAGGCGATGACGGCCTGAAACCAAACCATATATCTTTTTCTGCAGGAATTTCAGGATGGAGGTTAGGGAAATATTGCGGAATAGATTCAACGATCCCTCTTACCCTGTTCATATTTATCCGCTTGTTGATCTTGTCTAGCTCCATCGTGCCACCATATCTTAAACTGCCATTCATTGGTGTTATGGCTACTCTTGCTTCGGCTAATAAAGCCGGTATTTGCATCCGTTTTTCAGGTTCCTTAACCATAAAAGAATAACCCTTGCCCGGCATTAACGGTGCTTTAATATTAACCAGCTTAGCAATTGACGGCGACCATGAGCCACCCGCAATAATATAATTATCAGCCTCCCATTTTTGAGATCCTGTAAATACACCTAATATTGTTGGTCCTGAAGCTTCAATTTTTGTTACTTCATGGTTTCGTACAATATTTACTCCCTTTGCAGTAAGATATCGCAACAAAGCTGCCATCAGCGCTTGTGGATACAAGTGGGCATCGCAACGGTAATGAACAGCACCCAAAACATCCAGTTCAAGATTTGGCTGAAGTGCTTTACACTGGGCAACAGTAAGCACTTCCATATCAAGGCCAAGTTTCCTGCCTTCCTCCGCTAAATGCGCTTCTTCTTCACCCGCTTTTTCTGTTTTGTAAAACATCAGGATGCCGTTCTCGGTCAGCTCAAAATCAAAGCCCGGTTCTTTAGCAAGATCTTTATAAAGGCTTTTACTAAGCAGGGATAATTCCGTCAATGGTTTGGCCGAATCTTCTACGTGTTTGTTGTTAGCATTCTTCAGGAATTTAATTCCCCACGAAATCAGATCAGGATTAAGCGATGGCTTAACATAAAAAGGGCTTTTATTGTTAAACATCCACCTTACGCCCTGCTTAATCATCCCAGGAGCCGCTAATGGAACAAAGTGGCTTGGCACAATCATACCCGCATTGCCATAGGAACAATTGTCAGTCAAATCGCCTTTATCTAAAATGGTGACTTCATAGCCTGCTTTTGTTAAATAATAAGCAGAGCTAAGCCCCATTATTCCGCCCCCAATAATCAATACTTTAGACATAGTAATATTTTATATGCTTAAGCCATGAGCCTAAGACTTCAAATCAAATTAGTGTTATATCACCTGGAAACCGTGCGCATAAGGATCATCGTCGTCAATTTTTATGGTGTTGTAACCATAAACTTTTGCCCAGCCTTCAATGCCCGGAATGATAGCGTCTATCTCTCCTATTTTTACCACATCCTCAACAGTACCAATAAATTTACTGCCGATGATGCTTTCATGGATGAACACATCGCCTTTTTTTAATTTACCTTTTGCAAACCATTGCGCCATCCTTGCAGATGTGCCGGTACCACATGGCGAGCGGTCGATTGCTTTATCACCATAAAATACCGCGTTACGGGCAGTAGCATCAGCAGATAATGTTTTACCCGCCCATAAAATGTGGGTACAGGTATTTATGGTAGGATCTAATGGATGAACAAAAGTAAAGTGCTGATTAATAAGATCGCGAAAAACCCTGCTCCATGCGATCAATTCACCGGCGCTGTAATTTTCCAAACCTTTAAAATTAGGCTGAGGATCAATTATCGCGTAATAATTACCGCCGTAGGCTACATCAAAAGTTAGCATACCCAAACCGGGGCATTCTAGTGTCAGGTTTTGCGCGGCAAGATATGCCGGTACATTAGTTAGCTTAACTGATGTAACCTTGCTACCCTCTTGCTTGTAATTAATAATAACCAAACCCGCAGGAGCCTCCATTCTAATAATTCCGGATACTTTGGGTTTGATAAGGCCTTCTTCAATAGCTATGGTTATAGTACCAATAGTACCATGCCCGCACATTGGCAAACAGCCGCTGGTTTCAATAAATAAAACTGCCACATCATTTTCGGGATTGCTGGGTTCGTACAAAATACTACCCGACATCATATCGTGACCACGCGGTTCAAACATTAAACCAGTGCGTATCCAATCATATTCTTTTAAAAAATGCTGGCGCTTTTCGCTCATGCTAGCGCCTTTAAGCGCTGGCCCACCACCGGCAACTAATCTTACCGGGTTGCCGCAAGTATGCGCATCAATACAAAAAAAAGTTTTACTTGCCATTTTAGTCTTTAGTGAGGTTGTTATCTATCTGCCTCCAAATTTTTAACGGGTTTGCTGCCTGCAATTCCAAAGGCAGAAGGCTATCATCCCAATCCTGCCATGCTATAGGCCTTACAAACCTGTAAATCGCTCCTGTACCAACCGAAGTAAAACGGCTGTCGCTTGTTGCCGGAAAAGGGCCGCCATGCTGCATTGCCGCGCAAACCTCAACACCTGTAGGTACATTATTCAATATTACACGGCCTGATATGTCGGCCAACGCATTTAATATACCGGTATGCTTTGATAATTCATCTTTTTCGGCCATAACGGTAGTTGTTAACTGGCCATCTAATGATTCTATCACCTGTTGTAATTGTGCTATATTATCACAAACTACTACTAACGACCATGGGCCGAATATCTCTTCGCTATATTTTTTATTGGCGATGAAATCACTTGCGCCTACTGTTGCTATGGCCGCTACCGACTGATTGGCTTTTTCGGTATTAACTGCTGTTGATTTAGCAATTAACTTAATACCCGGTTCAGCAATTATTTTATCTGAAAGTGATGCGTAGTTTTTCCATATCCCTGTTGTTAACATGGTTGCTGATGGTGTGATTTCAATAGCATAGCCAAGGGCAGAAAGAAAACGATCTAATCCGGTTGATTTTACAGCTAATATTAAACCGGGATTGGTACAAAATTGCCCCGCTCCTAAGGTTATAGATGATGCATATTTTGCAGCTACCGATTCAGCTTGCGAATCAAGTATGGCGGGCAATAACACTACAGGGTTAATGCTTCCCATTTCTGTAAATACAGGAATAACGCTTTTACGTTCCTGTGCCATTTTTAATAGCGCCATACCACCGTGGTATGAACCTGTAAAAGCTACAGCCTTGGTTTGCTCGTGTTTAACTAATTCAGCGCCTATGCCATAACCATCATCAAATAACAGTGAGAAAACGCCATCAGGCATGCCTGTTTCTTTTGCAGCTTTGCTTATAGCCTGGCCAACCAATGCACTTGTGCCGGGGTGGGCCGGGTGTACCTTTACAATAACCGGGCAACCCGAGGCTAATGCCGAAGCAGTATCTCCGCCAGCAACAGAAAATGCCAATGGAAAATTACTCGCCCCAAAAACAACAACCGGGCCTATTGGCGAATACATTCTCCTGATATCAGGCTTTGGTAAAGGTGTACGTTCAGGGTTTGCGGTATCAATTACAGCATCAACCCATGAACCTTCTTCAACCAGGTTGGCAAACATATGTAGCTGCCCTGTTGTACGGCCTAATTCGCCGGTTAACCTTGCAACCGGCAAACCGCTCTCTGCTACCGCCCTATTTACCAGTATTTCACCCAGGGCTGCTATCTCCGATGCAATGGCCCTTAAAAATTTTGCTTTATCAGCAGGGGCAACATGTTTGTAAACTTTGAATGCTGCAGTTGCAGCATTCAAAGCATTATTAACCATTAAAGTGTTTGCTTTTTGAAAAGCACCTTCCAAATGCGCCCCTGTCGACGGATCGAAAGCTTTAAAACTTTCATTGTCGGCTAAAGCGTAATCGCAGGCTATTATATTATTACCATTTATCATTTAGCTTGTTTATTAAGCATTAACTTCATTTAACCTGCCCCAGCTTCCTTCCGGTAATTGCGGGCGGGTTGCTAAAGCAGAATTAATGATATTAAGAACTCTTTCGCGTTCTTTACCTTTTAATGGCAAACGAGGTGCCCTAACTTTCTCGGTTCCTATACCTGTGCCAACTTCTGCAAGTTTAATGTATTGTACCAGTTTGGCATGGATATCCAACTCCAAAACCGGAAGGAACCAGCGGTGAATAGCAATTGCCTCTTGAAAGCGGCCTGCTTTAACCAAACGATAGATGGCAACAGTTTCCTTCGGGAATGCATCAACCAAACCTGCAACCCATCCATGAGCTCCCATTATTAAGCTTTCTGTAGCTATAGGATCAACACCTGTAAATATCTTATACCTGTCACCAAATTTATTAATAAGCCTGGTGGTATTAATAATATCCCTTGTTGATTCTTTTATAGCCTGGATGTTTTCATAAACTTTCAAACGCTCAAACATGTCAAGTGTTATCTCAATTTTATAATCAACCGGGTTATTATAAATCATGATAGGCAGCGGTGTACTCTCAGCAATGGCAGATAAGTAAGTGATGGTTTCATCCTCATCAGCATTGTAACGCATTGGCGGCAATAACATTAAACCATCAGCACCAAGTTCGTATGCTTTTTTTGCAACCGCAACTGCACTGCGGGTTGATTGCTCTGCAATATTCAATATTACCGGCACTTTACCTGCAACATATGTTAAGGTATGCTGTAATAACACGAATTTTTCGTTTTCGGTTAATACACTGGCTTCGCCTAAAGAGCCACCAAGTATTATACCATCCACACCGGCTTCAAGCTGTGCTTTAATATTTATGTCAAACGCGTCTAAGTCAAGCTCTTCATTTTCCGTAAACTTAGTTGTTACCGCAGGGAAAACCCCTTTCCATTCAAATTTCATATACGTTTAAAATCTTAATTTATTATTTGTTCAAAGGTACCCGAAGGTAAGGTTTCATAAACTTAAAAATTACCAATTAGTTGTTTAATATTAACATCATTATTTAGCATCCCACCAAACACGGTCGGTTAGTATTGCACTTTGTTGCGGTTGTGGGTTTGTAGTGATCTCTGCTTCCGGATACAATACCCTTCTTGGAATATCAGACAAAGCATTTGGAACTTTCACCATTGTTGGGTATCCTGTTCTTCTCCAATCATTAAAAATTTCCAGGTTCAAATAGTTTGAAATAAATTTTTCTTCAATTATTCTTTGCTCAGCATTTGCTGCGGTTAACGTACCTCTTGAGTTCAAATAAGTGGTTATATCGGCAGCCGCAACACCTACCTTGGTCATATGTGCTGTTACTGCGCTTTGATAAATGGATTGTGCCGCAGCATACCCCGAAACGATGTATGTAGCCTCTGCCTTTAAAAATAAGGTTTCAGAATAGCTCATCATGTAAACCCCGGCACCTATACCCATATAATAACTACTTGGATAGGAGTATGATTCAAGGTCACCGGCTGCTGCATCACCAATTTCTCTGCCGGTATATAATCCTGTTTCTGTTGAGGGAGATACCATTTTAGATAAGCGCGGATCATTTCTTGTAACCAGCGTATCAACAAAATCCGATGAAATTACAGCTGTACTCACCTGGTTAAAATTGTTATACCATGGGTTTGTTTGGCCTGCAGCACCCGGGAATATATACTCCAGGTCATCATCACTGCTTTGCATTGCATTGGTTAATGCCGCTAACGCAAGCTGTGCCTGGGCTGCTGCTGTATAACCCGGCGCTTTGGTTAAGTGCATATAGTAACGGGCTTTAAGTGAATAAGCCAGCATGTTCCATTTGCTCATATCGCCTGTATAGAAAAAATCGTCACTACCTCGTACAGTGGTAGTACCGGCATTAATATCGGCTATACCCTTATCCAGTAAAGTTTGAATATCCTTGTAAATATCTTCCTGTTTATCATACACAGGAGAAAGGTTTGCTGTACCTTGAAGCGCCTGGCTGTAAGGAATGTCCCCCCACAGATCAGTTGCATTTCCAAGAGCGAGGGCTGATAATATTTGGGAAATAGCAGCATAATTTAGTTTGCCATCGGCTACTGCTTTAGTGTTTATAATTTTAAGATTGATCAAAACCGTATTATAATAAACACCCCAGTCACCATCTAAATCTGAGTTGATCTCCAGGTAATTACCTATTTGTGGTAGCGGTTGATTAATAGCTGTTGTTTGCATAAAGTTTTGAACTATAAAGGCAGCATTACCTCCATACATTTCATCTGCTATAGCAATTTCAACGGGTGGCAGTATTGTTGCTTCTGTTCCATCAACAGCGTTATTAGGGTCTGTGTTTACGTCGATAAACTTTTTACATCCCGAGGATGCCAATAAGACAAAACCCATTATATATATTGATATCTTTTTCATTTTTAATCTTTTATAAGGAATGAATAATTAGAAACTGGCTTTTATACTAAAAATGTATGAACGTGAAGATGGGGTTGAGAAGGCATAGATACCCCAAACAGTATTACCTGTTCCATAAGAACTTACTTCAGGATCGGCACCGGTAAAATGTGGGCTGTATATCCACAAGTTATTTCCGGTAGCGCTGATTGATGCTGACTTAAACGGTGTTTTCTTAAGGAATTTTTTATCGATATTATAAGATAAGCTTACATTTCTTAACTTAATATATGTCCCATCCTGTATTGATGCTTCATAAATTGAATTGATGTATTGATAATAAGTTTGCGCACCTACACTTACTGTATTTGGTTTACCTGTGGTGGCATTTACACCATCGATAACTCTTGGTGCACGGTTTTCCGTAGCGTAAGAAGTACCATAGTAGTCGCCATACAAGTCAACATCATTTTCAATATCGCCACCGTCCTTCACATCAAACATAAAACTGAATGTGACATTTTTGTACCTGAATGAGTTGGTTAAACCTGCTGTCCAGTTTGGATTGGGGTTACCCACAACGCCTTGTGTTGAAGCTTCTTCTGGTAAACCATCATCGCCAATAATCAATTGGCCTTTTGAATTGCGTGCATATCTGGTACCATAAAACACATCATAAGGCTGGCCAACTATAATACGGCCCAATTGATCGGTAGTTTTGTATAATGATAGCACTCTGCTCCTGTTAAGGCTAAAATTTAAATTAGCATCCCATTGAAAATCTTTTGCTTTTATTGGAGTTCCTGTTAACAATGCCTCAACACCTTTATTACGTAAGCTTGCGGAGTTTACGGTTGTAGTTGCATAACCTGTTGAAGGTGCAATCCCTACCGCTGCAATTAAGCCATCGGTTGTTTTACGGTTGTAATAAGAGAAATCAAATCCCAACCGGTTATTTAAAAACTTCATTTCCAAACCTGTTTCAGCTTCATTTAATCGCTCATTTTGTAGATATGGATTTCCGTAATTGCTGCTAACAAGCAAACCTGCCTGTCCCTGATATGGAAATTGTATACCATTCACATCTGCCGGTACATAAGGTGTATTTAGCACATAAGCCCCCACATTATCGTTACCAACAGAAGCATAAGACAGCCGTAATTTTCCGTAACTGATTACTTTAGAAAGCTCGGGAGATAATAACTCGGAAAATATGAACCCAGTAGCTACCGAGCCATATGGATAAAAGTCCTTCGCGGTTGATAATACCGAACTTCCATCATACCTGCCTGTTAAATTTAATGACAGGAATCTATTGTATTCAATATTAGCTTGACTATAAAATCCTATTTTGCGCTCGAGCGAATGGCTCTCTGAAGCGGTAACGGTTGAAGCTCCTGCTATGTTGTAATAACCGGGAATGGTTAAGCCGCTACCTGTTTCAGCATAGGTTTGACTATAAGTAGAAAGCAAGTTATTACCCACCAGAAAATTCACATTAAACTTTCCAAATTGTTTGGTAGCATTAGCAATCAGGTCGTTATTAAACTGTCTGAAATTATTATTTTGATCAATAATCTCGCCGAGTGTTCCTATATTAACACTTGGGTTTTCCCAATATTTGTCTTGCTCACCATAAATATCAGCGCCACCTCTTTCAGTAATGGTTAACCATTTGGTTGGTGTAAAATTCAGTGTCATTACCGGGGTAAAGCGGTTAACATTATAATGATTCGATTCGTTGGCAGCAGCCCATAAAGGGTTGTTCCTTGAATTACGATATAACCTTTGTGTACCATCAGCATTTTCATAAGGATATGGATTCCATGATACAGGTTCGCTAAATAATGTGAATAGCGGCCCGTTTGATGAACCTTCCGGAAGCCTGTCCTGGTCTGAGTTGGTATAACCTAACTGGAAAGTAAAGTTCAGGTTATCAGTAATTGAATTATTAAATTTGGTAAATAATGTATTTCTCTTAAAATCATTATTCGGTTCTGTTCCGGTTTGGTCGAGGTAAGAGTATGATACAAAATAGCTGCTTTTTTCGCCGCCGCCTTCAACAGATACCGCGTTGTTAGAACTGTGGCCTGTTTTAAAGAAAGTTGAATAAGGGTCATACTTTTTTGCAAGCACACCATTTATTTTCAAGGTATCCATTGCTGGGCCCCATGAGGTGCTGATTTTTCCCGCGGCATCATTACCACTGTAAAATATACCATTAGTGCCTTGTGCATAATCAGTTTGGCGTTTAGGTAAAATGGCATTATCAAAAGAAAAATCGGATGAAAATGTCACAACCGGTTTTTTGTTTCTGGAGCCACTTTTGGTAGTGATTAATATTACACCCCTTGCACCGGCTGAACCATATAAGGTAGTGGCGGCGGCTCCTTTAAGTACGTTTACACTTTCAATTGTATTAGGATCAATATCTGATATCCTACTGCTACCTGCACCTGACGAAAGTGCACCGGTTTCTGAGTTATCAATTGGTACACCATCAAGAACTATCAAAGCTTGATTATTACCTGAGATAGATATAGCCCCCCTTATTACAACATTAACTGATGCACCCGGACCACCGGTTGAACTGGTGATCTGTACACCTGCTAATTTTCCGTCAAGGGCATTCAGCACGTTGGCTTGTTTAGTTTCCATTATTTCATCGCCTTTTATCTCCTGCGTGGCGTATGTTAATAGTCTTTTTTCACGTTTAATACCTAATGCCGTTACTACAACCTCATTAAGGCCTTTTGATTCGCTTTGGAGTACTACCTTGATTGTTTGTTTACCATTTATCGGTATTAATCGTGGAGTGTATCCAATGTATGAAACCTCAATTTTTGCCGCACCTTGATAGTTAATAGTAAAATCACCATTAGCATCGGAAGTGGTTCCTGAACTGGCGCCTTTTATCTTGATAGATGCACCGCGGATGGCAACGCCTGTTGAATCAACAATCGTTCCTTTAAGCTGGCTCGATTGCGAAAACGCGTTAAAGCTGAACGCCATTATAATAAGGTACAATGGCGTTATTTTTTTTAGTAATAGTTTAATCTTCATTAGAGTTTGAGTTTGGAAAAAATCGTTATGGAAATAAATCAATTAGCGCTGTGATAAAATTATGGAAAGGCAAAACCTCTTTTTTTACCCTTATTATCCAATACTAACTATATATTATCATGGGGTTAACAGCGTATTAATCAAATATTAATAGCTTTTTGGAGTGAGATATATCGAAAATAATATTTTATCATAAACAAGCTAAAATCCGTGTAGCTCCTATCAATTATCAGCCATCATAAGTGCTTGCTCATTAGTAACTTTATCTTTTTGAACTTTATATTCTTCTTTACCTTTAATAACCCGATGAAAAAATATTTTTTGATTACAGTTTGTGGTTTAGCTTCTTTACTGCTCAATGTAAACAGGGGCAACGCCCAATCATATGTACCCGAATTAAATGATAGCCGTATCAAGGTAAAACCACAGGTACCTATCAAAGCTTATTCCTTTGATTTGAAGGATGTGCACCTTTTAGAAAGCCCTTTTAAAGATGCCATGGAGAAGGATGCAGCCTACCTCTTATCCATCGAACCCGACAGGCTGCTATCAGGCTTTCGCTCACATTCGGGTTTAAAACCAAAAGGTGCGCTGTATGAAGGGTGGGAATCCTCAGGGCTTGCAGGGCATACTTTAGGGCATTACCTATCGGCTATATCTATGCAATATGCATCAACAAAAGACCCTCGCTTTTTAGATCGTGTTAATTATATTGTAAAGGAATTAAAAGAATGCCAGCTTGCACGTAAAACCGGCTATGTAGGCGCCATACCTAAAGAAGATACTATTTGGGCGGAAGTAAAGGCCGGAGACATTAAATCAAGAGGATTTGATTTAAATGGGGGGTGGTCACCATGGTACACGGTACATAAAGTTATGGCAGGTTTACTGGATGCCTATTTTTATACAGGGAATCAGGATGCCCTTACTATTTGCAAGGGTATGGGAAATTGGACAGGCGAAACCATAAAAAACCTTAATGATGATCAGTTGCAAAGAATGTTGCTTTGCGAATATGGCGGTATGGCAGAAACATTAGCCAACTTATATGCTGTTACAGGGAATAAGAGTTACCTTGAATCATCTTATAAATTTTACGATAAACGTATCCTTGATCCGCTATCCGAAGGAAAAGATATTTTACCGGGCAAACACTCCAACACTCAAATCCCTAAGATAATAGCCAGCGCCAGGAGATATGAGCTTACAGGTGATAAAAAAGATGAGGATATCTCAACCAATTTCTGGAATATCATTACCCTGCATCACTCCTATGCTACCGGGGGTAACAGTAATTATGAGTATTTAAGCGATCCTGATGAGTTAAATGATAAGCTTACAGATAATACTACCGAAACCTGTAACACTTACAACATGCTTAAGCTCACCCGCCACTTATTCGCGGTTCATCCATCAGCTACATTAATGGACTTTTACGAGAAAGCATTGTATAACCACATTCTGGCCTCACAAAATCATGATGATGGAATGATGACCTACTTTGTACCATTACGCATGGGTGGCAGAAAAGAATACAGTACCCCCTTTACCACCTTCACTTGCTGCGTTGGCTCGGGAATGGAAAATCATGTAAAATATAACGAAAGCATTTATTTTCAGGGTGCCGATGGTAGTTTATATGTTAACCTGTTTATTCCATCGATACTTAATTGGAGGGCTAAAGGCGTTACCATCACCCAACATACGTCCCTGCCTTCAAACGATGTGATTAATTTCACCATCAACACCATTAAACCATCAACCTTTGCGATACGTATTCGCAAACCTAAATGGACAAGCGGCTACATTGTTAAAATTAATGGCGCTATACAACAGATAGTTGCTGATGAGGAAGGTTACCTGGTATTAAACCACAAATGGAAGAATGAAGATAAGATAGAATTCATCACTCCAGAAAAGATATACACCGAGCAAATGCCCGATAACCAATCGCGCAAAGCTTTATTTTATGGCCCGGTATTGCTTGCAGGTGAGTTAGGTAATACTGAACCCGATCCACTTAAAGGTGTGCCTGTTTTTGTAACCAGCGAAACAGATCCTAACAAATGGTTGCAAATGGTCGACAAAAAAACGCTTGAATTTAAAACCGTTGATATTTCAAAACCGGAGGAAGTGAGGCTTATCCCTTTTAACGAAACAAAGAACGAATATTATACCGTTTATTGGGATGTGTTTAGCCCATCGGCCTGGACGGTACAGCAAAAGGCTTACGATGAAGAAAAAATAAAACAACAAGAACTCGAGGCCCATACTACCGATATTATACGTTTAGGTGAAATGCAACCTGAACGCGACCATAACTTTACTGGTAAAAATGAAGTTACAGGCGAGGACCACCAAAAGAAATGGCGTTTAGCACAGGACGGCGGCTTCCTGAGCTTTGAGATGAAAACCGACCCTAATGCGCACAACACACTAATCAACAGCTATTGGGGTATGGATAACCGCGGTAGGGTATTTGAGATTTATGTAGATACCGTTAAGCTAACTACGGAGGACCTGAATAAGTTTAAGGAGAGCAAGTTTTATAACATCTCTTATGAAATCCCTATTGAACTTACCAAGGGCAAATCAAAGGTTACTATTAAACTTGTGCCCAAAACAGGTAACGATGCCGGCCCTGTTTATGGTAGCAGGATGATAAAAGACTAATAATTAGTTTCGAAACTGATAATATTCAAAGAGGCTGTCTCAAAAGGACAGCCTCAATTATTTCTTACACTAGTACTGGTAACAGTTGTTACTGCTGTTGAATAATTAGCAGCCAGCCTTTACCTTTTTCAACCGGAATATCGCCGGATGCTGAAAATTGGCTAGCCACTTGGAAACCTTTTATTGCAGGCGCTACGATAGTTGCTTTGGCAGGGTCAATATGTAAAGCATTCCAATCAATCAGCAGTTTTATTTTTTTGTCCGTAGCCGCCCAGCTCGCAATAGCCACCATTACTTTTTTATCTTTTTTATAAATAGTAGCCAGTATTTCAGAATCATTCGTTTTTACCGGATTGGATTTTACCCAATAGCCTATCATATGGCTGCCTTTTATGCCGAAGTCATCCCAGGCTTTCCATATTGGTCGTGGGTCGGCGTTATCAGACCATGGCATCCGGTTGGTCATACCATAAATCATACCTCTCCATGGATTACCTCCACCCTGCAACATCTCTCCCATAAGCCCGAAAGGTATACCGGAAACTTCTGTAAGAAAAAATGCAGGATCGTTATGCTGATAATCAAAATACTCGCCAAACCATAAGCGGTTCAGGTAAGGGAATTGATCCATATAAAGATTAGCACTGTTATTAAACCCGTCGCGATCATCATATTGATTGGCCGAATGCAGATCAATGATGCCAGGATGCCCATTTTGAGTAAGGACACGCTTAATGCGCTTCATTGTTGTACGGTCATAAGCTACATCATCCAGGTAAATGCCGTCAATCCCGACATTGTTTACCAGCCAGTTCATTCCCTCAACGTAATAATTATGCCACCGGCTCATTCCGCTGTTCACAATAGCCACATCTCTTACCTCTGGTACATACCAGCCTGCAATATAATCGCCGTCAAGATGTTCTTGCAACCAGGCATGGCCGCCGCCTTTTCCTGTCGAGTAGACCTCGTGCCCCAGACTGCGCAGTGGGAATAATTCATAAGCGCTGTTTGAAAGCTCACGAACAGTATTATAAATTTTAACTTTCAGCCCCAAATTATGCGCCGAATCAATATAGGCTTTCATTGCATCATGCGCGATGAAGGGGTAATTGATATAAGGGTTAATGGGTGTGCCGTGATGTATATTTATAACCGTAGCACCTTTTGCCTTAATGCTATCTACATTATCATATTTATGATAAAACCGTAATGACCATTGCTGCTCGGTGTTTATGGCATGAAAAGGCGTAATCATCAGGTTAATATCGTAATACAGCGTATCGCCTTTTTTCATGCTGCGTTTACCGCTGTAACAGTTCACGTCGGTTTTATCTTTATTTTCAGAAATATCAATACCGCCCTCGCCATTATTACCCCATGAAGTAGGAAGCAACAAAGGTTTTTGCAGATAGAAATTTGTATTGAGTGGGCGTACATAATGCTGATCTCTTAACGAAAATTGCAACCCCGCGTTTACATCGCCTACCCAGGCTCCGTCCTGGTTTTTATGCGCTACGTCCCATTTCCAGCTATAAGCTGCAGGCATTTTAGTACCCTTAAGGTTAAGCCCCATCATATACTGCGCTACATCCTTTTTAAACGGTATCACCATAGCGATGTCGCTCAAATCAATATTCTTCAGCGCGATCACCTGAATGCGGTAATGCATAAAACCGTCAAACTCTATACCGCCCTTTACTTTCATCAGTAATGATGCTGAGCGACTAGTAGAAGACCAACTTACCTGGCCCGGTTCAACATCGTTAAAAACTGGTTTGGTGGTTGTCCATTTAATGGCAGTGCCTGTTTTATCTTTAACAACCCATTGAAATGGCGCCTTCAAGATTTGCCGCGGCAACTTACCGATGCTGGTCATTTCCTCTGTAAAATAGGTTTCTACCTGTGCTGGTAAACCGTTATCAGCAATTGTCAGTTTCCGTCCCAACAAACTAATGGTATTACCTGAAAGCTTCAATGGAATATAAGGCTTGATAACATCATTCTTTTGCCCCTTATCCGAGTTCAGCCAGGTCAAGCGTGTCTGCTTCCACGGCTCGTTTACCCCGCCATCAGCAAGCACACGGTCCGTAACTATCAAGGTAATTTTAATCGTAGTTGGAGGCGCATTATTGGCTGTTACCGTTACTGTGCCTTTGTATATCCCGGCGACTGTATTTTGGGGTAGATTAACCAAACACCAAAAAGCTTGTATATGCCCGACTGGAACATCCACCGTTTTACTTACAATGGTATTATCCCAGTTCCTTCCATCTGTATTCAGGCAAGAAAATAAACTTGCAGGTATTATTTCGCCCGAAGTACTTTTCAGGTCAGCAAATTTTATTTCAACATTCCGAAGCTCTTTTTTAAATGCATACATACCCAGCTGATAGCTAAAATTTTCGCCTTTTGCCGCTGTATCAATAAAATCTCCGTTGGCTCCTTTATTTATCCAGCGCTCGGGAATATCTGTGGTCATTTTAATCGGATGCATCCTATCTTCAGGAAAAACAAGGTAGGATTTATTCTGATTAGCCGCTATTAAACCATCAACCTCTGCACGGGTTGCTATCACTTCCATCGGGTAAAAGCTGTTCAGCGCATTTATGGCCTCCAGGCATACTAAATTTGCCTTGGTTACCGGCTGATTTTGCAGGCCTCTTAACCATTCATCACCAACATGATTATTCCATTTTTGATATACCGCGCGCGGATAGTTTGATTTTGGATCTACATGATAAGGCAGATAATAAATATAATAAGTACCCTCACCAGAGGTGGGCTCAAAATAAATCATCCCACTTTCGCGGGTTAGATTATCGGCTTTTACATTATAAACTCTTTTGTCAGTTGCCGAATCAACTACAATGATGTTTTTTTCGGCCGGATTATCCCGCCTGCGCCAAGGGATCCATACACTGGCGGCACCGGCGGTATGCAAAACTTTAACAATAGCACGATGATTGCCCAGCGAATCGGGATTCCATTCATTATGTCCCGAAATATATTTTACCTGCTGTGCACTTATCGCGCTACAAGCAAACGTAAAAATCACTATCGCTGCCGCTGTTCTTACTATATTTTTCAAATTTAAACGAACCATATTGTTTTGATATTTTAGTCTTTGGCAAGCACAATGTCTTGCCACTACAGGTATACTGGCTATTTTTTGCAGTCGATTATAGTAAAAATTAATTGTTTATAATCATCTTTCTCATAAAATATACCGATCTCATTAGCCGATACTTTAACTAAATCGGAGTAAGCGGTATAATCACCCTTATAGCCCTCCGGCGCTTTAGCAATTACTTTGCTAAAAGGCCATGTCTTACCCTCGTCATAACTAATGCGCAGGGTAAGGTTATCCCGGTTGGTGGTATCGGCATTATTACAAAAAGCCAATACGCTTTTCCCATGTTTTTGACCAATGTTGAGTATACTGCCCTGGCAAACAGGATCGGGAAGCTGCGGATCAAAATAAGTAGTGTCCCAATTTTTACCGCCATTTTTACTTATGGCCACTGTTCTCTCTTTTACATTACCTAGCTGATTGCGTGCATTGATCATCACACGGGAATCAGAAAGTTCCGTTGCCATTGCTTCATTACCGCCGGGCGTTGGTATATCATCACTTATTTTAAATGTTTTGCCATGATCATCAGTATAGTATCCGAATGCCCTTCCATCCGCATATCTTTTTTGCGGGGCACCGGCAGAATGATTGGCCGCAACATAAATACGGTTTTTATACTTCCCTGCCACTAATTGTATAGCATGGCCGGGGGTATTGGCATAACTACGCCAGTCCTCCACAAAATTATAGTCTTTATCAAAAGTTGGCTGTTTTGGTTTATGTACCTGCAAAGTAATATTGACAGCATCCGACCACGTTTTACCATTATCAACAGATGTTTTATACCATACTTCTCTAACGCCCAAACCTTGGCGCAGTGCCGCTTCCGACACGTTTCCGGTATTGTAAAACAAAAATATACGTCCTTTAGGATAAGCCGGATCAGACATATCAACAACCGGGGCGGCATTGTCAGTTTGTAGGGTACTATTTGACGCGACTATTTGTAGACCACTCCAGTTTTTACCATTATCTTCACTACGTTTAAGTACCACTTTAACGTTTCCAAAATCCCCCGCACCGTTTACCCTTCCCTCACAAAAGGCAAGCAGGTCGCCATTAGGTGCTTTGATGATAGCCGGGATGCGAAATGTTTTATAACCTTCCGTCCCGGAAACAAAAACCGGCACGCCCATTGTCTGTGCCTGCACAATAGTAATGCCTGTTATACAAAACAGTAAATAAATTAATAATGATCTCATTTTTTATAATTTTTTAAGATTTCAAGACAATACCATTCCTGCCGAGGCAAGTGAAAAGGGCCCTTAAATAAGTTACCTTTTGCAGCTTGCGCGATGCTGCCGTCGCGGTGCAGGTAGCCAAACCATTCCCCATGTTCCTTATCGTGAAAATGGCTATAAGCATAATTGTGTACCAGTTTGTGCCATTCCGCGTACTTTTCATCGCCGGTCATGGTGTATGCCAATAAGGTGGCTATGATCACTTCATTATGTGGCCACCAAAATTTCATATCCTGCCAGTATTCCTGTACGGGTTTGTTGTACACATCCCGGTAATACAAAATACCGCCATGTTCCTTATCCCAGCCACGTTCCCACATATAATCAAGTATCTGGCAACCCAACTTAATCAGATGCTGATCATTGTTCCGGTATTTCGCTTCGTGTAAAATGAACCAGGCACCTTCAATAGCATGCCCCGGGTTAAGCGTACGGCCATCAATGTGGCCTATTATACTTCCATCGGGTGCAACCTGTTCCATCACACATCTGATATCATGTTTTACAAAGTCGGTTTCAATTTCTTTTATCCAGCGGCTGATATATTCGTCGCACCTGGGGTCACCAATGGTTTCCCTTAGTTGCTGCGCGGTATTGATCATGATCATCGGTACGCCAATACCTTTGGCCGGGCGCGTTGACGTAAACTTTGGCGGCAACAAACCGGGTATTGTGGCATAATCAATACATTTACCAAATAAGTATCGTGCTTTTTCGGCAGCAGCTTCATCACCCGAGGCCTTAGCATATGCAGCCATAGCGATAACAGCAAATGTTTCAGAAAAATAATAACGGCGTTTGCGTATCGGGCTTCCATCACGGGTTACGTGAAAGAACATCTGCCCATCGGTATCAAAGCAATGTTGATTCAGAAAATCTATACCGGTTTTAGCGCCTTCCAGCCATTCTTGTTTAGGCTCTACGGTATTATAAAGCGTTGCTAATAGCCAGGCGGCACGCCCCTGTATCCAAACTGCCTTATCATCGTCGATCAGGCTGCCATCATGGTCACGCATCAGCAAATACCCACCAAATTCCTTGTCGATTGACCTTGGGAACCAAAAGGGTACTGTATCATTTAATAATTGATCCTGATAAAAATCAGCTAGTCTTTCCAAGTCATGTATTGTATAACTCATCTTATTCAAATTTTTGTATTATCATGAAGGTGAAGGGTAAATACGGATGCCTATAAAACTTTAAACAACATCTTTTTCCCCTGGACGCAAAAAGTATAGTTGAGCTGCTAATGCCAGCAACACAATACCCGCCAGCATCGCGAAATCTTTACCAAGGTTTCCTGCATCTGATGATTTGCCCAGTATACCGGTAATCACCGCGCCGGCAAATACACCTGTCATATTCATAATTCCATAGGCAGTACCCCGGTAACGGGATGCAACAAATTGGCATAGGATCGGCATGTTATTCGCGTCGAATATGCCGTAGCCCAATCCAAAACAAACAGCTGCACCAGCAACGGCGTAGAAAGTATGTCCAAAGCCCATCAACAATAAGGAGGGTATAGTTAACCCTAAGCCAATAACACTGGTATAGATACGACCTTTCGCATTTTTCTGAACCCATTTATCTGATAAGATCCCGCCGAATATCACCCCAATAAATGAAGAGGCGGCAATAGCTATCGTTGAAACCGGGCCTGCTTTAGCCATAGATATATTTAAGTTTTGTGCGAAGAGCGTAGGTAACCAGTTTTTACAGGCCCAACCAGGAATACTTGCAACAGCGAAGTAGAAGACGATGACCCAAAAGGAGATATTGGCAAACAAAATTGCCAAACCTTTGACTGTTGGTAATTTGTCGGAGGAGATAGGAAGATCTTCTGATATTTTTTCTGCCTGAGTTTTCTTCCCTCTTAAGAACAAGATCAACACCAGGGAATAGATCATACCTGTTAATCCAAAATAATGAAAAGTGGTTTGCCAGGAATATGCCGCTGCCGCAGTAGCCCCAAAGCCGCCTAATGCTTGCCCTGCGTAAAACCCCGTCATGTGGATGCCTATAGCGAGTGACCGGGTTTTAGACGAGTGAAAATCCGCGATTAAGGATAACCCGGCAGGAATATACAGAGCTTCGCTAACTCCCATTATGGCCCTCAGCCAATAAACCTGATTATAAGTAGTAGCATAGCCCATACTAAAGGTAACTCCCGACCAAACAAATAAACTTAAAATTATTAGCCATTTACGGTTGAACTTATCTGCTATAAAGCCAGAAACCGGGCTCATGCAACCATATACCCACAGGAAAATAGCCATCAGGTAACCGAAATTAGTTGCCGAGTTCAATTCAGCTATATTTAGCTGCATGGTCGGTTTCATAACGGACAGCATTTGCCGGTCCATGTAATTCAATAGGGCCACTACCCAAAGTAAGCCAACTAAAACCCAGGGATAATTTTTCTCTTTAATCATTTTGCGCTGTAAAACTCACCCATTGTTATGGCCGCTGTACGAGTGCCCGGCTTTATTTCACCACCTGGAATAAAAATTTCATTATCCCACTTTACGGCTGTTGTTGTAACCTGGCCGTAAAAGGGTAAACTACCCATTTGTTCCCAAGTGTTTTTTAGTGTATTATAAATATACACATCCCTGCTAAATCCGGGGTGATGGTTTAATAGCTGTAGTTTGTCATTTTGTAATTGATTTTTTTCAGCATCATTACGGGCATGGTTAATCCAGTTATTAAATACTTCTATCTGATGGAAAATATTGCCCTTATCTCCGCCGATAAGAATAACTTTATCGTTGTCTTCTGCAACAGCGGTACCTGCTGAAATTGTTGTTGTCGTATTTCCATTGCCAACCGGGGCTAGCCTGATCCATTTGTTTTCTTGCGGATCATAACAAAAGGTATTATTATGCAGTGTACTGATACCGGCTGGTGTACTGCTACGGCCGCCAATTACATAAATGCATGGATACTTACCATTTGACTGCGTAACAGCAACAGAATGCGACATGGCTATTGGCATTGGCGGCAAAGTTTCCCATTGCTTTGTGGCCGCATCCAGGTTTAATTTGAAGCATTTATTGCTTGGAAAGCCCTTGCTTTCTCCTCCAAATAAATAAATCACATTTCCGATGCTTGTCATACAGGCATTTGCCAGCGGAACAGGCAACGAGGGTAAGTTTTGAAAACTAACATCCTGTTGTTTTTTGTCCCATTTCATTAGGAACACTTCCGCGCTGCAATCGGAAGTTTCTGTTTCTCCACCCGCGCACACTACCCCCGCAACTATCGAAGTACTTGCGCCAT
>Ga0206835_1030_pt1 | contig 37744 bp, 31 predicted proteins | sample Alteio_BWOrgCont_31_FD_152853 | JGI IMG/M metagenome (GOLD analysis project Ga0206835, IMG submission 152853) | Enriched cells from forest soil in Barre Woods Harvard Forest LTER site, Petersham, Massachusetts, United States -... | ecosystem: Environmental > Terrestrial > Soil > Temperate forest >...
GAATCCTGGTCTTTATTCTTGTTGGCGTAAGCCATAGCAAAAGCAATTCTTTTTACGGTATTTATGCTATCGGCCATTACTCTTTGCCTGAACTTATTTGTGTCGGGGCCAATTCCTTTATCAATACCTGCAATGGGGCTACCATTAAGTATATTATGGCATAGCAAGGTAATTGCTACCAACGAAACAAACAGATGAATCCTCCTCATTTACAGCCCTGTAGTTGACCCAAAACTAAAATAATAGTATTACCGTATCTTTAATTTTCCAGCGGTTCTGTTAACGTTAAGTTAACTATGCCACCAACCTAACTCTGGTAAAGGGAAGTAAGTTTATTTCTTTCTGAAAAAAATCTCAATGGGTGTACCGGTGAGTTGAAACTTTTCCCTCATTTGATTTTCAAGAAAACGCTTATAATGTTCCTGGATATATTGCGGCAGGTTACAGAACATAGCGAACGTAGGGTATGGAACAGGTAATTGTGTAAGGTACTTTATACGGACATACTTGCCCTTATATGCCGGCGGAGGGTTCAATTCTATTACAGGCAGCATAATGTCGTTCAACTTCGAAGTAGGTATATTCTGTTTGCGGTTATTATAAACAATCATAGCTGTTTCCAGTACTTTAATTATCCTCTGCTTTTCATAAACGGAAACAAATATTATGGGCACATCGCTGAAAGGCTCCAGCTTCTTGCGTATCATTTCAGTATAAGTATCAACCGACTTAGTGTCTTTCTCTATCAAGTCCCATTTATTCACTACTATCACTATTCCCTTGTGGTTACTCACAGCCAGTGAGTATATGCTTAAATCCTGCTGGTCGAGGCCCTGTGTTGCATCGAGAAGCAACAAACAAACATCGCAGCGCTCTATAGCCTTAACTGTGCGCATAGTTGAGTAGAACTCAACATCTTCATGCACCTTAGCCTTTTTACGAAGCCCTGCTGTGTCTATCATCAATATATCGTACCCGAAACGCTGGTAACGCAAATCCACTGCATCGCGTGTTGTTCCTGCTATATCGGTAACTACTACCCTTTCTTCGCCAACCAATACATTAATAAGTGATGATTTACCTACGTTGGGCCTTCCTACTACGGCTATCTTAGGTAAACCTTCATCATAATGCTCATCCTTTTTAACTGAAAGGTGCTGCATTACATCGTCAAGTAAATCGCCTGTGCCTGCACCACTTATGGCTGAGACACTATGTATATCTCCCAAGCCCAGGGTGTAAAACTCTGCTGACATAGCTGCGCGGTCAAAATTATCGGCCTTATTGGCCACCATTATCACTTTTTGCTCTTTACTGGCGTTTTTGCGCAGCATATCGGCAACAGATTCATCAAATGGTGTTAGGCCCTCCTCAATATCAACAACAAACAATATCAGGTCGCATTCATCAATAGCAAATTGAACCTGCTTACGTATCTCGCCTTCAAAAACATCCTCACTACCTTTCACATAGCCACCGGTATCTATTAGTGTAAACCACTCCCCGTTCCACTCCACACGCCCATAATGACGGTCGCGTGTAACGCCTGAAGTCGGGTCTTCAATAGCGTCGCGATGCCCTGTTAACCTGTTAAATAATGTTGATTTGCCTACATTTGGCCTTCCTACTATTGCTACTACCCTTGCCATTTTATCGTTTCTAAAAAGTTCACAAAGCTAACTTAGTTTTGATTACTCACCTCTTTGTCACTCAAGCTGACGTTTCCCCTCTCTATTTAATTGAGAGGGGATATGGGGTGAGTTACAAGTAGCCGAAATTCTTCAGCTGTATTTCATTATCGCGCCAATCCTTCTTTACCTTCACCTGCACTTCAAGGAACACTTTACCGTTGAGCCATTTCTCCATATCCTTTCTGGCAGCCGTGGCTGTTTTCTTCAATGCTTCACCTTTGTGGCCGATTATAATTCCTTTCTGCGTATGGCGGTTTACATATATAACTGCGCGTATATGCGTTAGTTTCTCTGTTTCTTTAAACTCCTCAATAATCACTTCCACTGAATAAGGCACCTCTTTATGGTAATACATCAATATCTTCTCTCGTAAGATCTCCGCGGCAAAAAAGCGTTCCGGTAAATCCGACATATAATCTTTAGGGTAGAACGGTTCGCCTACCGGCAAATGTTCCAGCAATATCTTCTTCAGTTCATCAACATGGAAGCCATGCAAGGCTGAAACAGCTATTATTTTAGTAGGCTTAATAACATTCTCAAGTGCGCTCAATCGCTGCGCAGTATCTTCTTGTTTAGTTAAATCAACCTTGTTCAGCACCACAATAACAGGCACTTTAACATATTTTAACTTTTCCAGCAATTCTTCCCTGAATCCGCCTTCTTCAACATCGGTAACAGCCATTACAACATCAGCATCTTCAAGGGCTTCGCCCACTTTTTGCATCATGGCCTCCTGCATTTTGTAATGCGGTTTTATAACACCGGGAGTGTCTGAAAACACTATCTGGTAGTCGGGCCCATTCGCAATAGCCGTAATACGTTTACGGGTGGTCTGGGGCTTATGGGTAACAATGGAGAGCTTTTCGCCAACCAGGGCATTTACCAATGTCGATTTGCCTACGTTTGGATTGCCTACGACGCTAATCCAACCTGCTTTGTCTATTTTGTTCATATAGTGTTTATAAATATAGCCTATTTCTCTGACACAGCGCAAAAATAGTGTATATTTGCAGTACGAAATTCATACTGCGGGGTAGAGCAGAGGTAGCTCGTTGGGCTCATAACCCAAAAGTCGTTGGTTCGAATCCAGCCCCCGCTACTAAAACGATAAAAAGCTCTTGAGAAATCAGGGGCTTTTTTACTTTACTGACATACTTACCTAAATGATATACCTATTCAGCCACCTCAAGTTTAACCACACTATTTTGATTAGCCTGCTTGACTTTAGTCATTTGATGAAGTTCTTTTAATATCTCTATAGTCATTAACTGATTTTCATGCACCTGTTGAAGCTGCTGTTCAATTAAAACAGTTATAGATTGATGAAGTGCCATAATTTCATTCTCAGCTTTTAAGTCGGCAGCAACGCGTTTACTGTTCTTCTCGTGCTGCCGGTGCTCACTTACCATAATAATAGGTGCTTGTATAGCCGCAATACCTGCCAGGATAAAGGTCATAAGTGGAAAAGGGAATGGATCGAACCTGTATTTAACTAAGGCAAATTCATTATATAATATCCATATTATCAAAGCCATTGCAAATACAAATATCGCTTTCCATTTACTGGCAACACTAAAAATAGTATCGGCAAATCGCTCTCCAAATGTCAATCTCTCTTCTTCAAGATTATTATTGTTTGTAAGGGTGGCTTTTACTTTCAAAACAGTATCAACAACCTTCTGATGTAATTGCGTAAATTTTTTATCCGGCATTTTATTTTCTTGTTTTCATAATATAAACAACCAGAATGCACACAATGGTAAGCGCTATTAAAAGTATGGTCATGTATTTGGATAAGCTTAATTCTCTTGCAATTACATTAAGGCGTCTTTTAATTAAATAGTTTACCAGTTTAGACACTTTACCTAATGAGCCCGCTCCTTTTATTACAAATTCTTTTGCTCCAACCCGTAATGATTCAATGGCAGTTATCATATCATCATTGCTGGTGAACATAATAATTTCTGTTTTGGGATTAATGAGTTTTATTGATTTTAAAACTTCCATGCCATTTTTATCCTGCATATAATAATCAAGAATCACAATATGTAAATCTTCATCAACTTTTTCCAGGCAACTTTCTCCATCATTAAAGGTTGTAACCTTAACGCCATTACCAAATTCGTTTTCAAGCGAAATTTTGAGGTCCATAACCATTAACTCATCATCATCCACAATAAAAATATTTGTTTTCTGTGTTTTCATTTCACCCCAATATTATACTCAAGCCGATTATTAAATAGTAGGCCGCAAAAGTGCAGAGACAGGTTAATGAAAGCATTACACATACATCCGGAAATGTTATATAAATAACCATATCCGTGGCACTGTCTTGAATTATATAAGTTGTTATGAAGATTATGTAATGGTAATGGTGATTCGCACCAGCATCTTTGCAGCGTCAAAATTAATCAACAATTAATATTTCCTTAAATGAAACGTACATTATTACTTATTATATCAGCAATTACCCTGATATCCTTTCCAAAGACAAACTACGCTATTACGCATACTTTGTGTATGCCTTATTATTTGGGCTCCCCTCCAGCCATCACTGCTCAGCCTGTCAGTCAAACTGTATGTGCCGGAAACCCAGTAAGTTTTTCGGTAAAAGCAACCGGGTCTGGCCTTACATATCAATGGAGAATCGGGGTACTAAATTTAGTTAATGGCCCGAATATTTCAGGGGCAACCTCTTCTATACTTACAATTAATTCAGTAACCATTTCAGATACGGCTTACAATTATAATGTTGTTGTAAGCGGAACTGCAGGACCTAATGAAACCTCGGTAAACGTATCGCTCGGTGTAAATCCATTACCACTAGTAACAACCGGGCCTTCAGATACTATCTGTTATGGAGATACAATTTCAATTGGCAGCCCTACAGTATCCGGCAATAAATATAAATGGACACCAACCAGTGGACTAAGCTCATATACTATTTCAAATCCAATGGCTAGTCCTGATGATACAATAACCTATACCTTAACTGTAATAGATACAATTACAGGTTGTGAAAGCTCAGATTCCGTATTAATTATTGTAAAACCCGTACCTTCCGCCTATATTACAGCGGGCGATACAGCAAATTTCTGCAAAGGAGTTTCGCCAATGGAACTTAGCGCAACAAACGGAGCAACATTTCTATGGTCAAATGGTGACACGACCCAAACTATTATAATTACTGCGGCAGGAACATTTACAGTAGTTGTTACATATTCCGACGGGTGTTCAGATTATACCGGCCCTACCGTAGTTGTAATCAATCCGCTGCCTATTGCAAACGCTGGGCCTGATAAGAGTATTTGCAGTGGCGACAGCACAACTATAGGAACATCAGCCATGGCCGGGCTAACATATAGTTGGACGCCTGCTATGGGATTAAGTTATGATACTATTGCTCAGCCTAATGCAAGCCCTTCTGTAACAACAACATATGTGTTAACCGTAACAGACACAATAAAAGGATGCCAGAATACAGACACTGTTATAGTAACCGAAAAATCAGCACCTATTGCTAATGCAGGTTCCTTGAAAGTCATTTGTAAAGGCGACAGTACAAGAATTGGAGCGCCCTCTGTTCCGGGAACAACATATACTTGGTTACCGGCAACGGGGTTAAGTTCGGGAACCGAATCGCAACCCAACGCAAGCCCTGCCACTACTACAACATATACACTTACAGCCGGCAATAGCATTTGCAGCAGTACAGATGATACGGTTACTGTTATGGTTAACCCTTTGCCGTTGGCAAACGCAGGGGTCAATAAAAGCATTTGCAAGGGTGATAGTACTACGATAGGAACACCTGTAATGGCTGGGCTAACTTATAATTGGGCGCCAGCAACAGGGTTAAATTCTGATACTCTGGCCCAACCACAGGCAACCCCTACAATATCTACAACATATACCTTAACAGTAATAAATAATATAACCACATGTTCAAATACTGATAAAGTGACTGTAACAGTAAAAAAACTACCTGCTATAAATATAAGCGGTAAAAGCCCTATAACAATTGGAACCAAGGATACCTTAACTGCAACCGGCGGAGTAAGTTATGTGTGGACAACCGGAAGTACCAGTGATACCACACTAGTAGCGCCGCTTGTAAATGAAAGCTATACTGTAACAGGAACAGGCGCCAATGGCTGCAAGGATACAGCCAGTTTTAAAGTACTTGTTACTCTGTTTACATCCGTGAATACTATTGTATCTGGAAACAGTACGGTATTATATCCGAATCCTGCATCAAATATGTTAACTCTTTCATTTGACTTGCAAGGTGCGGGAAAGGCATCTGTAATAAAAATAATGGATGTAAACGGAAAAGAAATGATGAGCACAAACACAATTATTGGTTATGGGCAGCCATTGGCTATAAATATTGATATGTTGAGTAAAGGAGTCTATTTTGTCCAAATAATAACAGGCCAGGATACACAGGTAGTAAAGTTCATTAAGCAGTAATATCCTTTACCTTGGAATAATAGCTCGTTATCATTCTATCTGAATGATGTAACTTATAATAGCAATTACATAACAAGATTGCCCGTAATACGGGCAATCTTTGTTTAACCAAGTTTAAAGGCCAAGTAATGAAAACAAAAGCACATGCAACGCACACAAACTCAAGAATCTAAATACGCAAGGAATTTAATAGAAGCTACTCTCGACCCATTAATAACGATTGATATTAATGGAATTATTACTGATGTTAATGAAGCAATGGTAAAAGCTACTGATAAAACCCGGAAACAGCTTATAGGCACCGACCTGGTTGCTTATTTTGTCGACCCTGAAAAGGCGCGTGAGGTTTATAAGGGAATATTTATAAAAGGCTTTGTGCTGAATTACCCTCTCACTATTATAGATGGAGTACTAACCGACGTCCTGTTAAATGGCTCTACATATAAAGACGAATATGGCAAAATTATAGGCGCAGTAATAGTGGCAAGAGATATTACGGAACTGAAAAAGGTTGAAAATGAATTGATTGAGGCAAAACATAAAGCCGAGATAGCCACAGTGGTGGCTGAAGACGCAGCCAAAGCAAAACAGCAATTCCTGTCGAATATGAGCCATGAAATACGTACGCCCATGAACGCCATAATAGGGTTTACCAAGGTGGCGTTGAAAACGGAGTTAAACGAAAAGCAAAAGGAATATTTAACGGCTATAAAAGTAAGTGGCGATACATTGATTGTGTTGATTAACGATATACTTGACCTGGCAAAAGTAGATGCGGGGAAAATGACATTTGAAAAGATTCCTTTTAAAATGGCCTCATCAATATCGGCCATGTTGCATTTGTTCGAAACGAAAATACAGGAGAATAATTTGCAACTGGTTAAAGTATACGACAATAAAATACCGGAGGTATTGATTGGCGATTCGGTGCGTCTGCACCAGATTATATTAAACCTGGTAAGTAATGCGGTGAAATTTACCACAAAGGGTATAATAACAGTAACTGTTCATTTACTGAGCGAAGATGAAGAGAAAGCTACTATTGAATTTTCGGTTAAGGATACCGGAATTGGGATAGAGGAAAGTAAAATTCCACATATTTTTGAGAATTTCCAACAAGCATCCAGTGGTACTTCAAGGCTTTACGGTGGAACAGGCTTAGGCTTGGCTATTGCGAAGCAATTAGTTGAATCGCAAGGGGGTATGATTAATGTGAAAAGTAAACTTAACGAAGGCTCAACTTTTACTTTTATGTTAGATTTTCTAAAGTCGAAAGGTGAAACTGAAGTTGAGCAGGAAATAGTGGAACTGGATACTGAAATTAAAGGCATTAAAGTATTGGTGGTTGAGGATATGGCGCTTAATCAATTGCTTATGAAAACACTTTTAAGCGATTTAGGGTTTGAATATGATGTGGCTGCTAACGGGAAAATTGCAGTTGAGAAGTTACAATCTGATAATAGTTATGATATTGTTTTAATGGACCTGCAGATGCCTGAAATGAATGGGTTTGAAGCCACTGAATACATTCGTAATAAAATGAATTCTAAAATTCCTATTATCGCGCTGACTGCGGATGTTACTACCGTGGATGTTACAAAGTGCAGGTCAGTCGGCATGAATGATTATATATCTAAACCCGTTAACGAACAACAGTTGTACAGTAAAATTGTGGCCTTAATAAAGAAGCCTTTACATTCATATAGCAATGTAAGCGAAGCAAAAACAAAAAAAACAACCTATACCAACTTAAGTTTCCTGAATAGCTCTACTAAATCGGACCCCAAACTGATGATGGAAATGATTTCGCTTTACCTGGAGCAAACCCCTGCTTTAATAACCTTAATGAAACAAAGTTTGCTGAAGAAGGACTGGAATGAATTACAATGTGCAGTCCATAAAATGATCCCTTCTTTCTCAATAATGGGTATTAGTAAAGAATTTGAAAACCTGGCTAAACAAGTTCAGGAACATACCAATAAAATACAACAACAGGCAGAGGGAATACCCGCTATGGTTTTATCGCTTGAAAACGTTTGTGCACATGCCTGTAATGAATTAGAAGAAGAATTCAAAAAGATTAACGTTTCTGCTAAACATCAACCTTAGAATCAGCTATTTCACTCACCTCTCCACTTCCGGAGAAATCATCTTCTCCCAAATGGCGTATTCTTTGGCTGATGGATGAAGTCCATCGGCAGCAATTAAAGAGGCATCATCTTTCATTTTCTGGGTTTCAGGGTAAATATCAACGCAAGCTAATCCGCGGTTATTTGCTTCTTTCTTTATAATGGAATTAAACTCATCAATACCTTTTGAAATATCGCGTCCGTGGCTATACATAGCTCCGGTTGGTGTAACTCCAAAGTCAGGTATGGTTATAAGTACAAGGTTTTTCTTTACAGCAAGGTTCTCCTCCACCCTATCAATAATGTAATTAAGGTTTTTATGAAATATGGTTGAATCAACTCCCTGCACCCAATCATTTACTCCAATGAGGAGTGTTACAACATCGGGTTTAATTTCTTCAACTAATGGAAGCTCTCTGTCAATCAGGTTTTGGGTAGTCCAACCTGTGCGGGCCGGGTTAGTTACTTCTATATTAATTCCCTTTTCCTTTAACCGGTTTGCTATCATCAAAGGCCATGCCTCTTCAGGTTTAGCGCCTTCGCAACAGGTGTAAGAATCACCAAGTGCCAGGTATTTAATTACTTTATCTTTTGCCGGTTGTCGCACAGAGCATTGCATAAGAAAAGCAGAGATAATAAATAAACTTTTTAATCCCATAAAACCATATACGAAATAAGCACTTTTTGGGATGTAGGCTAAGAGAGTATTTATTTCCTTTTAAACACCATTTTTCCTGTAGAACCCAATAGCAGGAAATTATTGTCGATGCCATTAATACCTATATCGGTATGGTGTGATTCGCCATCTTTATACTCACGTATAGAATAGCATGTAACAGCATCGGTAGAAAAAAGATTGTCTATAAACTTATAACTAAAGTCAGATATATCGGTTTTGGGTACACCGCCCATAGTAATAATAACTTTCTCTACTAATGAGTCGGTTGTAATGTAAAGCGTATGCGATGTATCATTAACATCAACCCAACTACCCAATATAAGCAGCTTTATATTGTTCGTGTCTAATTTCTCGCAAGGGTCATAAGGTTTGGGAGCAGTTTGTGCATGGGAATAATAGGCACACAAAACCAAAAATAATAAAACAGCTATTTTTTTCATTACGATTTAATTTTGTGTGCCAATTTACTCAAAAACTCATTGCTTATTTTCCTGAGAGTACTTCTTTCCAGGGGTTCCAGTAATGGTCAACCCATCCTTGTTTTATGCCATCAGCATGCTTATCAGGTATATTGGCATGGGTCATATACATAACTGTATCCTTGCCCTTTGGTTCAAACTGCAGAATAAACGTTGAATCTGCATCTCCCTTGTTCCAGTCAGACCCGCGCCACGATTGTACTATTAGTTTATCTTTTACCAGTTGCAGGTTTTTACCGGTAATATATTCGTCATGCGCCGAAAATTTAGCGCCTTCTTTAGCTGAAATTTTAGCAGCGACACCGCCGGTAATGGCAGCATGCTGCTTTGAATCGAGATACATTGAATATAGTTTTGCGGGCGATGTATTTTTAAATACAACTTTTTGTGTGATTGTCTTTGGCATGGCTACTGTTTTTTAATGTTTATAATTTGTGTTCTTATATTTCTATAACGATTGGAGTTACTTAAACCGGACAATTCATCAAAAATAAAAAAAGCCCCCTTACTAACAGGGAGCTTCTTTTTCAACCTTAATACCAAGGTTAGTTTTGTGCGTGAAGAGCAACTTTATTGCCTTCGCTATCCACGAAAAAGGCCATGAAGCCAATTTCAGGGCTGATTTGTGTTTTAGGAACAACAACTTTTCCACCAGAGGTTTCAATACGGTCAATAACCGATTGAATGTTAGGGTTAGCGTTCAGGTAAACAACAGCTCCATCGGTTGATGGATTGTGCATCTGGCTTTGTACAATTGCGCCACTTACTTTGCCATTGCCCATTTCAGCCGGGAAGCTGGACATTTTCATACCCATCATTTCAGGCATGTCTTCCATTTTCACATTAAAAACCGATTCGTAGAATTTCTTTGCCCTGGTAATATCTTTTGCAGGGATTTCAAACCAGTTCAGAGCATTTGCATTCTTTTCCATGATGATTTTGTTTTTAGGGTTATTACTATCCATACAGCTTTTATTGCTGCATTCGATTGATTTAGGTCGGTAATTTATACTTTTTTCATTACCTCTGTATTAATTCTTCGGTAAAGCCATTTTCTGTACTGCTCAACCATTTCAGTAACAGTCTTTCAAATTACCATTTATTTCTTGCTTGGAATACTTAAATAGTTATTTTTGCTGTGTTTGTAAAACATATCTTATCATTTAAAGAATCATGCAGGGTAAACTAATAGCAGTAGCAGGGAATATAGGTTCGGGAAAGACTACACTTACCCGTCAGCTTGCCAAGCATTATAAATGGAAGCCGCACTTTGAAGATGCTGATGAGAACCCCTATCTGAATGATTTCTACGAAGATATGCAACGCTGGTCGTTTAACCTGCAGGTTTCGTTTTTAAACAGCCGTCTGCAGCAGATACAGCAAATACGCAAGAACGGTAAAACAGTTATACAGGACCGGACCATATACGAAGACGGATACATATTTGCCCCCAATCTGCACTCAATGGGGCTTATGACCACCCGTGATTATGAAAACTATATGTCGCTATTCAATACCATGCTTGAATTTGTACAGCCGCCCGATTTACTTATCTATTTAAGGGCATCGGTTCCTACATTAGTAAGGCAAATTCAGAAGCGTGGCCGCCCCTATGAAGAATCTATCCGCCTTGATTACCTACGCAGACTTAATGAACGTTACGAGGCATGGATTGATCCGTATGATAATGAGAAAAAAGGCAAATTGATTATTATTGACGTGGATGAGAATAACTTCTCGGAAAAAGCGGAAGACCTTGATAAGGTAATTGCCAAGATTGATAAAGAACTCTTCGGCGGCCTGTTCTAAATTATTTCTGAAATAATTTTCACTATTCTTTCGGTAGCTTTTCCATCCCAGTAAGGAGGTATGGAGCCTTTCTTGTACGTACCCTTTTCAATACTTTCAATGCGCTGTTCAATTAATTTCAAATCAAACGGTATAAGTTCATTGCTACCTATATCAACAGTAACGGGCCTTTCTGTGTTGGCTCTTAATGTAAGGCAGGGCACTTGCAAAAAAGTCGATTCTTCCTGTATTCCTCCACTATCAGTAATAATAAACGAGCATTCCTTAATTAACTTCTGGAAAGAGAAATAATCGAGCGGGTCAGAAAATATAAGGTTACTGTTTCCCTTTACTTCATTATATAATCCAAATTTTTCAAGGTTCTTCAACGTTCTGGGGTGTACAGGGAAAACAAGCTTATACTTTTTTGTAATATGGTTTATAAGTGCGCATAATTTCTTAAGGCCTTCTTCAGTATCCACATTCGACGGGCGGTGAATAGTCATAAGCACAAACTTGTGTGCAGCAATACCAAGTTTATTCAAAATACCCGATTGTTCTATTTCTTTCGAAAAAGCCACCATGGTATCAATCATAGTATTGCCAACAAAGTGCAAATGCTCCTTCCTCCTGCCCTCTTTAAGTAGATTGTCGTACCCGCTTTGTTCTGTAACAAAAAAGTAATCGGCAACAATATCAGTAATTACACGGTTAAACTCTTCGGGCATACCACGGTCGTAACTGCGAAGGCCGCTTTCAAGGTGTGCAAGTTTGATGTTCATTTTGTTTGCCACCAATGCTGCGGCCAATGTTGAGTTTACATCACCAGGCACTATCATCAGGTCGGGCTTATACTCTAGCGCAACCTCTTCAAGGCTATCCATAATTTCTGCAATCTGCGACACGGGAGTGCTGTGGTCGATATTCAGGAAAATATCAGGCTGTAGTTTAAACTGCTCAAAAAATACCAGCGACATTTTATCATCAAAGTGCTGGCCGGTATGTACTATTTTACATTCGAGCCCGGGGTAATTTTCTAACACCTTCTTAAACTGGGTAACCTTTATAAAATTAGGGCGCGTGCCCACTACAATCAGTATCTTCTTCTTCGACATTCTATTATAAAATTTTATACGCTAAACAATCTCATTTATATAGGCTGCTGCGAGGTTCTTAATATTATATGCCTTATCTATCGAACCCGACAGCTCCTTTGTGTACGTCATTTCCTTATATCCGTTCTTTATGTTTTCAAAAAATGCAACGGCATCAACATTTCCGGCAGTATTGAAAGAATACCCTATATGATTACTTTCTATAAATGCACTTACTTCACCGGCAGGGCCAATTGCAATTATTGGTTTATGCATGTAAAAGTAATCGAAAGTCTTTGTAATAAAAAAAGCATCTTTATAATCGTCCGGCAAAGAAATAATACCCATAGTAGCAGAAGCCAGGTTATTAAGATACTTATCTACCGGAACGGTCTGTCTTTTTAAAACAATATTGGGGTTATTCAATTGGCTTACACCATTCTTAAAAACATCAGAAAAATTACCCTCAACAATTACCTGGAAACTATCAAGAAGTTCTTTATTCTTGTCCTTCAGGCTTGTGAATGCAGTCAAAAATGCCAACACATTCTTTTGGGCATCAAGCGCCACACTACCTCCATGATAAATAGTTATTTTTTCTGAATTTACCTGTGAGGCAGCTACACTGTCATATTCATCGGTGTCATAGCCATTGGGGATTAGTTTATATACTCCCATTTTATTTGGGTTCCTTTCCCTAAGTTTTTCCAATATCACATTATAAACCCCTACAATAGTATCCGCCTTATTCAATGCCTCATTTTCACATGACTCAAAAAATGCACGTTGCTTCTTTGTTAGCACATGATGATACTTATAATGCTCCCTGTCGTTCCATAAATCGCGGTAATCGAGTATAAGTTTAATGTCACACTGTTCCTTCAGTAATGAAGCATAGTATGATATATAGGGGTCTCCGCTTACTATTACTGTTTTAATGTTTTGTTCTTTTATTATTCTAAGGCTCTCCTCTATCAACATCTTTTTTGTCAAAGAAGTGAAATAATGAGGAGAATACTTTGTGAAATTAATAAAGGTTCTTAGCAATTTAGCCGCAGCCCTGAATGCCACATTCTTGCCGGTATACGTCATAATGTTACGAAACCTGAATGGCAACGAGTGAACAACAATATCAGGGTGAATAGTGTCACTTGTCCATATTGATTTGGCAATAAAAGGGTTCGCGCTGTTAATTACATGGCAGGTAACACCCTCTTTTGCAAAGTACTTGGCAAACTTGGCCCAACGACGGCCACCAATTCCCGGGTAAGGTGGAAAAGAATAGCATATAATAAGAACATTTTTTTTCAGCCCCATAATTCAATTTACCCTTGTAATGCTTTTCTATAGATTTCCAGGCCTTTTCAGGTACAATTTATCTCTTACAAAATTAACCAATTGCTCTTCAGTAAGCGCAATATAAACGTTACTGCGCTGTATATTCTGTATAAATCGGTTTGAATCGTCAAGGCCCTTCACAGGCAATTTGCCTTTAAAAATAAGCGCTACCGGTACATTTACATATTGCCCCAGGTGCATTGCTCCTGAATGCTGGGTTACAATAAGGCTCGAATTGGCGCAACATTTCAGCACATCAATGTTGTTTTCCGATAATTTAACTTTAATGTTCCCCTTTTCATATATTTCTGCTGACATAGATGGATGCCCTGTTATGAATACATTATCAAAATAAGGGGATATGCTCTCCGCGAGCTTCATATAATCTATAGGGTCGCCATTATTAATGGTATACCCTGCACTTTTCCTTCTGGGAAAGAGGGTTACATTATTTCCGGTAATAGAACTGTCTTTAAATAGTTTTTCAAGATGATAGCCATATTGCCTCCCTTCTAATTGCCAGTTTTTATAAACGAACCAGTATAGGTTATAATCTGTCAAATCAAGAAATGGCATACCTGAGGACACTGCTACCTTCCTGAATTCCTCATATTTTGCCTCAACATCGGCTGGCGGGGTTACCCGGTTTCCGGTAGGATAGACCTCTTTAAAGAACATCCGTAAAGGAATACATTCATTATATAATTTGTTTCCCTCATCATCTATCAGTAATGGCAGGTAGTTTTCAAGGCAGCAGATATTTACTTTAACACCATTTTTATAAAGGAAAGAAACGTATGGAAGAAAATGCAGCAGGAAGTTTCCGAATTCGCCCCAGAAAGGGCCTATATAACATGTTTTATGCTTTAAGGCTCCTTTGTGAAAACGATTTACCTTGTTGTAAGCGCCGCGGAGAATAAGTGTGAATTTTATTTTGCCTGCTAGATTAAGTCCCATGTAACCCTTAGACGGAACAGAAAAATCATCCTTGTAAAATAGTTGTTGCAGGTCAATATCTTTACTTACGGGGGTAATCATTCTTTGCTTATCAAATCAATCACTAAAATAAGATATAAATTTCACCTGCAACCAAAGCCGGTATCGGCAGGTGCAGTAAAAATTCTATCTTTAAGCCAATTTAGTTACAATGAAAGCACTTATAACAGGGGTTGCAGGTTTTATTGGTTCTAACCTTCTCGATTACCTTATACAATATACTGATTGGGATATTACAGGCATTGATAACCTTAGCACTGGCTCAGCTTTAAATATTGAAGGCCATAAAAACAACAGGCGATTTACTTTCATTCAGAAAGAATGCCTTCAATTGGAATCGCTCAAAGGGTATGACAAGGTTTTTCACCTGGCTGCTCTTCCACGCATACAGCCAAGCTTTGAATTAATAAATGAGCACATAATTGCCAACCTGGTTAACGGAGTACATCTCATAGAGTTAATGATCAGGGAAAATCATTTTCCACGCCTTGTTTATAGCGGTTCAAGCGCTATATATGGAACACCAAAGACTATTCCTACGGCTGAAGATGAACCCGTAGATTGTCTGAGTCCTTATGCGTTTCAGAAGTATGAATATGAAAAATATCTTGAACTGATAGCTACCCGCTTCCCTTTAGACTATGCTATTTTGCGTTACTTTAATCCATACGGCCCACGTAGTTTTAACCCTGCAAATAAGTTTAACGCATATAGCAGTGTTGTAGGTATTTTCCTTAATAAAAAGAAAAATAACCAGGAGCTTTTGGTGACCGGCGATGGTAGGCAAAAACGTGATTTTATTCATGTATACGACCTTGCCAAAGCCAATCATCTGGCTTCAACATATAACGGCAAGCTTAATACAGCATTTAATATTGGTAAAGGTTCAACCCTCAGCATACTTGAACTGGCGCAAATGATATCGGACAAATACACTTTTATAGCAAAGCGTGAAGGAGAGGCTGAAATTACATTTGCAGACATTGCGAAAGCACGCAGAGTTCTTAAATGGGAACCTACTTATACGCTGGAAGACTATATTAAGAAAGAACTTCAGGTTATTTAACCTGGTACACTCTAACGGTGTCATTGTACTTTTCAAAAAGCATGTTCTTCTCTACCCTTGCCTGGGTAGCAAGGCTATCGGGTAAGGTTCCGCTATCTTCAGTAATGGTTTTTAAATGAAAAGTGTGCAGTTTTTTGCCCTGCAGGTAAAACATATCATCTCCCCTAACCTCATAATCGGTAAGTTTTTTAAGGGGAATGGTTTTATAGTATGTACCAAAACCGTCGAACACAAGTATGCCTTGTGCAGTATCGCTAAGATACAGATAGCTGTTATTCTCTATTAAAGACACCGGGTTTATTACTATACCAAGGGCCTGGTTCAGGTTACCTGTTTTCTCTGTAGGGTTAAGGTTAATATCGAATCGTACCAGTTGCGAAACCTGGGGATCATAGAACCATACACCGTTGTCGTGAGAAACACAAGCTAGCGAGGCCAGCGAATACCCAAGCACTGATGGGTCAACCGGCGCACCATTCTGACTAAGCGTGTTATCAAGAAAAATGAGTTGTGGAAACCCTTTGTAAAATACCATAATCTTCATGGGGTCGTACACATCTATTGATGTTATATCTCCATAGGTTTTGTCACTGTATGTGTACTGTAATTTACCATCGGGGTTATATTTTTTTATGGTGCTGCGTTCGTATACATAAACGTTCTGCAGGTTATCGGTAGTAAACATACCGCCTTCAAGCGGAATCTTACATACCGGCACATAGGTGTGTACAGTATAATCGAAAGATTCACCAATTAAAAACATTGCGGCAAAAAAAACAAGCAATAGTCTATTCTTATAGCAAATCATGCCTTTTGTTCTACAAGTTTAAGTATATCGTCTACAAATTTTCGGTCGTTTGCCAATCGTGGTACTTTGTTTTGTCCGCCAAGTTTACCGCGTTGTTTCATCCAGCTAAAGAATGTGCCGTTAGGAAGCACCCTGATAACCGGTAATGTAAGGGTCATATCTTTATATCGCTTAGCTTCATAGTCTGAGTTAAGTGCTTTAAGCGCATTATCCAGTATTTCTGTAAAATAGGCAATGTTTTCCGGCTCCTTCTCAAATTCTATTAACCATTCATGAGCGCCTTTTGCATCACCTTTCATATATACAGGCGCGGCAGTATATTCAGTTACCACTGCCCCGGTACGTTCACATGCCGCACGAATGCCGTTTTCCGCATTGTCCATAATAAGTTCTTCACCAAAAGCATTTATGAATTGGCGCACCCTCCCGGTAATAATAAACCTGAATGGGTCGGTAGACGTAAACTGAATTGTATCACCAATCATATAGCGCCATAGCCCACCGGTAGTAGATATAATTAACGCGTAACTTATACCTGTTTTTACTTCGCTCAAGGTAAGTGCAGGTGAACGCTGTGCAATATTTTCCACGGGTATAAACTCATAGTATATACCATAATCAAGCATAAGTAACATATCGTTTCTGTCAGGGCTGTCTTGTATGCCAAAAAAGCCTTCAGAAGCATTATACACTTCCCAGAAATTGACTTTTAGCGGACTGAATAACTCCTTGTACTGTTCACGATATGGATTAAAATTCATACCACCATGAAAAAACGCCTCTAATCCGGGCCACATTTCTGCAATATTCTTTTTGCCGCTTTTTGAAAGTGTATGCTTCAGCAGCACCAACATCCATGAGGGTACGCCGCTTACGCATGTCATGTACTCATTCATAATGGCATCGGCTATTTTATCCATTTTCTCCTCCCATTCGCTCATAAGGGCAATGTACCTGTCGGGTGAACGGAAAAACTCTGCCCACATAGGAAGATTTTCCATAAGTATGGCGGAAAGGTCTCCATTCCGGGCGTATACATTTCCTTCATCCTGCCTGTATGTACCGGCAAGCGAAAGGGTTTTACCATCAAACAAATGTGTTTCAGGGAAACTGTTACAATATAGGGTAAGCATGTCCTTTCCACCCTTAAAGTGGCATTCATCCAGCGATTCCTGGCTTACTGGTATGTACTTACTCTTATCTCCGGTTGTACCGGCCGATTTTGCGAACCACAATATTTCACCGGGCCATAAAACATCGGGTTCACCTTTTCTATGCCTGTCAATATAGGGCTTAAGGTCATCATATTCAACAATAGGTACAAGACGTTTAAAATCCGCTTCAGTTTTAATAGATGAATATCCATACTTAAGCCCCCACTCTGTATCCTTGGCCGTATCTACCAACCTTCTTAGCCATTCTTGCTGCACCTCATAGGGATATTGCATGAACAGGTTTATCTGGTGCATTCGCTTCTTCATTAGCCACGATAGTATTGAATTAATTACTGCCATAATGCTTTATCTGGTTACAAATTTAAAATATCTGATTTAGCATCCTCTTTTTTTACTTCTGAATTGAAGAAAGTATACGATAAAAGCCGTATACTTGCGTATAATACCTAGTTTTATTTATGCTCAATATAATATTATTTGGTCCACCCGGTGCAGGAAAAGGTACACAGTCTGCCAAACTCATTGAAAAATATAAACTTATACACCTGTCGACGGGTGACATTTTACGTGCCGAAGTTGCCGCTCAGACGGAGTTAGGGAAAGAAGCCAAAAAGCTTATGGATAAAGGCATTCTTGTTTCAGATAATATTGTTATCGGTATGATTGATGCACGTATTACGGCTAACATGAAAAGTAACGGGTTTATTTTCGATGGGTTTCCACGAACGCTGCCACAGGCTGAGGGTCTTGACGCGTTACTGAAAAAACATAATCTTTCAATTACTATGACCTTAGCCCTTGAAGTTAATGAAGAAGAGCTTTTTAAGCGTATCTCTCTCAGGGGGCAATCATCCGGAAGAGTTGATGACCAGGATGAGGCTGTTTTTAAGAAGCGTATGGCCGTTTATAATAATGAAACATCTCCGCTTAAAGACTATTATAAAAAACAGGGTAAGCTGCATACGGTTAATGGAATTGGTGAGGTTGAAGCCATTTTCCATTCATTGTGCGCGGAAATTGGAGGAAATTAGGTTATAGACTTTAATGGTACGGATAAAACTGGCCATAACTATTTTTTTAAATGGTAGTATCGTATAATTTCGGGCACCTGTATATCCATCTGTGGGAGTGGATTTCACTTCCATTTTACCTGTTAATTATTTACTTCATTTCTAAGTATTACCAGGAAAGAAGAATTGCAAAGAATCCTGTCTACAAATTTTATCAAAGAGGGCTTTACATTAAAATACTTGGCGGTATTTTTTTCGCGTTAATTTATTACTACTACTATAAAGGCGGAGATACTTTCTCGTACTTCGAATCAGCTATGGTAATGAAGAATACCATGTTTGAATCGTTTTCAGCCTGGTTTAAAAACGAATTCGGGCAAGCCAACGATGCTAACTTTTCTCTTTTTACTAACCATACCGGTTACCCGCTGCCGTATATGTATAACGACACTCAGACTTTTGCTGTAATAAGGCTGATTAACCCCCTGCTTATTTTAAGCTTCAACGGATATCTTATTACTTCTATCCTTGTGGCATGGATTTCTTATTCCGGAGTATGGAGGTTATTTCTTGTATTTACCAATTACTATCCGCATTTGAAAAAACAGCTATTTATTACAATAGTCTGTTTCCCTTCTGTTATTTTCTGGGCCTCAGGCATATTAAAGGATACCATAACCCTATGTTGCACGGGTTGGGCAGTTTATGCTATCTATAAAGCATTCATAGAAAGAAAAGGAGTCATCAGGTATTTGTTGATTCTTTTAGTTTCTCTTTACCTTATTCTTTTAATTAAGCCATATATTATACTAGCCTTGTTGCCCGGCACCCTTATCTGGGTCTTTTCCCAGAAAATACAAAAAATGCATAACATTTTATTGAAAGTACTTATTATCCCCGCCATTTTCGTTGCCTGCTTTTCAGGCGCATATTACCTTGTTAAAAATCTCAATGGATACCTGGGTAAATTTTCTATTGAAAAAATTGAAAAGACTGCATTGGTCACGTCAAATGATTTGAAACAAAGTTATTATGGCGGGCATTCATTCGATATAGGCCCAATTGATAATACCCTTGCAGGATATGCTAAAATTTTCCCTAAGGCATTTACGGCCGGGGCCTATCGTCCATTTATATGGGAATCGAGCAATATTGTAATGATATTCTCAGGCATTGAAAATATGTATCTGCTTTACCTTACTTTTATAATCCTTGTAAAAGTACGGTTCAATGTAATTAAAAGGATATTAAGGGAACCTATGTTGATTTTTGCAATGGGCTATTCTATTTTCTTTGCATTTTCGGTCGGACTTACCACATCGAACTTTGGCGCCCTGGTGCGGTTCCGGGTTGCTTATCTGCCATTCTTTGCATCAGCTTTACTCGTTCTTCGCCATAAAAAAAGTACCCTACCTGAAGCCAGTGTTGAAGAAAGCAATACTGACTTGGATACCCGTGAATCTTATACTCCCGGACTGCAAACATATTAAAAGTAAAAAATAATTCCCTAAATGAAAAACTATCTTAAAAACCTTTGGAGCCGAATAAACTTTAAATATGTTCTGTTCATTACCATATTTACGGTGGCTATTCTTGAAATAGGTTGCAGGGTATATATGAGCCGTGTTCTTCAGAAATCATCGCATCCTAAATTCTGCTTTGATTCATATCGTATTTATAAGCACGTTCCCGGTTTTCATGAAGGCGACGGGAAAAGAGACTGGATAGTGATAGACAGCCAGGGCTTCCGTAGAACTACCGAAGTATCTCAAAAAAAACCGCCACATACTTTTCGGGCATTTTTATTAGGGGGGTCGGCTGCACACGGAATAAGTTCTGCAGCCCCATATCCTATTAAGCACCTTTATCCCGATGAAACTATAGACGCCTATCTTGAAAAGGAATTAAAAGCGAAACACCCGGGATATAACATTGAAATAATTAACGCAGCTGTTACCGGGTACCAGGTTTTTCAGCACACAAGCTACCTTTTAAGCGAACTACTGGATTATGAACCTGACCTTGTTATATTTTTTGATGGAGCCAATGACCATTTTGTTGATAATACTGACTACAGCTATTATGGCGATAACATTTACCAGTTCTGGAAGCCAAGGCTCGTCAATCCATCTATTGGCGGAGGGTTTAATTATTTTATGCTCTGGCTCTCGAAATATAGTTGCATAGCGAGGCTTTACGTTTCATGGGAAATGAATAAAGATGCCTCTAACGCTGCAGGGTATAAATATGATCTTTTGCCTTCAATTAAATTCGCCAGCAAACAAGCTTTTATTGAAGCACATAGGCAGGTGGCAAAGAAACAATTTTTACGCTCTATTGAAACCAATATTAATATACTTAAAAATAACAACATTGATTGCATAATATGCCTGCAGCCATTACTGGTACTGCGAGACAGCACATTGCTTTCACCCCCGGAACAATCATTTCTTCATCTGAAAAACATGGGCGACTACGCCCTTCTTTATCCAACAGTACTTGAGGAATTGACTGAATTAACACATAAATATAATATACCGTTAATAGATGTGAATAAAGCATTCAATGCCCAGCAGTTTAAAACCATTCAATTATTTATTGACTACTGCCATCTGAATGCCCTGGGTTCGCAAGTTTCAGCAGAATCAATGCTTCCTGTAGCTGATAGTCTTTTTAACAGAAGGGAAAACCCGAAAGATACTACCAGGATAACCCCTTAAACGGGAACCTGTTTACCATTGTTCCTGTATATCTTCCTTGGTGTACTTATGCCCTCTTGTATGAAAGAGGCTGGTTTTAGAGGTATGCTTTATGTCCATTTTCTCCTTGCGGAAAAGCTTTGAAAGCAATGAAAAAGGCACAATAAACACGATAAATACCAACGACAATATAATTTTGGAGTTTACCCACCCCAATACCTCTGCCAGTTTATACCAGCATATAACTATATAATCGCCTGCTTTAGGTATTATTAAAGAAACAAGTGCCACGCCTAATGCAATGTCAATAAAAACTACTCGTTTCGATAAGACAAACAGTACAATAAAACCTGCGGTAATTACCAGTTGTGTTTTTAACTTCTCAGCAGCCGACATAGTTGAAATATTAAAAAAGCGTGTAAATAAATGGTGCAAAAACAGAAGCACCACCTAATACCAGTATTACGCCCAGTATAAGCAATACTATAATCATGGGGACAAGCCACCATTTCTTTCTTTTTCCTAAAAATTTGAATAAATCTTTTACAAATCCCATATTATAAAGGTACTAAAATATTATCTAGTCTAAAGTAAACTCTTCTTTCCAGTTATCCTTTTCCTGCCATTCCGGCTGCTCCGTTTTACTGAAGAGGCAATTTTCAATAACAAGGTAATCCATTTCAGTACGCATAAAGCAGCGGTATGCATCTTCAGGGGTACACACAATAGGTTCGCTTCTTACATTAAAACTTGTGTTTACAATCACCGCGCACCCGGTTAGTTTCTTAAACGCTGAGATTAGCTCCCAATATCGAGGGTTAGTATCTCTGCTTACTGTTTGAATACGAGCCGAAAAATCGATGTGTGTTATAGCCGGAAGACTTGATCGGACAAAATATAATTTCTCTTTTAGTGGAAAACCTGAATATCCTTGGGGAAGTGGGTTCCGAATGCCTTCTTTTACCGTTTGAACCAGAAGCATATAAGGCGATTCACCATGCTGGTTAAAATAATTTGCCACCTCTTCTTTTAAAACCGATGGCGCAAACGGGCGGAACGATTCCCTGTATTTTATGCTCAGGTTTAATTTCTTCTGTGTTTCCGAGTTACGCGCATCGGCCAATATACTGCGGCCACCTAATGCTCTGGGGCCAAACTCCATACGCCCCTGCATCCAGCCAATTATTTTTCCTTCAGCTAATAAACCGGCAACTTTACCTGACAATTCATTTTCCTGAACATGTTCCGTATAAACAGCTTTATATTTTCTTGCCAGTTTAACTATATCCTGTTTTCCGTACTGGGGCCCGAGATAACTGCCTTTAAGTGCATCGCCCGTATAGTTTATTATTCTGGGTTGCTCAAAGTAAATATGGTGAGTAGCAAGCGCGGCACCCAAGGCACAGCCAGCATCGCCGGCAGCGGGTTGAATAAAAATATCTTTAAAAATACCTTCATTAGCCAATTTGCCGTTGGCTACACAATTAAGCGCAACACCTCCGGCTAGACATAAATAGTCGGCACCTGTAAGTTTTTTGGCTTCTTTAGCCATTTTAATAACTATCTCTTCCGTTACCACCTGTATAGCCAGGGACATATTGCAATGCACCTGTGCTATTTCTGTTTCAGCCTTGCGCCGTTCGGTACCAAACAAGGCGTTCCATTTGCGCTCATTAACCATGGTTAAGCCCGAAGCATAGTTGAAATATTGCTGGTTCATCCAAATTGAACCATCATCTTTTATATCAACTATTCCCTTTTTTATGGCCAAGATAAATTTCTTTGTCTGCTCATCCTCCATATTTCCATATGGAGCAAGCCCCATAAGCTTGTACTCGCCCGAATTAACCCTGAACCCAAGATAATAAGTGAATGCAGAATATAACAGCCCAACTGAATGAGGGAATCTCAATTCTTTAATAACAGTTATATCTTTACCCTCGCCAAGGCTGATAGAGGCGGTTGCCCATTCCCCAACTCCGTCGAGGGTTAAAATAGCCGCCTTGTTAAATGATGAAGGATAAAATGCGCTGGCAGCATGAGAAAGGTGATGCTCCGTAAATAAAAGCTGCATTTTCTCTTTATCGAATTCACCTATCTTCTTCAATTCATCATAAAGCAGCTTTTTCAGGAATAGTTTTTCTTTAACCCAAACAGGTATAGCAGTAATAAACGATTTTAGTCCCTTAGGTGCATAAGTAAAGTATGTTTCCAGCAAGCGTTCAAACTTAAGGAATGGCTTGTCGTAAAACACCACCGCGTCAAGCTCACTCAATGAAAATCCTGCCTGTTCAAGACAATAGTTAACTGCATTTAACGGAAATGAAGCATCGTGTTTTTTTCGGGTAAACCTTTCTTCCTGGGCTGCAGCAATTATTTCGCCGTCCTGCACAATTGCAGCAGCAGAGTCATGATAAAAAGCCGAAATACCAAGAATAACCATGTGTAATAAGATAAATACCCTTTAAAGCCCTGTGCCGGCTAACTTTTAATTTTCCGCCATAAGCGCGTTTATCCTTTGCTCCTGGGCTTTGTCTTTCGCCATCTTAGTCTGTAAAACTGCTATCTGCGCATCAGCCGGATTATTTTTCTGTAATGCTGCAATCTGCTCATTCAGACTTCCCTCTTTGTCCTGGAACCATGCCACAATTTGTTGAAGCGAGCTGCGAGCGTAGAATTTAGCCAGGCGGCTGCTTCCATTTTTATATACTTTAGCGATAACATCTACACCTTTACTTACATTCTCATCGTCATTGCATCGCTTAATAAACTGCCCGTATAATGCCACATATAATATCTGCGGCTCAAAGCTGCTCACCTTATCAGATATACCTGCAAAGAAATCGCTGTTTTCATCTCCGCCATATTGCGAGTAAATACCTGCTACACCTAAAAGCATATCGGGTTCATCTGAACTTTCAAACTGGCGCGCATACGTCAACGCCTCGTCCTTATTAATTGCCGCAATTGAATTCAATGCTTCCGATTCTACAGCATAGGAACTGTCTTTAAGGGCATTTTTATATAAATCCATCAGCGACATATCCTTTTTAAAATCCTTTGCCAGTATATTAATGGCATCTGCACGCACAAGAGAAGAACTGTCAGCTTTTGCCATCATAATTAGCTGTGCTTTAAAATCGGCCCCGCTATCACCATCCATTTTATTAATTGCATACCGCCTTAAATACCAGAAGCGGTCATGTAAAGCAGTCATCATTACATCTCTCACTCCCGGTTTATTCAACCTGTTGGAAAGTGTGCGTAAAGCTTCAAAGCGTGCCAGGAATCTTTGGCCGTGAGTATATTCAAACTTCCTTTCGTCTAACGACATTTCTTCATTCTTGGTACACAGGAGCATCTTTTGTGCGTCCACATCTACCCAATCAGGTTTTGAAGGCGCGTGAAGTACAAACTTTTCCTTGTTCTTTGAAATAACAACTTTATGACTTTCCTTAATCCCATTGAAATATACATCAATATAAACAGGCATTTTAAATACCGGATTGTCTGTTAAATCCTGGGTTTGGTTTATAGTTACAGTAACTTCCTGCTTACTGTCATCATATGAATGCTTTATCTCAAAAATGGGGTACCCTTTATCATAAAACCATTCATTAAAAAACCAATTAAGGTCCTGTCCTGTCACCTTTTCAAATGCCAGTCTTAACTCCTGAGATTCTACCGGTGTAAACTTATTTGTTTCCAGGTAAAGGTGCAATGCATCAAAGAAAGCTGAATCGCCTACCACACAACGCAACATGTGCAATATGCAGCCGCCTTTTTGATATGAAGTAAGGTCAAACAGGTCTTCGCGATCGTTGTAATAAAAATCAACCAGGTTATGTTGCGATGGGCTGTTATTAATGTACTGCCCCATATCCATTTGTAACAATTGGTCAGCCTCATCAGTACTATATTCATACTGCCTCCACAAATATTCCCCATAAGTTGCAAACGATTCGTTTAATGAAATATTCGACCACGATTCGCAGGTTACAAGGTCGCCAAACCAATGATGGAAAAGCTCGTGACAAATAACATCTTCTGCATTATCAAGGTTATTGTCTATTAGCTCCCTGTGAGTGCGTTGCACAAATTCTCCATGCAGGGTTGCAGTAGTATTCTCCATAGCCCCTGAAACATAGTCATGCGCAATTACCTGGTCATATTTATTCCATACATAAGGAAATTTCAATAGCCTTGAGTAAAGCTCTATCATTTGGGGCGTGCGCCCGAAAATATCTTTTGCATATGGTTCATATTTCTTGTCTACGTAATAATCTACAGGCTTACCCCTCCATGAATCATGAACTATAGCAAATGGCCCGGCGGCCATCATAACAAGGTATGGTGGTATACCCAGTTCCATCGACCAGTGGTCGGTACGGGTTCCATCCCTATTTTCAACTGAGCCCAGAAGCGCACCATTTGAAAGGGTTTTAAAGTCTTTTTCAATGGTCATATAAATTTCCTCTGTCATACGCTGGTCAGGCTTGTCAATAGTAGGGAACCAGCAAGAGTTATCTTCAGTTTCTCCCTGTGTCCAAAGTTCGCGAGGTTTTGTTTTATCAGAATCATTAGCGTTTATAAAGAATAATCCTTTATGCGAAGTAATAGCTGCACTGCCGCCTTTTTCGTCTTTAAGCTCATCAGGTTTTGAGGTGTAATCTATATAAATAACATACTCTTCATCTTTTTTGTAGGTACGGCCAAGTTTTATGTGTAATTCCCTACTGTCATAGGTATATTTCAATGGGGTTTTATCCTTTCCATTTAACATACTTACTTCATTCAGGTCGAAACCTTTTGCATCAAGAACAAGGGTATCTGTCGGGTAGAAATAAGGCTTTAGTTTAATTTCAGCCTTTCCGTACATGTAATGTTTTTTCCAGTCGAAACTTACTTCCAGTTTAGTATGAACAAGTGCATTAACTATAGTTGCAGATGCCCTGTAATTAGGGTATGCCACCTTTACGACTGTGTCGCTTTCATTCTGTGCCGTGGCGGCCACAACTGAATCGAAATTAACTGTTTTACGTGCAGGGGCTACGGGCACAATTGTGGTTGGCTCCGATTTGGTTGCTTTATCACCACCTCCGCATGCCACCAGGAAAGATGCCAAGGTTATTACCAGCACGTATGTTTGCTTCATATCTCTATTTTTGAGGTATCAAATATGATAAAAAAAGGCCTACCCCTAACCTATTTATATACATTTGTACAATGAAAGCTAAGGTAAACGGCAGAGAATATAATATTACAGAAAAAACTAAGGAACCGCTAACCTTTGAGGTTAATGGTAAAGCACTTGTAATAGACTCCTATTCACCGCACAAAGGTGCGCTTCATATAATATATAATTCCCGCTCTTTTAACGCGGAAATGGTTAACTATAATACAGATGACAAGGTTCTTACCCTTAAAGTAAATAATAGCAGGTACGAGGTAGAACTTAAAGATGAAACCGATGACCTGCTTGAAAAACTAGGAATAGGATTAAAACACCAGAAAGTTCAACATATAAAGGCACCCATGCCCGGCCTTGTTCTTGATATAAAGGTTAAACCGGGGGATATTGTAAAGAAGGGCGATGCCATTTTGGTGCTCGAAGCCATGAAAATGGAAAATATAATTAAAGCAATAGGAGACGCTACTGTAAAAAAGATTAATGCTACTAAAGGCGCAGCAGTAGAGAAAAACCAGGTGCTTATAGAAATGGAATAGGCTTTAGGCCTTTTCTACACCAGCGAAATATCGAATTGCACCAGGTCAATAAACTCCTGAACGCGTTCCTCCAATTCATCATCACTAAGCTCCAGCAGGCGCTCAATTCCGAATTTTTCAACGCAGAATGAAGCTACAGCAGAGCCGAATATTATAGCACGTTTCATATTGTCGAACGAAATATCCTTTGTCTTGTCAAGAAAACCAATAAATCCTCCCGCAAAGCTGTCGCCCGCACCGGTCGGGTCAAAAACATCTTCCAATGGTAAAGCAGGGGCAAAAAACACTTGTTCTTTATTGAATAATAATGCTCCGTGCTCACCTTTCTTAATTATAAGGAATTTAGGTCCCATTCCCAATATTTTCTGAGCTGCTTTTACCAATGAATATTCACCCGATAACTGGCGAGCCTCGGCATCATTAATAGTAAGCACGTCAACCATAGCTATAGTTTCAGCCAGTTCTTTAGGCATAATTTCCATCCAAAAGTTCATAGTATCCATAACTATTAACTTGGGCCTTTTTGTCATTTGCGCCATAACCTTCTGCTGAACTATAGGTGTAAGGTTACCCAGCATCAGAAAATCGGCATTTTTGTATGAATCAGGTACAACAGGATTAAAATCAGCCAGTACATTAAGGTCAGTAACAAGAGTGTCACGGCTATTCATATCGGTATGGTATGAACCCGACCAGTAAAATGATTTGCCACCTTTAACTACTTCTATTCCCGAAGTATTAATAGTACGGCGATTAAGCTCTTTTATAGTTGAATCGGGGAAATCTTCTCCTACAACTGAAACAATACAAGGGTTCTTGGTGAAATATGAAGCGCTGAGGGCTATATAGGTGGCAGCTCCGCCTACTGTTTTGTCTATTTTGCCAAAAGGCGTTTTAATACTGTCGAATGCTACGGTACCTACAATTAATAAACTCATGGGTTAAATTTTGCGCAAATATAACCAGAAGTTTTTCAGGCTAAAGAAATTCTTATTTTTCCACTACAAACTTTACTGATTGCCTAAACCCATTTCCTGTAAGTGTGGCTATATAAGTACCTACTGTCATACTTTGCGAACTGAATCGAATCTTGTGCAAGCCGGGCGACGTATCTGTTAAAGGTATTTCTTCCACTAGCCTGCCTTCTAAATCATAAATTGTAATCTTCGCATTACCAATTTTTGGCAACGAATACACTATGTTGCCAAAGGAATTCATCGGATTAGGATAAACAATCAGTTTACCTTCAAGGGTTGCAGGTGCATTAATCTGGCTTATACCCGTTGGAAGTAGAAATTACTTTAGAATTAGGATTAATTACTGGAATTTTACTGCCGTTTGCCATTGACATAATAGCACCTGTAGAATAAATAGAATCAACTATAGTATTGAGGTTTGAAAACCTGTAAAATTGGCCTGCCACTGTTCCTACAAACAATGCATCGCCATTCGGTGACCAAGCCATACAATGTACCCCATCACTTCCTTTAAATGCATCAGGTGTTGACTCTGGTCCACCTATTGGCATCCAAACTGGTGAGCTATTAATATTAGCGGCCTGCATCATTATCCATACACGGTTTGAGGGCGAGAATGCTGTTGCTATTTTTGATACAACCCTGTTCTGAATACAAAATTCAACTGCCCTCCTGTTCCGGTTTGGGCACTGCCAATTTTTGTATAGCCCTTTCTTAACTGATAGCTCACCCCGCTTTGTGAATTTAATAGAGACAGTACCTCCATATTTCCAGGGCATACGGTATCACCTGAATTTTGAATGTTCATGGAATTAAACGTAAAGTGCCCGTAAACTGTAATTATAGTTTCAACAGAATCTTTTGTAGTGCCATTGTTAACTACCAGCCAAATAGTATCGGCCCCTGTTTTGGTAAGCCTTATGCCTGAATTATATTGGGTGCTGAATACTGTTTTACCCAACTTCCATTTATATGTATAAGAAGGCTCCTGAGGAGTAGAATCAATTACGGTTATAGAATCATTAATACAGGTACTGGCTATATTTCCCTGAACTGAAAATCTGGCAACTGGCTGGGTTTGACAACCTGCCAGGTTGGTTGTTTGAGCAATGAAGCCACTTACGCCAACCGCAATTGCCGTATTTGAATTATACAGGTTAATCATCCACGGTTCAGAGTAGCTTGAAAGAACATATCTCTCCCAGTATGTCCCTCCGCTAACTGAGACATAAAGTCCGTCACTACCAGCAGCAATAACTGTATCCTTACTTACAAACGCCATAACCCCGTATGGTGCAAAGGGGAGTAAAAGCTTACTGTAGCTTCTACCGTAATTGGTAGATTTATAAATTGAACTTCCTATTCCTATATATACCGTATTGCCTTTGCAAACTATTCCATTTACAGTACCCGAAATTGTTGAATCCATCCAGGTTACCCCACCGTTATATGATTTGAGCATAATACTTCCTCCGCCAGCAAAAATGGTATCATGCGCAGCAAACCGTATTGCATTTATACCGTTTATAGTGCCAGTATAAGGGAAAACCCAGGTATTGCCATTATCATTACTTACAGCTATCCTGCCATTATTACCTGCGGTTGCCATTCGGGCAGAACTCCAATCGAGGACCGAAAGGTCGCCACTGGAATTGCTTACCTCTTCTTTCCAGGTTACGCCTCCGTTGATAGATCGAAGAATCAGTTCTGTATTAGTACTGTTATCAAATTCGCCGCTGGTTACAACAGTAGTTGGTGTTAATGCCCTAATTCCTAGAAAATAGTCAGGAATAATCAAATTGCCTGCCGTGTCCTTAACCAACGATGCAGGTGTGCTCCACGTTGCTCCTCCGTTATTAGAAACCAATACTCCGTCATAGGTGCCTATCCAAATTGTAGTTGGTGAATAGTAATCAACAGAATATAGGTCATTGATTGTTGGCGCCGGCCTAACTACCCATTGTGCATCCAAAATATTGGCAAGAAGTACAAAGCTTCCAATTACAAATGTAATTTTCCGCATGATATTTAATTTCAATGGCTTATTGAGTGATTTCATCCTAATTATTAGGGGCAATTTGATGCAAATTTATTCTTCTCAGCTACTTAATAAACAACTTTTTAGAGTCTTAAATAAATGCTATTGATAATCAATATCTTTCATTGTCATGCTTAAAACATAACCATTGATTAACAATACTCTAACACTCACACTATTCCGTAATTGGAATAGAAACAAAAAAGCACCTACAGTTAAACCACAGGTGCTTTTATTTTTCTGCTCTCCGGACTGGACTTGAACCAGTGACCCTCTGATTAACAGTCAGATGCTCTAACCAACTGAGCTACCGAAGAATGTTACTCTTTTTTGAAAAGAGGTGCAAAAATAGTACATATCATCAAATATGCAACAGATTAGTACAGAAGAGGCCAATATATTTATCCGGGGAGCTTATAATGCCTCCCACTCAATGAAACATACCATCCACTCAATGAAACGTACTTCCGGCTAAATATGGCTTTTAGTATTGATTATACTATATACTTTTGCCTTATAAATCAGAATAAAAGCACGTCCACTACTCAAAGTTTAAAGCCGCCTTCCCAGGCGGCTTTTTATTGTTATTGAGCCTCTCCATTAAGCTTTCACTTATTTTCTTTACCATATTTGCATATGTCAATTATACATAATGATGGCCATTTTGCGATTATTTAAATATACAATAGGGTTTTTCTTCTGTTTTCTTGCGGTAATAACTCAATTACAGGCACAATCGGCCCTATTCAAAAATTATACAGTTAAAGACGGGTTGCCAAGTTCAGAGGTTTATCACGTTATGCAGGATTCTAAAGGTTATATATGGTTTGCAACAGATCATGGAGTTTGCCGTTTTGATGGAAAGGAATTCAAGTCCTTTTCCGTGTCAGACGGAATGCCTGATCCGGATATATTTGAATGCATTGAGGATTATAAAGGCCGTATCTGGTTCAGGTCGTTAACCGGAAAATTAAGCTACTTTTTTCATGATTCAATATTTCGTCTACCTGTAAACGATACTCTTTTATCTATTCTGAAAGGAAGGCTTACAACTTCAATAAGTGTTGATAGTGCTGATAATATTTACATAGGAGCGCATAACTTGCCCGGTTACATTAAAATAAACATGATGCACCCAAAGGATATTGCATTTAAGGCACTTCCTAAAGGTTTTGTTTATATAGCCAAAACCAAGAGTCAGTTGTTATTAAGCGGAAATACTATGGATCCGGCAACCAGCATGCATGCTGATTTACATTTAATTTCCATCAATCCAAGCTCTTTCACAACCATCAAGGCTTTTGAATGGGATTGGAGAAATATGGAGTTCTATCACAGTATGATTCATGACCAGTTTATTAAAATAGGGAATAATAATATAGCGGGCTCAATGGTATGCCGTTTCTTAATTATGAACGACAGTATGATTTCATATTTCCATGACTTTAAAAGCGATATCATCAAAATATTCCAGGATAAATCATCCGCAATATGGATAATACTACAAAACGGGCAACTGGCTATTTATAAGAATAACTGTATAGTTACGCCTGAATATCTAGGGTTTCTTAAAGATGCACAAATAACCTCTGTATGCAACGATAATGAGGGTGGTTTTTGGTTTACATCACTTAATAGGGGAGTATATTATATAAGCTCTTCTACCTTTAAAATATGGGATACTGAAAATGGCCTGAGTGGCAATAAAGTAAACTCCTTAACTGTAACCTCAGATTCAAGCATTCTACTGACATATTCCGACAAGTCTGTATTAACACTTTTGAAAAAAGATACAGCCCTGTCTTATAGAACTCCTCAAATATCTGAGAGTTCGGTAGTGACAAATATACTTCTTCAGAATGACGGCACTGTTTGGGTAGGAAACACATTAAGCACACTGGTCTTAAAGAATTTAAGCAGACCGGAAATTTTAGCATCAAATAATGAAATACATAATTTTGAAATGTTATTAAATGCTGACACAAGTGTTTGGGTATGTGGAAGGTATAAGTTATACTTGTTAAAACGGATTGGTAAAAAACTTATAGTTGAAAAGGAAATTCGTCTTAAAGAATCGGCCATTTCCATCTCCCGGTTAAATGACGCTACTTTATGGATTGGAACCCGAAACGGGTTATGGCAGTATTCAAAAGATTCATTAATTAACGAGGGCACTGCTTTTCCGTCTTTACGCAGAGGTATTGCCGACCTGAAATATGACTGCAATGGTAACTTATGGGCTGCAACAAACGATACGGGTATAATTATACAAACAGCACAAGGAATACAATATATAACAATAATAAATGGGCTGTTAAGTAATTCCTGCAATCGAATTTGTTTCGATAAATGGAACAATGCCTGGATAGGTTCTAATAAAGGGTTGTCTCACCTGTTTCTTTCGTATAATGAAAAAGGCCAACCATCATTAGTTAAGATTGAAAAAATATCCAACCCTAATCTTAATGAAATAACATGCCTGACGACTAAGGATAATACTGTTTATGTCGGCACCAATAATGGCTTGATTAGTTTTAATATGAATGATATTGAAACTAATAAAACACCTCCGCCTATATATATAACTGGCATAAAAATTAATAATAAAAGCAGGGAGGCCAATAAGAAACTTGAGCTTAATTATGATGAAAATTACCTCTCGGTCAATTTTGTGGGACTTACTTATAAAAATGCAGGCAATACAACCTACCGCTATAAAATGGATGGTATTGATACGGGTTGGGTTTATACAAAAAATACCGATATCCAGTATCCTAAACTGGCCCCCGGCTCTTATACCTTTAAAGTAGCAGCCATGAATAACGACGGAGTTTGGAGCACACAGGAGGCTTCCCTATTCCTTCATATCTCTCCTCCCCTGTGGGCCACATGGTGGGCATGGTCTCTTTATGTTCTGCTTATAGCCGGCTTTATTTACTGGCGGTTTAAATTGGTCGAATCAAGGGCAAAACGCAGTGCGGAGATTAACAAACAACTCATTTCTATGGAACTACGAGAGCTCAAAAAACAAATTGACCCCCACTTCCTGTTCAACAACCTCAATACTCTTACTCATCTTGTTGAAGTAAAATCTGACGATGCCCCTGAATTCGTTGTGGAACTTTCAAAGTATTACCGTTATTCCCTGCAGTTCCGCAATACCGAGTTTACCGCGCTGGATAATGAAATTAAGCAGGCCGAACGTTACCTGCATATACTTAAAATACGTTTCGGCAACCATATTACAGCCACATGGAATATTAATGACAAATACAGGCAATATCTTATTGCCACTTATTCACTGCAACTGTTATTTGAAAACATTACCAAGCACAATATTGTTTCCGCCGATAAACCATTGTGGGTCGAAGTTTATACCACCGAACACGATACACTGGTAGTAAAAAACAAGCTCCAGCCTAAAAACAGCTCTGCACTTTCTACCGGCCACGGCCTTAAAAGCATTGACCAGCGTTACCGATTGCTTACTGCCAAACAACCCATTATTACAAAATCATCCGACTTCTTCTCGGTTGAACTGCCTCTCATTTCCATTCAGGACTATGAGGGCACTTTAGGGTAAAGAAAGCGATTCCAGGTTTTTACCTTTTATTTGTTTTGTAATAGTACCATCCACTCAACAAATCATACAATCTACTCAATGGAATATACTGTCTGCTAATTGTAGCTTTTCTAAATCGTTTATTTAGCTATTTGATTTTTTTTCCGTAGAATTGTGCCTGATTTCTTTTACCATCATGAAGATATTTATTGTTGAGGACGAATCTCTTGCTGCAGAGAGATTGAAGAAAATGCTTTCAGTAATTGATAAAAGTATTGAAATAGTAGCGATTTGCGATGGTGTTGAAAGTTCAGTAAAATGGCTGAAAACCAACCCACATCCCTCCCTTATTTTTATGGATATTGAAATTGCTGATGGCAGAAGCTTTGAGATATTTAAACATGTTACAATAACATCGCCGGTCATTTTTATTACTTCCTACGATGAATTTGCAATTAAGGCCATAAAATTGAATGCCCTCGATTACCTTTTAAAACCTATAGATAAAGATGAATTAACAGCTGCTGTCAGGAAAGCACAGAGCATTATTAACGGGATTACACCCGTAAGGCAAGACTATTCATCTCTTTACCAGGCCGCAATTTCAGGTGAAAAACCAAAGAAAATTGCTGTAAACGATCTTAATGGTATCAGGTTTATAGATATTGAGCTTATAATACGACTAAAAGCAGACTCTAACTACACAACCATTTATCTTGCAAATGGTGAAAATATTGTTTCTTCAAAAACACTTAAAGAGTACGAAGAACTACTTACATCTCTGGGTTTTTTCAGGGTACACAACACCCACATTATAAACCTTGCCAGGGTTGATAAATATGTTAAAGGTATTGGAGGAACGATTATCATGTCCGATGGCGCTTCAATTGAAGTATCACGACATAAGAAAAAAGAGTTACTTGAGGCACTTTCTTTAAATCAATAACTTTTCGCCCACTCAATAGAACATACCATCCACTCAACCAAACCACCCACTGGCTAAATGTAACTTTACTCTCATACTTTTCATTAGTACTTTTGTTCTGGAAATCAGAATAAAGTACATCCACTACTCAAGATAAGGGGCCACCTTCACAGGTGGCTTTTTATTTTACAGTACCCGCAAAGCCTTAGCCCCATTCCTTCTTTATTGGTATTTTGCAATACTTTTATAGTTTTTATTTATTAGTATAATGTACTTGCGGCCAAATAAATATAGTTGTTTTACAGTTTTCCTGCTATTGTTAACCATAGGTATTGGTATTTCCAATGGCCAATCCTCGCAATACAGAAACTACACTGTTAAGGATGGCTTGCCAAGTTCAGAGGTTTACAACGCCATGCAAGATTCCAAAGGATACATGTGGTTTGCAACCGACCATGGTGTATGTCGGTTTGACGGTGAGCGCTTCCAGGCATTTACCAGTGAAAACGGGCTTGCAGATAATACAATCTTCCAATGCATTGAAGATTATAAAGGGAGGATTTGGTTCAGGTCGTATTCAGGCAGATTAAGCTATTTTTATAATGATTCTATTTACCAATTACCCGTTAACGATACGCTTGCTAAGTTATTTAAAACACCTTCAGTTATGTCAATGGCTATCTCAAGGGATGATAAGGTTTATATTGGATGCCATAATGCATATAAAGGGATATTACAAATTGACCTTAAAAATAATTACGCCCTTTCATACCTTCCATTTACAGCAAATACTTCATATGCAATAGGAATTGACTCAACCCAGGTTGTTAGCGGTAATGCTCTTGATTCAAGGACCCCTTTCTCCCAATCTTTTGAAATTGTTAACATAGCCTATAATCAATATTCAAAATATAAGATAATTGAAGCCCCGCTTCCCACAATGTTAAGCTATACCAAGCTACATGACCAGGCATTGAGGCTTGATGTAAATAAAATGGCCATTTCAAGGTCCAACTTATTCTTCCTGCTCGATAAAGACTCGGTAGTGTTTTCGCAAGCTATGGATTATATGATAGTTAACCTGGCCCCTGCACCCGGAGGAAATATATGGATAACAATACAGGGAAAGGCGCCAATGCAATATAGACATGGAAAAATTGTACGTGTCCCCCAGTTAGATTTTTTTAACAACAAACAGGTTTCTTCTATTTCAGTCGACAGAGAAGGTGGAACCTGGATTACTACACTATATGAGGGTGTCTATTATATTAATTCATTTGATTTCACCAGGATAACCAGTGAGAATGGCCTTCCTTCAAATAAAGTAAACTATGTAACAATGGCTCCGGATAGCTCTTTATGGATATCCACTCAGCAAAGTACCGACCTGGTTATTATACGTAAAGATTCGGTTCAATATGCCAAATTAAAATACTATGCACAGAATGAATCAATTAATGAACTATTGTTTCAACCGGATAATAGTGTATGGGTAACAACTTCAATGGAGCTGATTATATTAAAACATAACGCTGCAAAATTGTTTCAACCTGTTACTTTTCTTCAAGGGTTGGGAACATATGGTATAGCGCGCGATACGGGCAACCTTATTTGGATTGGTTGTAATAGCATTGTTTCGCTTTTTTACTTTTCTAACAACGAGTTACTGAAAAAAGCAACGTTTGATTTTAAAACAAGAGTTTTCTGCCTTGCCAGGTCAGATGAAGGTAGTGTTTGGGTAGGAACATTACATGGGCTGTGGCAAATAAAAAACAATCAAATGCATTTCCTGGGCAATAAATACCCTTCATTAAGTAAACGGATAGACGACATGAATATATATAAGAATAAAAGTTTGTGGATGGCTATGCGCGATCAGGGTGTAATTATACTTTCCAAAGACAGTACTTTAACAACATTAAATACTGCTAATGGACTTTTAAGTAACTTTTGTAAATGTTTGTGTATTGATTATAAGGGAAATATGTGGGTTGGCTCTAACAAAGGGTTATCTCATTTATTTATACATATCAATAATTCAGGCAACTGTGTTGTTGATTCTATAAAAAACATAAGCCAACCCGGCTTTTATGAAGTAAACAAAATTACCTGTGTCAACAATATAGTTTATGTTGCCACTAGCAGCGGCCTCACCATATTTGATATGAACAAGGATTTATCGAATAAAACACCTCCTCCTGTGTATATTACAAAAATTAAGATTAACAATAAAGACAGAAGATTTGATAGAAACCTTGATTTGGCCTATGATGAGAATTACCTCTCCGTCAATTTTGTAGGCCTTACCTATAAAAATGCAGGTAATACAACCTACCGTTATAAAATGGATGGTATTGATACGGGTTGGGTTTATACAAAAAATACCGATGTCCAGTATCCTAAACTGGCCCCCGGCTCTTATACCTTTAAAGTAGCAGCCATGAATAACGACGGAGTTTGGAGCACACAGGAGGCTTCCCTGTTCCTTCATATCTCTCCTCCCCTGTGGGCCACATGGTGGGCATGGTCTCTTTATGTTCTGCTTATAGCCGGCTTTATTTACTGGCGGTTTAAATTGGTCGAATCAAGGGCAAAACGCAGTGCGGAGATTAACAAACAACTCATTTCTATGGAACTACGAGAGCTCAAAAAACAAATTGACCCCCACTTCCTGTTCAACAACCTCAATACTCTTACTCATCTTGTTGAAGTAAAATCTGACGATGCCCCTGAATTCGTTGTGGAACTTTCAAAGTATTACCGTTATTCCCTGCAGTTCCGCAATACCGAGTTTACCGCGCTGGATAATGAAATTAAGCAGGCCGAACGTTACCTGCATATACTTAAAATACGTTTCGGCAACCATATTACAGCCACATGGAATATTAATGACAAATACAGGCAATATCTTATTGCCACTTATTCACTGCAACTGTTATTTGAAAACATTACCAAGCACAATATTGTTTCCGCCGATAAACCATTGTGGGTCGAAGTTTATACCACCGAACACGATACACTGGTAGTAAAAAACAAGCTCCAGCCTAAAAACAGCTCTGCACTTTCTACCGGCCACGGCCTTAAAAGCAT
>Ga0206835_1069_pt1 | contig 37689 bp, 31 predicted proteins | sample Alteio_BWOrgCont_31_FD_152853 | JGI IMG/M metagenome (GOLD analysis project Ga0206835, IMG submission 152853) | Enriched cells from forest soil in Barre Woods Harvard Forest LTER site, Petersham, Massachusetts, United States -... | ecosystem: Environmental > Terrestrial > Soil > Temperate forest >...
CGGCCTTTCTGAGTGCGGCGGCAAAGGCTGTCCAATCAATTCTTCTCTCCGTTCGCTTTGTCCTCATCGGCCTTGCCAATCTGGACCTTCGTTCCTTCATCTAATCCATAGGCGCCAGTGATAATGACGGTCTCCGATCCGCTTATTCCGTGTGTCACTTCAACATCTTTTCCGTCGTTGATGCCAAGTTGAACGGCTCGCTTATGAGCGGTGCCGTCGGCCCCAACTGTCATGACGGACTTTGATCCGTCCGGGTCCGTGAGAACTGCGGATAGCGGCACCTTGATCGCCTGTGTAACTGTCCGGCCTTTGATGGAGGCTCTTACCGGTGTCCCAGACTTGTATTTCCCAGAGCCATTCTCGATGCGCAGCCACACCTCGACCGTCGTACTTCCAGGGTCCAGAGCCGGACTGATGAGGGTTATCTTTGCTGGCACGGGATCGTCCATCCCAGGCATGACCACGGATGCCTCATCGCCGACTGTCAGCCTTTGCGTGGCCGTTTGCGACAGGTGAACCTTCGCCAGCAGGGCTGACGTATCCATGACGGTGACGAGTGTGTTGCCTGAGTTAGCCGTCTCTCCGGGGAAGAGGGGCCGATCTGTAACGACTCCGCTGATTGGACTGCGGATCTCTGAGTAGGATACCTGTGCCTGGGCGGAGAGATACCTGCCTTTGGCCGAGGAGAGCTGCCCTTCCGCCTGCCGAATGGTTGCTGCGCGACTCACTTTCTGTAACGACATCAGACGATTCTGTGCGCTTTCATAAGAAGCCTGCGCCTGCACGAGTGCCGCATTCGCCGTATCGTATTCTCTTCCGGCGATTGCACCTTCCTGCAGCAGCTTCTTTCGCGATGCGGTGATATCCCTCTGCAGATTCAGTTGAGCCTCGGCTTGCGCGACGTCCAGCTCAGCTCTTCTGTAGTCCTCTGGAACCTGAGCCTTCGTCTGCATGTCGAACGCGGCTTGCGCGGCACTGTATTGACCTCTGTTGTCGATCTCTTGAGCAGTGAGATCACGATTCTCCAGCACGGCAAGAAGTTGCCCTGCTTTTACTTTTGAACCACGCTGGACGTAGAACGTCCGTACTGGTGCAGTTATCTTCGGCGAAATTGCTGCCTGTGCCAGCGGAGACAACGTAGCATCGGCCATGATGTGTTCAGAAATTTCGCCGATCTCTGGACGTTCCGCCTGAACCGTTACGAGTGCGGTCGTCTCTGCTTCATTCGCCGTTTTGCATCCTTGCAAAAACATTGCGCAGAGCAACATTGTTGTCAGATGAAAAGGGCGTTTGCGGGCAAATCCTTGAGTCACGTTCACGATTATGCTCACAGAGTTCCAGTTAGTAATTGCAATGTGGCAAGAGCAGTTTGATACCGGACAACGCCGTTGGCCTGGGCGCTTTCGGCGGAGAGATAGCTGTTTTGAGCGTCGACTACTTCAAGGGCAGTCGACTCTCCGGCCGAGTAACGAAGTTTCGTCAGACGCAAACTTTCTTCTGCCGAACTTACACTCTGATCAAGCAAGTCCAACTGATCTCTTGCAGCGGATGCCTCCGAGTATGCCTCTTCCAGTGTTGCTATGAATCTTTTTTGGGTTGCGGTCAACGCGACCCTGGCGGCATCTCGCCGAATCTCGCTCTGTTTCACCCGCTTCTGAGTGGAAAACCAATCCCATACTGGAATGTCGAGCGTTCCACTGATCGAGTACCCGAGGTTGCGCGCGTTATCGGGTCCTCGCGTCGCAAACTGTGGCGCATCAATACCATAGGTGAAGTTCAGAACAAGATCGGGCAGGTATGCTGCTTTTGCCGAAGAGACTTCTGCATTATTCGTCTGTACCTCCGCCAAAGCGCTCCGCAGTTCAGGATTGTTGGCTGCGGCAAGACTATTCACTTCATCCCGCGTTGGAAGCGAAGGCGCCCCGGCCGGCCCCTCTGTGAAATATGGTGTACGCGGATCGGGAAAGAGGAGGACGGCTAATTCCAGCCGAGCCTTATCAGCAGCCAACCCAATGTCACTCAGATCGCGCTGGCGCTGCTGTTGCTGCAGTTGAGCTCTCACTACGTCGGCATGTGCTGCTTCACGAGCAGCTTCGCGCTTCTGCGTCAGATCGGTGAAAGACTGGGCTTCGCGGAACGCGTCCGCGAGGAGACGCTGTTGTGTTTCCGAATCCGAAACAGCATAGTACAGGCCAACTACGGTAGAGACGAGTCCGCGCCGAGCCACTTCTAATTCTGCTGACGCTCGCGCCGCGTTTGCGGAAGCCACCTGAGTTTCCGCAAACTGTTTTAGCCCGATCGTCTGATTGATCGATGCCTGACTTGAGTACTCGTGAACCGCATTGTTTGTGATGAAAACAGGAGCCGCCTGAGACCCAGTCTGGCCGGCCTGATTCTTCAGCCCGTTGGGCTGAGTGTAAAGCACTTGATTGTGATACATGACGGATGGCAGAAGAGCGGCTTTCGCCAGATAGCGGTCGATCGATGCAGTCTTATCAGCTGCCACAGCACTAGCGAAAGCGGGCTCGTTCTGCTCGGCTCGACGTATTGCATCCTGGAGCGTGATCACCGCTGCGCCCGTCTCTATTTTCTGGGCATTTGCCAGCATAGCGATACCTAGAAAACAGGCGAGGAAACAGGCTCGCGATGCCGAATAAAACTGGTTGCCTTGTATGCGGCACATAAGGGGCAGAATAGCTCCTAAACCTTAAGCGCAACTGAAGCGCCTTAGGTGTGTATCCTGATCAGCTATAAACCTGTAGAGCAATCGGTATGACTAACTAGGCAGACATCATGTGATAGTTAGTCGCGAGCATTCGTTAGCGAACAAAGAATACCTGGCAAATCAGATAGCTCCTGCTTGAGGACGTATCCGCCAGCTCCCGCTTCAAAGGCAGCTGCCCGTAGATCATCGTCATCGTAATCGGTGACTACCACCACCCGGGCGAACGGATCGTACTCCCGAATCTGTTTTGTCGCCCTCAGTCCATCCATACGCGGCATTCGCATGTCCATAATTACAACGTCTGGCCGATGATCTTGATAACTCGCCAGAGCGTCGGCCCCGTCGCAGCATTCCCAGATGGTACCGGCACTATCAACAAGGGTGCGCCGCAGTAGTCGCCGAATTCCGGCATTATCTTCAACAATCAAAACTGTCATTATTTTCCCATTTGTATTTTTAAAGAGCGGTTAGAGCGACGGCACAATCCTTCGAAATGGCTCAGTTACAAATGTATAAAAGCTGTTGGAACAAAGATATAGAGGTTGCTACACAGATACCGTGTGGTTCCACACGGGTGATCAAATGGGCCTAATGGAATCAAGATGATCCGTCGAACATGATTGTCTGGCGCAATCGCAGCATGTATGCTGCTTGGCAAAGAATATGTCGCTTTGACCGCATTCCTGACGCCCTCGGGGGATAGACATCTTTTGAGAAGAAATCAGGGGGAGTTGATGGCAGGTGATGACCCGCATCCTGGTTTTTGTCTCCGGCAGTTCATGCTCTTTCGCGTGCAGAATTGTGTCCATTGGGCCTTCTATCTCGCATACCTGCTCCTTTCAATCTGGTTTGGCCCCTCCGCTCGCGCGCAATACCGGTCCGATGTATGGACAGCGGATAATGGTCTGCCTCAGAATGTGATTCGCAGTATTCGGCAAACAAATGATGGATACCTCTGGATTGCCACGTTTGACGGGCTGGCGCGCTTCGATGGAATGCATTTCACTATTTTCAACAAGAGCAACACGCCTGGCATGGCCTCTAACCGATTCGGCTCTATGTACAAAGATCAGAGGGGTGATCTTTGGCTTACAACGGAAGCAGGCGGCGTTACTCGATATCACAATGGCACCTTTCGGACTTTCGGCCAACGGGAGGGAATTCCAGGCAATATTGTTCTGGGTTTGACGGGTGATGACACCGGTCACGTGTGGATCCTGACGAGTGAAGCCATCGCTGAATGGAATGAAGCCGCGGGTAGATTTATTGATGCCGGCCCAAAATCATCTGGAGCTCGCTATCAGCCGTTCGCATGGGAAAACCGCGGCTTCTGGTCGACCGGTAAGGACAGTCTGCAATGTTTCATCAACGGCCGCTTTGTAACCTATGCGCTTCCGTCATGGCTTCCCGGCAATTCCATATGGGGAGCCGCTAGAGAAGGGACCGGAATCATCTGGATCGAAACGTCGAACGGTGCGCACGCCCGCATCGCTCAGGATGGAAAAGTGACGGGCCCATTTGGCCACATCCTCACCACTTCCTATATCGATCACCGAGGACATCCCTGGACTTTGCAGATAGGTCCACGCCTTACCCGGTCCTTGGCCTATTCGTCCGGAGGGAACATCGTGACCATTCCTTTCCATTCGATACAAGAAGATAGTGAACGGAATCTTTGGTTAGGTTCTGAAGGACAAGGTCTCTACCGCCTTCAACAAGAATCAGTCCGTGTGTATTCGAAAGAGCAAGGGTTGATCGACAGGAACGTCTATCCGATCTATCAGGATCATGAGGGTGCAGTGTGGATCGGGGTGTGGTACAGCGGCCTTAGCCGCTTTTACAAAGGAAAGTTTACAAGTTTCACCCTTTCGAATCTTCCGAACGCCCGCCTTGCAACCGCGATCCTTGAGGATCGCAACGGGATTTTGTGGGTTGCCACACACGGAGGTCTCTGGGTTCATCAAGGCAACAGATTTCGACGAGCGATGGGTCTACTTCTGCCCGATGGTGCAATCGTACAGGACATCTACGAGGACAGTCGGGGCACATTGTGGTTTGGCACGTCGCGCGGGTTAGTGTCATTCAAGGGTGGGGTAACGAAAGTCTTCAGCGTTTCAGATGGGCTTGCAGTAGACGACGTACGCGTCATTGCAGAGAGCAAGGCAGGAGATCTGTGGATTGGAGGATACGGAGGTCTGACGCGAATCCAGAACGGCCGATTCACGCATTGGACAGACAGCAATGTTTTGCCCAGCAATAACATCCGATCCATCTATATAGACAGCGATGACGTGGTTTGGATCGGCACGTATGATGGCGGCCTTGGCAGATTCGACGGCGAAAGATTCACGCGATACAGCACGCGCGAGGGATTATTCAACAATGGTGTTTTTCAGATTCTCGAAGATGGGCAAGGCAACCTATGGATGAGCTGCAATCGAGGCATCTATCGCGTCAGCAAACGGGAACTGAATGATTTTGCTGCGGGCAAGCGCGGCATGATCAAGTCAGTTCCCTACGGCAAGGTAGACGGCATGCTTAACGTCGAGTGTAACGGTGGTTTATGGCCGGCCGGTACCAAAACGAACGATGGCATGCTGTGGTTTCCAACGCAGGACGGCGTGGCTGTGATCAATCCTCTGGCTGTTTCCACGAATCCGGAGCCGCCGCCGGTCGTCATAGAATCATTTACGATCGACCGAGCCTCTGTCGCATTGGACACACCAATAAGAGTTGCTCCCGGCAAAGAGAACGTAGAAGTTCAATATACGGCCCTCAGTTTCATCAAATCCGACCAGATCCATTTCAGGTACAAGCTCGAGGGACTGGACTCGACGTGGATCGACGCAGGCTCAAGACGCACCGCCTATTATTCGCACGTGCGTCCGGGCAAATATTTGTTCCATGTGATTGCCGGCAACAGCGATGGAATCTGGAACAACGAAGGAAAGACGCTGGAGATCACCTTCCTAGCGCCGTTTTATCAGACCTGGTGGTTCGAGTTATTGATGTTGCTGGCGATTGGTATGTTGTTCCTGATCACGTGGCGCTACCGGATGATGCAAGTGGAGCGGGCGAATGCGGTGCACCAGTCATTTTCCCGGCAGCTGATTGCGTCGCAGGAAAACGAGCGCAAGCGCATCGCGGCGGAGTTGCACGACAGCCTCGGTCAACGAATGATCGTGATTAAGAATCTGGCGCACTTTCTACTCAAGTCAAGTAAACAAAATGCCAATGGCCGTGACGTGCAAACGCTGGAAGAGATCAGCGGCGAAGCCGCAGCTGCGATCAATGAGACGCGAGAAATCTCTTATAATCTTCGGCCCTTTCAATTGGACAGGCTTGGCTTAACCAAGGCTATCGAAGCAATGGTACGGACGGTTTCTGCTGCATCAGGAATTCACTTTTCAAGTGACATCGACAACATCGATGATGTATTCCCGGAAGACTTGAGAATCAACTTCTACCGGATCGTGCAGGAGTCGCTAAACAATATCATGAAGCATTCGCAGGCTACTGAAGCAAGTATTCAGGTGAAGCGGGACGGGCTGAGTGTAATGATGACGATTCGGGACAATGGGTGCGGGTTCAGTCCGACAGAAAAACCGTCTCAACCGCCGACGAATGGCTTTGGATTGACAGGGATTTCGGAACGGACGAGTCTGCTCGGTGGGGACTTCAAGGTGCGATCCACACTCGGTCGGGGCACAGTGATGACGATAGAGATCCGGCGAAAAGGAGACAGCCATGAGTGATGAGATTCGGATTCTGATAGCAGACGATCATCCGCTCATGCGAAAAGGACTCCGACTTAGCATTGAGGAAGACCCCGGCTTGAAAGTCGTTGCTGAAGCATCGGATGGAGAAATGGCATTGGCCTTCGTCGAAAGTCTCCGCCCAAATATTGCGCTGCTGGATATTGAAATGCCAAAACTCGATGGACTGGGAGTTGCCCGCGAGATTGCCAAGCGTGGCCTGGAAACAAAAATTATCTTTCTTACCTTCCATACCAACGAGGATCTATTTCGCAGCGCGATGGACCTGGGAAGCGCCGGTTATATTTTGAAAGACAGCGCCACTGAGGAAGTTGTCGCGGGTGTCCGCGCTGTTGCTGCAGGACGGCCTTATCTAAGTTCCGCCATCACGGCTGGCCTCCTACAACGGCGTGAAGTATCCGGTACAAGAGCAGACCAATCTTTGGCAAGTAAACTAACTCCGACTGAACGACGCGTTATGCAGTTGATTGCTACCGGAAAAACCAGCAAGGAAATCGGCTCAGAACTTTCCATTCACTACAGAACTGTTGAGAACCATCGCACAAACATCACTCGCAAACTTGGACTAGAGGGCGAAGGCGCCAATGCGTTGCTTCGATTCGCCTTACAGAACAAGGCTTCCTACTAAGCCGTTCATCTCAATTGCGATGTAGTCCTCTGTGTCATGGCGCATGCGTGCGGTGTAGTGCCCTAAGCCTTTCTAAGCCTCGTCTTCCCTAGCGCGATGACGTGCGTTTCCTGCTGTGGTGAAGCTTCGGGCACGTATACCGCTCATGTGGAACCACACGGGGCGTGCATGTAACACCACACGGTCTATCGTGTAGCAACCTCTATTCGTTTCTCTGCGGGACGCTCCTATTCTCGTGTTCGAGGCACAACGACTTTGGTCATGGATGTGACACCGATCGACACCTCCTGGCTTGAGGAATGGCAGATCAACAGTATGTGCACTTCAGGCTTTAAAAGGTGGCTTATGGAACAGATAACTACAAAAACGATACAGAAAATTCTCCTGAAAGCAGTGTGTCTAACTTTGGTCGTAACAGGACCGCTGAATGTCGCACATGCATTCCAATCCCAGTCTCCGGAGGCTTCTTCGCAAACTCCGCCAACAACAGCACCTCCAGCAGTCGCGCCGTTGACGCCAGACCAACTCGATTCTCTGGTAGCGCCCATTGCGCTGTATCCCGATGCACTGGTGGCACAGGTCGTTGCGGCCGCCGCTTATCCAGACCAGATCGCATTCGCGGATGACTGGCTCGCGCAGAACACGAGCCTCATGGGAGATGCTCTGGCGCAGGCGGTGAATCAGCAGTCCTGGGACCCAAGTGTGAAAGCGCTGACTCAGTTTCCTTCCGTGCTGCACAATCTGGCGCGTAACTTATCGTGGACATCCAGCCTGGGAGATGCATTTACAAATCAGCAGGCAGATGTCATGGCTGCTGTGCAGACCATGCGCGCCAGGGCGCAGGCTGCAGGAACTCTCCAAACTTCGTCGCAGATCACGGTGGTTCAGCAGAGTCCTTCAACCATTGTGATCAAGCCTGCCGATCCACAGGTGGTTTACGTTCCCCAATACAATCCGGCTGTGGTTTACGGAGCACCTGTGGCGGTGCCGCTCTATGTGCCTCCGCCAGTGCCTGTCGTTGCGGCTGGTCTCTACTTCGGAACGGGTATCGCCGTTGGCGCCACGTTTGGCGGCGGTTGGGGAGGAGGCTTCGGTTGGGGATGGCATTCCTGGAATGTGGGATGGGGTGGTGGGGGTGGCAATGTCATTTATAACAACAACACTTATATCAACAGAACTGTCATTAACCGGGCCACGAACAACAACTACCATCCCTGGGGACCGGGCAATGATGGCTATCATCCTGGCACCGATACGCATTATGGTCCAAATGGCGCATACCACCCGAACGGTTATTACGGTCCGAACGGTGCCTTTCACCACGATGTTCCTGGCACGAATCCAAACGATCAGCCGAATGGTGGAAATAACGGCAATCACGGCCTGATTGGCGGCAACGGCGGCGTAGAGCGCGGGGCTGCTGACTACGGCGATCATGGGCAATCAGCAGCCTATCGTCCGGGCACCGATACACATTATGGCCCGAACGGCGGGTACCACCCGAATGGCTATTACGGCCCGAACGGTGGTTTTCATCACGACGTTCCCAGCACGAATCCGAACAACCAGCCAAATGGTGGAGATAACGGCAACCACGGCCTTATTGGCGGAGAAGATGGCATGCAGCGCGGGGCGGCAGACTACGGGAGCCAGCGTATGCAGGCCAGCAATGAACGCGATCGCGACAATGCTTTTGGAAGAGGGAACCCGTCGCGTTCTTACATGAGCGGTAACGGTGACCGTGACCGTGCTGCGTCATTTCGTGGTCGCAGCAGCATGCACCAGGCCCCTATGCGGTCGCGTCCTCAGCACATGAGTGCTCCTCGCAACACCGGTGGTCACAGGCGATAGGCGCAACCAAAATAGTTTAACAGGCGCAGTCGATGTGCAATGAAACAACGATGAAAGGCAAACTTATGAAGTTACACATTGGAAATTCAAAAAGTAAGATGGCTCATCTTGTATGTGTCCTGTTCTTGTTGGGAACAGTCAGTGTGACGGTGTGCCGAGGCCAGGCGGGGAAGTCTGGCAATGCCTCGGACACAGAGACACAGGCGACATTCGCTACGCCTGAGGAAGCCGGCGAAGCCCTGCAGACAGCGGCGCGGAATAGAGATGAAACCACCCTCGTCCGCATTCTTGGCCCGGACTCGAAAGCAATTCTGAATTCCGGAGACGCACAAGAAGATGAAGTCGCACTCGCTTCTTTTGTCACTAAGTACGACCGAATGAATCGCTGGGTAACGATGACGGATGGCAACCGGATCCTTTATATCGGAGCTGATAACTATCCCTATCCGATTCCACTCACGCTGGACTCATCGTCGAAGTGGTATTTCAATACCGCGGCCGGCGAAGACGAAATTGTCGCGCGGCGCATCGGAAACAATGAATTGCTAGCAATCGATGCCGTCTCGGCAATAGCCAACGCGCAGGAGCTCTACTTCAAAAGTGCTCACGATGGAAAGCCAGCACATGAATACGCCCGGAAGATTCTCAGCAGTCCAGGGAAACAGGATGGATTGTACTGGCAGGTTGCAAAGAATCAGCCGTCGAGCCCGTTGGGACGAGTGGATGACTTTGCGAAAGATGTCATCTCATCTACCCAACCCGATGCCGACCCCACGTTCGACGGATATTCATTTCGAATTCTCACCGCACAGGGACAAAACGCCGGAGAGGGGGCCAAGAGCTATCTCGCAGGTGGAAAGATGGCAGGCGGCTTCGCCATCCTTGCTACGCCGGTCAAGTATCAAGACTCAGGAATCATGACATTCATTTTGAGCCGGGACGGCATTGTTTACCAGAAAGACCTTGGCACGAAAACGACCGACGTTGCCGCATCGATCAAGGAATACAACCCTTCGGAAGACTGGACGCCGGTTGAATAGCACGCTTGCGGCAAGGCTTTATTCCATCGCCGATTGGCGATGGCCGACCGATGACTCTAAATTTTTACCACCAACTGAACTTATAAGGAGAAGAACCATGAAGAACGTTATGATAACCACCGCCATCCTATGCGCCGCTGCTTTTAGTGGAGTAACCAATGCACATGCGCAATCCGTTGTGTACGAGCAGGCCCCGCCTGTTGTCTACGAACAGGCACCCACTGTTGTCTACATGCAGGGTCCAGTCGTTAACATCGGCACCCGCCACGGCAACTTGCGGAATGCCCAGGGCTACATTGTCAATGCATACCAAAAAATCGAAAGGGCGCAACAGGCTAACCAGGGCCAGTTGGGCGGCCACGCACAAAGAGCCAAGGAACTCCTCATCCAGGCAGATCAGGAACTCAAACTAGCCGCGAACGTCGCGAATGCGGAAGGCCGGTAAAATCGCGTGCAGATACAATGCAGATCTGTTGGCTTTCTGCAAGCTTGGTAGAGGTGTGTTTGTTTCGAGTCCGGAATGAACTCACTTCTACGCGGCCCGATGACAATATTCATCCTGATTGCCGAGGCAAAGCGAGTTCGCAATTGTTAAGAGTGGAGCGCTCTAAAGCGATTGACGTGTGAGGATCAAATCATCTTCGGCTCGAAGATCTTCAAGACCGACACGCTTGGCTCCCATGACATCTGCTAATATTTGAGCTCTTCCCGTTGGCTGTGCTGTGTTTTCCGTGTCGATTACAAGTGCTGGACATCGTAACTCCCTCGCTGCTTCGAGCGTCTCCTGCCATGGATCTCCTTTGTGCAGCGCGACATTTGCTCGCCCATCGGTAAGGATAACCAGAATAGCGGAAGGTATGACGTAACTCTTTGCAAGGTCCAGCGCATGGGCCAAAGGCGTTCGGCCACCAGTGGGTAGATATTCGAGCGCCGTTGCCGCATCTTGTTTAATGCGTGTCGGCTCTATCAAAACGTGGGCATTAGTTCCACGAAAGACAATCATCGCGACCTCATCATCTTTCTTAAAGGAGCGGTCAAGCAAGCTTGTAACCGCACCTTTAACAAGACGCATCCTCTCATGGGCGGCATGGGACCCGCTGGAATCAATCACGAACAGGTATCGCGTTCCAGCAATAGGTTTGCGTACCTTTTCATGCAGATCAGTCAAACGCGGCTCAACTTTTCCAGTTTCAAGTGCCGTTTGAGTCAGTGTTGCGCGAAGATCGAGCTCTTTCGGAATGTCTGTACGACGAGTCCGCACAACCCGACCAGGATTGCTCGCCGCTGTGGCTGCGCCAGTTCCGCGTGTTGCTGGTTCTTCGAATGTTGTATGGATTATCGGAGCTTCGATTCGCCGTGGAGAGAAAATTCGCTCTAACACTTCTTGTCCACTGTCCTCTACCCGTGGAATCGCCTGTGGTTGTTTCAAAGAAGAAGGAGGAGGCTGCGAAGAGGGATGTCCACTAGTTTTAGTCCGGTGAGCCAGCACTAATGGAAGCACCGTCTCTACATGATGCGCCTGTACGCACTCGTCGTCTGTGAGAGCTGCATAAGCAATGCTCGAACGCAGCGCGGCTAAATCCGCGCGCAGCGAGCGTACTCCTTTTTCGCAGATCGTCGCACTAATTTGGGCTAGAATTTCGCTCGAATAGGCAATTGAGTGCAGCCGTGCCCGCGCGGCACTAATTTTGCCGCGCAGCATTTCTTGCTGTTGCGACCAATCCGCCACAAAATTGATTGGATCGCGATCGAAAGCGATTCTTCGTTCCACGACGATCTGGCGCTCATTTGCTTCCACGGGCGCCATAATGTCTACCGCGAGCGCGAAGCGGTCGAGCAGTTGTGGCCGCAATAAACCTTCCTCCGGGTTCATGCTGCCAAGTAGGACGAACTCAGCGGCATGCGATGCACTGAGGCCTTCGCGCTCAATTACATTCACGCCGCTGGCGGCAGTATCGAGCAGAGCGTCGCCGAGATGAGCGGCCAGGAGGTTGATCTCGTCGATATACAGCACACCGTGATGCGCCTCGGAGAGAAGGCCAGGTTTCAATGCTGGATCGCCCTTCAATGTGCGTTCCAGATGCAGTCCGCCAAGCAAACGATCTTCAGTCGCGCCGATTGGCAGGTTGATGAAGGGTGCAGGCTCTGGTAGAAGGACCGCCAAACCGCGAGCCGTAGTCGTTTTGCCGGCTCCTTTGTCGCCGCGCAGCAGCACGCCGAGGCGCCAGTCGACGGCTGCCAACAACAACGCGAGTTTCATCTGGTCCTGACCGACGATTGCGGAGAATGGGTAAACGGGCGGCTTCATTCGACAGTCTCCCGTTTCCGCTCTCCCAGTGCTTCAAGCAGCGTCTCGCTTTCGAGCAAAACACTTCGCAAAGCGTCAAGTGTCTCCGGTGACGGATTTTCCCATAGCTCACGTTTTGCCGCTTCAAGAAGACGATCAGCAATAGCATTTAGTGCCCATGGGTTGGAGGCTCCGAGAAAATCGCGTATCTCCTGCGACAGGGCGTAATGTTCCGCCAAACCCTCGTAGACAAAATCGGGTGCAATCTGCGCAGTTGCATCAAAACCGAAGATGTAATCGACTGTGGCAGCTAGTTCAAGTCCGCCTTTGTATCCGTGTCTCTTAATGCTGTCCATCCACTTCGGATTAATGACTCGAGAACGGTAGACCCGCAAGGCCTCTTCTCTCAGATCTCGCACCTGAACCGCGTCAGGACGGGAGCTGTCGCCGAAATAAGCTTTGGGCTGTACTCCTGTCAGCGCGCGGATTGATGCGACCATGCCGCCGTGAAATTGGAAGTAATCGTCCGAATCAAAGATGTCGTGCTCGCGATTATCCTGATTGTGCAGTGCGACCTGAATCGATTGCAGCCGTGCAGCAAAGACTGACTTCGCGTCCACGCCGGCGGCACCTTCACCGTAGGCATAGCCACCCCATTCGAGAAATGCACGGGCAAAGTCCTGGTCGCTTTTCCAGTTGCCGGTTTCTATCAACGGCAAAATGCCCGCTCCGTAAGCTCCTGGCTTAGCGCCGAACATGCGGTAGCGGGCCTGTGCTTCAGCCTCGTCCGTGGGTAGGTCCTTACGTTTTTCGAGGTCTGCCAGATAATGCTTGCGAGGGAAGTTCAGCTCAACGGGTTCGTCAAGCTCCATTACCAGCGAAACCGCCTGATCGAAGAAATCTATGAGATGTGGAAACGCGTCGCGAAAGAAGCCACTGATGCGCAGAGTTACATCGATACGTGGCCTGCCAAGCTGCTCAAGCGGGATAATGCCGACATTCTCAAGCCGTCTTGATTGCGCATTCCAGATTGGCTCAACTCCGAGTAAGGCGAGTGCCTCAGCTACGTCATCGCCATGGGTACGCATTTGTGAGGTTCCCCAGACACTCAAGCCCATCATCTCGGGATAAGTTCCTTCTTCCTTGTGAAACCGCTCTACTGCCTCTCGAGCGAGGTTCTGCCCGACACGCCAAGCTGCTTGAGAGGGAAGCGCACGCGGATCGACTGCATAAAAGTTACGCCCTGTTGGCAGGATATGAGCCATGCCGCGTGTTGGTGCGCCAGCCGGTCCAGCCGGCACATATTTCCCTTCGAGCGCGTCGAGCAAATGCTCAATTTCGTCGCCGGTCTGCTCAAGCTTTGGCACAAGTTCTTCGCAGGCAAATGCGAGCACTTTTGCAACTTCGTCAGATTCCAATCCAAGCACGGCGCGCTGGACATCGGATATAACCTCAGTTCGGAAGCCAAGATTTTCAAGCATTGTGTAGAGATCAAGCGTGGCGCGGTCAAGTATCTCGAGAACATCCGCGTAGGTGTGAGTTGGCTGTCCGAGAAGTGTGCCCTCATTGTGTAAACGCTCGCCTGGTTTTTCGAACAATCGTGCCAGATCGAAGCCGAAGGCCGCAGCAAGGCTCATCTGCTGGCTCGGAAACCCCGCATTCGAGAGGCGGGTCAGGGAGCGAAGCATCTCAGCCATCGGCGGCATTTGGCCAAGAATGTGCAAACCGTCGCGGATCTGCGCCATGCCTAACTCGCACAGATAGCCGTCTAAATCTTCGATCAGATGTGCGACATCGTTGCCGCTCATCTCCGCTAGAGTCGTGGGAACACCCTCGGGTGTGAGCTCATCGTCCCACTCATGCTTATGGTCTCCGTGGTCCCGCGAAAGCATTGTTTTGAAATCGAGGTCGGAATGTAGATTCGCCTTCATCACCAGATCCCATATCTGCTGTTGAAGGTAAGGAAGCTTCGACGGATCGAGTTTTTCGACTGCGTAATATTCGTTTACCAGCTGATTGAGTTCTGCAAGTAATCCGTATGTCTCAGCCGTTGTCATCGGAGGAGTGAGATGGTCGATGATCACGGCGTGTGCGCGTCGCTTTGACTGACTGCCTTCTCCCGGGTCATTGATGATGAAAGGGTAGATAAGAGGAAGATCGCCGAGCAGCAGGTCAGGAAAACATTCACCAGAAAGACCAACTCCCTTACCGGGGAGCCACTCAAGCGTACCGTGCTTGCCCATATGGACGATCGCATCCGCACCCCATCCACCCTGCGATTGTGGTGTTCCGAGCCAGCGATAAAAAGCAGCATAGTGGTGTGTAGGCGGAAGATCGGGAGTGTGGTAAATCGCATCAGGATCGATTCCATACCCACGCGGAGGTTGTAACGCGATGAGAGTGTTGCCGAAGTTCAACGCCGCAAAGTGATAGTCCTGCTCATCTCCCCAAGGCTCGCTCTTTACCAGTGCGATCTTGCCTGCCAGCGTGCCCAAAAGCTTTTTATCGGTCTTGGGTTTGGCAGGTCGAGCGCTTAAGCCATGTTCCTGTGGCTCCCCCCAGAAGTCTTCCATTCGGCGCCTGGCAGTCTGAGGGAAAGCTAAGAAGTGCTTGCGATATTCACTTCGTGAGAACCGTTCAACATGCGCCGGGTCGAGTGGATAGCGGTCGTCGTAGGTGCCGTGTTCGAGCAGGAGCTGCATGAGTTCATCCGCCGTCTCGGGCAGCGTGTTGATCGAGTAACGCCGTCCTCTCATCGCATGGAGTGCGGTCAACAGACTGGCTGGGGAATCGAGGCCGACAGCACCACCGACCTGTGAAGCTTTTGCTGCGGAATTTGTGAGGACGAATGCGACGCGACGAGCCGAGTTCGACGTGCGCCGCAGTTTTGCCAGACGGGCGGCGATTCCAGCAACTCTTTCGATACGCTCCTCGTGCGCAAGGTAGAGGCTTCCAGCGCCGGAGGCCCCGCGTTCTTTGAAGGATATGGGCACGGAGATGATGCGTCCATCGAACTCTGGTATCGCGACGTTGACGGCGGTGTCAAGCGCATTAAGTCCTCGCCGCGATCCTTCCCAGGCTCCCAGTGACATTCCGCTTGCAATCGCTTGAATGACCGGGATGTTTAACTTTTCAAGCGATGTAACTCCTTCTCCGGCCTTCGTGACGTCGCCCGCGTTGATTTCTCCCAATGCAAACGAGAGTGTCGAGATCAAAACGTCGGCGCGGCCCTCGATCCACTGGAATGCCGCAGGCTTACCGCCTTCCTTCGATTTCAGGCTGGAAGTAAAGATGCACAGCGCATTCAAATCCCGCGCCTGCAAAGCCTGGGCCACCGCGTCAATGAAAGCAGTATTACCACTCATTCGATGCGCGCGATAGAAGAGCACGGCTACCGTCGGCTTGAGAGGGTTGGCCCGCCGCTCCCATTCCTCGATATCTGCAAGATCAAGGTCCGGCAAATAAATCCCATGCTCGGGCATCGGACTCGGCGCCGCGTAGCCATGACCAGTCAGCATCAGCCGGTCTGACAGAAAGCGAAATAGCTCGACGAAATTATTAACGCCGCCTAATGCGAGATAACTGGCCGCTGTCTCCATCACATCAGCAGGCACGTGAACGGTCTGAGAAAACTCCGGGCTCAATTCGCCAGTGCCGCTGATCAATACCAGAGATTGACCGCGCTCCAGACATAATGCGCGCAGCCTGTCGAAGCCCGGGACACAGCTTAGAGGACCGTGGACGCGCAATACAATCACCCGGGCGCGGGTGAGTTCTCCTGTGAGCAATATATCCATCTGGTCCTCGCTGCGAAGCGAGTTGAGCGAATACCCGCTTACCTCAAGCCCTGCGGGCAAGAGTTTCCTGGCCTTCGCCAAGGTGAGCAGATCTGTGTCCGCATGGGAGAGAAGCATGATGCCACCAGTTGCCAGCTGCGGCTGGGCAACATCCGAGAGTGCTGTGGGCTGTCTTACATCCCAGTCGTAGTAGTTGAAGACATATTCGCTTAATTCGGCGGGTGGCTTCAGGAACCTGTCTGCCTGCAGCATTGAGTCGATGTAATCGAATATCTGTCGCACCTGCCAGGCGCTGTTCACCGAGTGAAACCAGACGGACTTACCGTCAAACACCAGGCTGGCCACGTTGGCGAGAACACACGGGCCTAGGCAACCACCTTTGGTGAGATGGACTGCGTTGCGAATCTTACGCCTCGTCCATTCCTCTTTGTAGACGTCTACGGGTACTTCAGCGTAGCCGCGATCCGTGCGCCCACAGCAGCAGCCGGTGAAGCAATACGATAGATGAGCCCGATGCTGCAAGATGTTCAACGTGCGGCCGTCCGCACGAATCACACGTTGGCGATAAGAGGTCATATTTCCTCCACAGGGACTCTTTGACGTATTACCCAGACTAGATAAGGGCCACCGATGAGCGCGAGTACGGCTCCCGCGGGAATCTCTGTCGGGCGCATCACGATCCGGCCAAGCGCATCGCAAAGTGCAAGCAGCGCGCCACCGAAAAAGAACACACACGGCATTAAGACCCGATGATCCGGACTGATGCGCGAGCGCACAAGATGTGGCACGATCAAGCCAACAAACCCAATCGGGCCGGTTAGCGCGATCGTTCCAGCAACGAGTACCGATCCTGCGATATAGCCCGTCCCAAGCAGTGTTCTTACGCGCACGCCTCGCGAAGCAGCCCACCGTTCGCCGACTGCGAGCAGATTCCAGCTTCGCGCCTGCGATAGAATAAACATCGACGTTATAAGCACAACCACGGTGAGTGCGGTGAGAGAACTGTAGCTGGTGGCGTCTATGCTGCCGATCAGCCATCGCGCGATCGAGAACGAACGCGACATACCGGCAAAGCTGCTTAGGATAATGATGAATGCCGCGCAAACGCTATTGATCGCGATGCCCGTCAGTAGCAAGCTGAAGGCTGATATCTGTCTCCGCCGGAAAGAACCGCCGATTACGAGAGCAAGCACGCTGAAGGCGCCCGCCAACGCGCCGATCCAGGTTACTGGAATTCCAAAAAAGGTTTCCCACCCTGCTGCGATGGCGGCGACTGCACCAAGCGAAGCACCTGCGGAAATGCCAAGAGTGTAGGGTGTGGCGAGAGCGTCGCGGAGCATCGCCTGGAATAGAGTTCCCGCCAGTGACAGGGCGCCTCCTGCTACCAAAGCCAAAAGGGTGCGAGAGATTCGTAGCTGTATCAGGATGTCGTAGTCCGGGGACTCATGCCGCAGCACCCGATCCATGCTTATCGGGCTCGCCCCGACCCAAGGTAGCAGGAGCGCTGCGCCGACGAATACGAGAACAGAGAGCGCCAGGCTGTGACGAGCGATAAAGGAAAATTGCTGCGATGAACTCATTGATACCAGACCCAAGGAGTGCCGGCGGGCGTGGAACCTATGTTCAAACGCGAGGAGAACAAGGCCAGCCAATTCTTCCTGTCCTGAGCCTGAGCGGCGGGAATGTCGTGCGCGACCACACCATCTGCAAGCACAATCACTCGTGTGCAATATGTCAGGGCAAGGTTAAGGTCGTGTGTCACAGCGACACAAAGTTTGCCTAGACTAGCCTCTTCCCGCAACACGGTGAAGCAGTGGAGTTGCTGCTCGATATCGAGAAATGTCGATGGCTCATCCAGCAACAAGGTCGTGGCGTTCTGCGCAAGACACGCTGCGAGTAAAACCCGCTGCCGTTCGCCGCCGCTGAGCGATCCAAATGCGCGATGACGCTGGGCCCAGCAACGAGTTCGCTCCATAGCCTGCTGAATGAATCTGTGATCGTCACCCGACTCAAACCAGCGATCCGTGTGCGGATACCTTCCCATGGCCACGAGTTGCTCTGCCGTGAAAGGTAGATCGGAGTGAATGGACTGCGGCAGATGACTCACTCGTTGCGACATCTCCCGCAGGCTCCAGAGCCTCTGGTTACGCCCAGCAATTGTGACTGAGCCGGTTTCTGGTCTTCGAAAGCCGGAGATGATGTCGAGCAGGGTGCTCTTTCCCGAACCGTTCGTGCCCAGCAATGCGAGAAATTCGCCCTCGCCTGCGCAAAAGGTGGCTGAATGAAGTACGGAGCGCCCACCGTAGGAAAAACTGATGCTTTCGATCTCGAGCAGGCGGCTCAACTTTGGCCTCCTGTACCGTGAATGTAATCGAACAGCTTCTGGGCCGCCTGGGAGGTCCTGGGACCAGGAACGACCAGCGCATCGGAAGTACCTGCATACACACGTCCGTTGCGAACTGCCGAGAGGTCCTTATGTTGCCGCCACAAAGACAATGTTCCCGCGCGCGATATCTGACGCCCCGCTTCCGTTTCCTGGGTCCCGCTCAGGTCGAGAATGACATCAGGATTTTCACCCAGAACCGTCTCCAGTGAGATACGCGGATATTGTGGCAGACCTGACTTTGCCAGTACATTGATTCCGCCTGCGATTTCAAGAAGCTGATTTACATAGTTATCCGGTCCGACAGCGATTAAATCTGTGAGCGTTCCTTGTCTACGATCAAGGATCACTAGAACACGCGGTGACGGCAAACTTTTGGCTTTGGTCTGAATGGCTTCAAGAGAGCTTTTGATTTGGTCAATCAAGCCCACTGCGCGCTCAGGAACGCCTGCAGCCTTTGAGATGATCTGAATCCCTTTAAAGACATCATCCAAAGTGCCGTGCGGTACTTCGATGAAGGGAATATGCAGGGCATTCAGCCGATCGGTCAAATCACTGGAATTTCTCTGCAAAAGCACAAGATCGGGCGCCAGGCGCGCAATTGCTTCGGGATCGGGCTTGATGTAGGTCCCTACCTTTGGAAGTCTCTGCACTTCCGGAGGAAAGTCGCAGAAGCGCGAGACGCCGACCACCTGGCTTCCCAGACCGAGCGCAAAGAGCGCCTCGGTAATGCTTGGCGCGGTCGACACAATACGCTGAGGTCTCTTTTGGGTTGGCAAGTGCATGACCAGTGACACACAGAGCATGCCGAGTCCAAACTTGCGCCGCGTGATACGACACGACTGGGACGAAATAACGGTCAACAGGGATTTTGCACGAGAAAAATGATGCTCGTGCAGGAACGTTTGTTCTTCGATGAATCCAGAGGTCAGGCGCATAGTTTCTGTCCTTCGCAGAAATCTGCAACTAACCCTCGGCAGGTCTCCTGGCTCAAAGATGGCACTTGCATGCCGAACCGCTTTCCTTCCCCAGCATTGTTGCTGAGTGGTCGTGCAGCGGTTATTTCTCTGTTACAGTGGCGGGACCGCGCCGGACTCGCACCGGCTTCCCTTTTAAGCCCGTTTGGGGCACCAGGGGTCAACTCCATTTGTACCACGGTGCTTCACCGTAGTGCGAAGGCCGGATACTTAAGTGCGTGAGGCCTTCGAATTTACATGTTGGGCAACATGATCTTCTCTAACGTCGTGCTATCCATCGATGTGTGTGCTCCTAGTTGGCAGTCGTCTCTCGATAATCCATCCAAAGAGAAGTCCGATAGTCGTCCACATGAGGGCTTGAATCTCCAAGGATGCAATGCGGAAACGCCACATCAATGTCACAGGAAAGCCAGCAGGAACCTCATCGATTTCCGGTAGAAAGTGGAAGACGAGACTTATAGTGATGATGAAGAATAAGGCGGCCAGTAGACAGCCATTCCACGCTCCGTAGCGAATAGCGAGGCGTCGAGCAACCTGGATGGCTAAGACCATAGCTGCGATTGAAAACGAAATTAACAGGAAGAATGCTCCTGTGCGGATTCCGATTGTGTCAGGATTGCCGATCGAAGGCGGATTTGCCGGGTACTTAAGTGTAGGAACCAGAGCGATTGCAATGAAGCTCATGGCCGCCAATAATGCCGAGAGCAGTCGCGGACTGGTGATACCGATGCGACCGTATGCAAAAGTGAAGACAAGCCCAAAAATACCACCGATCGCAGCGCCGTAAACAACGACACCCGTCAGCAGGCCGATGCCCTTCTGAATCTTACGACTGACCATCTCCGGTTCAGGGGCCTCACCCTTCGCTTGATCCATTCTGGTCTCAAACGTAATGGCGCGCTCGACCTCAGGTTCACCGATCCATCGCGCAAAAGCGAAAGCGAGCAAACCTGCAAGGAAGCCAACCAACATCCCGCGAAGGAGCAGCGTTCCCGTCATCTGCTTTGGTTAGTGACAGGGAAAGCCGAGCAAATGGCGTCCGTCATGCACAAACTCGTGAACATACCGGCCGTGAATAAGCGAGATGGCTCCTTGCTCTGCACCGACAAAATAAATAGCCAGGATCATCAGCAAGCCGCCGAAAATCGCCCAGGGCAATAGCTCATTGACCGGAATGACTGGAATGGAGACTGGTTGAGGAACCGAACGGAGTGCAGCTTGTGCCATGTTGAAACCTCCTGGGATCATGCGTCCCGTCGCGGCATTCACTTGAGATACGGAAAAAGGTCTGACTCTCGACGATACGCAGTCGATTACAGTGGCGCGACCGTGCCGGAGTTTCACCGGCTTCTTCATTCCGCTTTCAAAGCTAACTTAACCGTATGTCTCGGTATGATCGGTGTCAAGCCTCTAGTCGAAAACGGAGTTTTCTCTAACACAGGACAAAGCGAAAGAGACAGGATGACGACACGATTGACTTTGATCAGTCATGCAGCGACATCAGCACAGCGACGAACGGCATTTCCTTTGGACGAGCTGGTAAATGAGCGCGAGATCGTGAAGATTGCTGATCTCGGCTGGAAAGGGCCTCGAGCGCAACGAATCTTGGTAGCTCCAGAGCATCGGACCGAACAGACTGCATGCGCCCTGGGGCTTTCGGCCACAATTACCGTCGAGCTGCGTGACTGTAATTACGGAGCGTGGAGTGGCCGCGAGATCAGCGAAATTCAATCGGACGATCCCGAGGGCATCCTTAGTTGGCTAACCGATCCAACAGCCTCCCCGCACGGAGGCGAGTCCATCGAGAGCCTTATAGGCCGCGCCGCGCGCTGGATGGATGAGCAGGTCGAAGTGAGCCACATTATCGCTATGACACATCCCGCGGTCATTCGCAGCGCTATCGTTCATGCCTTACAGGCACCCGCATTGGCATTCTGGAGGATTGATATCGCACCCTTATCCCTCACCGATCTTCGTTTCAATGGCAGGGTCTGGACAGTACGTTCTATCGCTTGTCCTCTAGGAAAACCCGATCGGGAAAAAGCGTCGGGCGAGTCCAATGAGTAGCCTGAAAACGAATGTCACTGATGAGAGATGGACTCGTTCAAGATGACTGGACCACAGTGCGAGTTTGCTTTCCGAGATTGCGGGTTGTCACGGGAACTTCGCCAGAACTTGCGAGACCGCTTTCACAAGGAAAGCGTTCTCTTGATCATTACGGACGGCGGCGCGGAGGTGCCCCTTAGGAAGACTCTCGTAGTTCAAGCAGGAGCGTAGGACAATGTGATGTTCGCTGATCATGCGTTCCCAGAAAGCAACTGGGTCGACGAAAGATGGCAGGCGAAAAAGAAGGAAGTTCGCGGCAGAGGGATATGTACCGATGTTGAGAGCCTCAATCTCGCTTTGGAGCTGAGTTCTTCGTCGGTAGTTGAGCAATCTCGTCCGGCTTACATACGATTCGTCTTCGAGAGCCGCGCTGGCAGCGCGAGAGGCCAAGGTGGTGATGAGCCATGGTGGCAGGCATTCATTCAGCGCCGAGGCAATGTGTGGACTAGCGGCTGCATAGGCAACACGAAGGCCGGGGATTCCATAGAACTTGGTTACTGAGCGAAAGACGACAAGGTTCGGAAAGCTGCCGATATCTCGCGTCAGGGAGTCTTCAGGCAGATAGTCGACGAACGCCTCGTCGAGGAGAATGTAGACATTGCGTTCTGTAGCTCCTGCGACAAGATGGACGAGCGCCTCGCGTTTGCAGGCGACACCGGCGGGGTTTTGTGGATTGGCCAGGAGGATGGCGTCCTGTTCTCCAGAGAGCATTTCATCGGTGTTGTAATGGAAGTCGCATTCAGGGCGAAGTATGTAAGGGGTGATATGCACTTGGGCACACTCAAGAGTCTTGCGGTATTCGACAAATGCGGGTACCGGCAGGAGGCAGCGGCGGATCGGCAGCGCGTGAAGCGCGGCTTTGAGGAGCGGGGCGAAGCCGTTGGCCACGACGATGTTCTGATGGGAGACACCAACGTAGTGCGCTATCGATTGCTTCAGCTCGGCTTCCTGGATGTCGGGATAGCTGGTAATGATCGAGAGATCATCGAGGCTTGCTCGTAGCGCCGCCAGAACTGCGGATGGAGGTCCCTCGGGATTGATATTGGCGCTGAAGTCCAGAAGCTGTGAAGCAGGAATACCGAAGTGTTCAGCGAGGTGACGAATCTGGCCGCCATGGACTTGGAACGATTCGATCATTTGGATCTCCTGATCTGCCCCAGGGCAGTTAGCAGCACTCCGAAACAAATTCCCAACAATGCGACCACGGAGACGACGCGAATGGCCGCTCTCGCATGCTTGCATGTTGGCGGAGCAAACCCCTGGCCTATCAGTTGCGCCGGCACGAGTTCGCCTGCATAGGTGTTGTTACCTCCGAGCCGTGCCCCTAGCGCGCCAGCCATGGCGCTCTCCGGCTGACCCGCATTGGGACTCTTGTGTTTGGCTCCATCGCGCATCCAGGTCTTCCATGCCTGTTGCGGGTCGGCGTCGCTGATAAAACATGAAGCTGCAACGATGCCGAGCGCAGTCAGGCGTGCGGGTATATAGTTGGCTGCGTCATCGAGACGGGCTGCAGCTTTGCCGAAATAAAAATAACGTGCATCGGCGTGGCCGATTACAGAGTCAAGCGTGTTGACGGCTTTATAGGCCATCGCTAACGGAACGCCTCCCATCATCATGTAGAAAAGCGGTGCAAGAATACCATCGGACGCGCTTTCGGCGGCCGTCTCGATGACAGCACGGCTAATCTCGTGGACATCGAGGTGGTGAGTGTCCCGGCCAACGATGCGCGCAAGCCGTTGGCGAGCCTGGAGTATGTCACCGGATGCGAGTGCCTCAGTTACTGCGGTTGTCTCCTGCTGAAGATTTCGAGCCGCCAGGCATGTCCAGCCGAGAAGCGTTTCGGTAAAGGAGCCAAGAACCTTCGAATGACGGTGGGCCAGTCGTATTGCCACCGTAGTTGCGTAGTAAGTCGCAGTAACTATGGCTACTGTGAGAGCCGCGCCACATGCCAGCTCGACTGCGTCACTTTGATCGGGATGCCGGATGACGGCCTCACCTTGTGCAACAGTCAGGCCGATGAGCCGGACGGGATGCGGAAACCATTCAGGATCCCCGGCGATCTGGTCGAGAAGATAGGCTGCCGAAAGGAGTGCGCTGCGATTCAATGGCTTCTCTCCCCATTTTCCATCAGAGACTGCGGCTGATAAGCGAGACCAACCCAGTCAAAAATTCGTGGAATATCGAGCGATTGGCCAACTGCTACAGCTAGCCTGTTGAGGGAGTCTTCACGCTTCTTTTTCCATTGGTTCATTACGGCCGCGGGTGCCAAATGATAAAAGTCTCGAGCGGCAGCAATGAAAGTGTGTCGGAAGCCGTCTTCATCGAAGATGCCATGGAGATAGGTACCGAAAATTCGGGAGTCCGGTGTGATGCATCCATCCAGATGAAGCTGTTTGCAGTTAGACCGGCGAGCCAATTGCGCAAAAGGCCGAGGCTCTTTGAGATAAAGCGTTTCGCCGATATGGATCTCATATCCGCTCACATGATTTCCCGGTATCGCCTGTCCGAAAAGCGAGGGCGTGACGAGCTGGCCAGTTGAGATCTCGGTGATTTTGTTGGACTGCATTGTGGTTTGAATCGGCAACAGCCCCAGGCCCGCAATGCTACCTGACGTTTCCATGCCGTGGGGATCGAGAATTTGTTCGCCAAGCATCTGCATGCCGCCGCAGATGCCGACGACGAGGCCGGAGCGGGCATAGTCGAGGAGAACCTGATCGAGGCCCTCCATTCGCATCCAGAGAAGATCGTCGACGGTTTGTTTGCTGCCTGGGATGATAACGACATCGGCTTGTCGCAGATGCGTGGCGCTACGACAAAAGCCGAGAGACACGAATGGCTCCGCGCGGAGAGAATCGAAATCAGTGAAATTCGAAAAGGAGGGCAAGGCAATGACGGCGATTCTCAGGGGCCGGTCTGCAAGGTTAGAGGAGGGCCACCTCAGGCTGTCGTCGGCATCGATGCTGGGGAGGCCAAGACTATCCTCTTCTTCGAGTGCGAGCTGATCGATATATGGGACAACTCCGACACAAGGCTTCTTTAGGCGATCTTCCATCATCCGGACACCGGGTTCAAGGAGTGGGAGGTCGCCACGAAATTTGTTGATGAGGAAACCGCGGATGCGAGTCTGCTCGTCGGGGTCGAGAAGTTCGACTGTGCCGAGCAGCGACGCGAAGACGCCGCCGCGATCGATGTCTCCGACCAACAGACAGGATGCATCGGCTAGCTCCGCCATGCGCATGTTGACGATGTCATGTTGTTTTAGGTTGATCTCCGCAGGAGAGCCGGCGCCCTCAAGAACGATGACCTCGCACTGCTCTGCCAAGGTTTCGTAGCTTTCACAAACGATGGGCATGAGCTCTTCAACACGTCGGCGGTGATAATCGGAGGCAGAGAGCTTGCCCCATATCCGGCCGCGCACAACGACCTGTGAAGTCATGTTTCCTGCCGGCTTGAGTAGTATCGGATTCATGTGGACGGATGGGGCGATCCCAGCCGCTTCAGCCTGCAGGGCTTGGGCGCGCCCGATCTCGAGGCCTTCAATCGTCGCGGCGGAGTTGAGGGACATATTCTGAGATTTAAAGGGGGCGACACGATACCCTTGCTGAGCAAAGATGCGGCAAAGTGCGGCGGTCATCAGAGATTTACCGACGTGGGAACTGGTCCCAAGGACCATAATCGACCGCGCTCTCATCGTTCGCCTGCTCCCGAGTAGCGATCAAATGAGACGACCGTTTCGAGCGGCACGCGTTTTTCCCATCCACCGCGTTCCAGATCCGGCTCCAAGGCGAAATGGTTGACGTAGCCGATGCAGAGATAAGCCACCAGGGCGAAATGTGCAGGAATATTGAGCACTTCACGGAGTCTCTCAGGATCGAGGATACTGACCCATCCGACTCCAACCCCCTCGGCACGGGCTGCCAGCCAGAGGTTCTGGATAGCACAGACAGTTGAATAGAGAGCTGCCTCAGGCATGGTGTGGCGCCCCAGCTTGTGCCCGCGGTCACTGCATGGGTCGCAGAGTACGCAGAGATTCTGCGGTGCTTCGAGGATGCCTTCGAGCTTAAGGTTTACGTATTGTTCGCGTCGCTCGCCTTCATAGGACGCGGCAGCTTGGTAATTGGCGCTCTTAAAAATGTCGTGAACTGATTTCCGAACATCAAAATCGCGGATGACGATGAAGCGCGACGGTTGCATCAGCCCTACGGAAGGAGCGCTGTGTGCCGCAGCTAGGAGACGGTTCAACAAATTGGTGGGTAGGGGCAGATCCATGAAGCCCCTGCGCACATCACGTCGCGCATCAATGACACGATAGACAGCCTCGCGTTCGGAATCGCTGAAATCCTGATGACGGTTCACCTCGTTGATCACCACGCTCTCGACCACTTCGGGCCTGCTTTACCATCGTCGCGAAGGCGCGAATTTATGCCGGCATCGAACTCGATCAGGCGGCCGAAGAGCCATATCACGTCGGAAAGGCGATTGAGATAGGCGAGAACCTCTGGTTGTACGCTGCCGCCGTTTTCGACAAAGCGTACGGCATTGCGTTCTGCGCGGCGGCAAACTGTGCGTGCGACTTCATATGCCGCCGACTCAGTGTGACCCCCCGCAAGGGACCAGTCGGCGAGGATGCCTTCGGTGGCTTCGATTTTGTGGACGAGATCTGTAAGCTTGTCCACGTCCTCGGTAGAGATTACGGATGGCTTCTTCTTACTTTCGGGCGGCGTGGCCAACGCCGACCCGACTCGGAAGAGTGTACGTTGTATTTCTTCTGTCCACTCGGTGATCTCTTTGTTTTGACAGATACTGCGGGCAAAGCCCAGGAAGGTATTGAGCTCATCGACCGAGCCGTAAGACTCGACGCGAAGGTCTGACTTGGAAACACGGATACCTCCGGCTAAGCCAGTCTGGCCACCGTCGCCGCGTTTGGTTGCGATGCTCATGAATTCTCTCCTGAAGATTTTGCTGGTGTAAGTGTCTCTTCCACCGTGACGCGAAGCGTCTTTATAAGTGGTGGCCGATCATATTCGAGGACAAGCCTGTCATCGAGGAAATCCGTGACGAGAGGCGGGGAGGATGAGAAGAGCACCTCTTCCGGGAAAAACCATGGCTGCGAAGCACCAAGTTCTTCGAGCGTCATGGCCTGAACGATGATTGCGGGAAGCTGGAATATGCCTGCCCGGAGAAGAGTGTAAGCGCGGTGGTAGCCATCCCGCAGGAACCATCGCCCGCGATATTGGGCTACTTCAAAAAAAGAGCTGCCTGCATGAATAGTCACTGGACTCGATGTGTCGGTTGAGACCCGGAAATGCATATTTGGATTGCTGGATCGAAGAACGACTGTCGTCCGATCGTGAATGAAGTCGCAAATCACAGGCTTTCGCGGGCCGAAGGAAAGAGCCGTAAGCGCGTCCCAATTATCTGTCGCTGGTGCGGGGATCTGTAGAAAGCGCTCGTCGAAGGCAAGTCTGCGTTGGAAGGCTAAAAGAAAGCGGAGGTCGACAATACCAATGGACCAGTTAAGTCCCGACATTTCGGCGTGAAGATCTGGTCGCAGCGCCTGGATGGCAAGGGGATCACGCAGTGCGGCGGTCTCTGCTTCGAGGAAGGCACTTGTTAGCTGGAATGGCGGTCGTTGAACCATAACGCGGCGTGCTTCTGATTTTTTGCACAGGTCGTACGAATTGGGCCGGTATTCGTAATCGTCAAAGCCCCAGCCTGCCAGCTCTCGTATCTGGACTCTTTGACTGCTCATCGGTTCATCTCGTATTTGAAGAAACTGCAATAAGAACTGGTCCGCTCCCAGGCTTCCTTCTCATCTAGACCGCATAATTTGCGAAGAACGACGCGCATGACGCCTGCATGTGTCACGACCGCTATACCTCCATGAACGACACGGGTAAGGAGATGTTCGACTTCGATCATGACCCTCTTTTGGAAAGCCTCGAAGGATTCGCCGCCCGGCGCAGGCAGCGTAGGATAGGCTGCACTCCACTCGCGAGCATAGGCGTTGTCTCTCCTTTCGATCTCCTGCCAGGTGAGTCCTTCCCATTCACCGAAATTGATTTCGCGCAGTCCTGGCCTGGCAACGAATGGGCAGGCAAAAACTTCTGCGATTGCATCTGCCGTCGCGACGGCACGCCGTAAGTCACTCGTGTAAATCTCGTCGATCGATTCGCGCTCGATGGCTTTCAGAAGAGCTTGGACCTGTCGATTGCCGGGTTCGTTTACGGGCGGATTGGATTGTCCACAAAACGTGCCGGCCATATCGGTTTCAGCGTGACGTATGAAGAGCAGATCATTCATACAGTCCACACTCCGCAGAGGTAAACGGCAATTTCAGTAAGTTGGTTAGTCGCGCCGAAACAATCCCCGGTAACACCACTGATCCGTCGCTTGTAATAGAGCGCGCTGAATAAAGTCACACCGATGGCAACTGAGATAGGGGCAAGGGCCCGGCTTCGCAACACAGAGACGACGACAGCGAAGCTGAACAGAGTACCTAGGATAAGTGTGCTGCGGGTGGTGAGTTGAGCTATGCGTGCGCCTTGGCCGTCGATTTGATCATTGCTCTGGGCGTGGGCTGGCGGGAGATAAAAACTTAGCGGAAGAGTCGTCCATCGGCATAGGACATGTGCGGCGACGAGGTATTGCGCAACATGGACTAGGGAAAGAGACGAGATCAAGAGTAAACGGGCGAGAAGACTCAATGTGAGAGCAACAGTTCCGTAGCTGCCGATGCGGCTGTCGCGCATGATGAGCAGTGCTTGGCCGCGGTCCCATCCACCCCCGAAGCCGTCTGCCGCGTCGGCGAGACCGTCCTCGTGCAGGCAGCCGGTAATGTAGACGAGATAGGCGAGGACCAGCAGCGCCGCGACCAGTCTTGGGAGGTGAGGCATAAGCAGAGAATGCAAAAAAGCGGCGCTTGCGCCGATCAGCAATCCTACAAACGGGAAAAACTTGACTGCGCGTGAGAGAGCATCAGCTTCGTAAGGTGGCGAGTGTACAGGCACGCGGGTAAGGAACTGAATAGCGAAAAGGAGCTCGAACCAGATCCTTCGTAGAGTTGGCGATGCGCTCATCGCGAAACTCCGCTCACACCAGCGGAGGCGAAAGTTGCCATCTGGGTGTAGAGGCTGATAGCAGATTCGACGATAGGCATGGCGAGAACAGCCCCGGTGCCTTCGCCAAGGCGCATGCCAAGGGTCAGAATAGGCGCCAGTTTAAGACGATCGAGAAGAACCTTATGACCCGGCTCTTCGGAGCAATGACCGGCAATCAGATAGCCGTGCACATTCGGCTCGATAGCGGCGGCCAAGGCGCCGGAAGCTGTAGAGATGAATCCGTCCATGACGATGGCAAGCCCATGACGGGCGGCTGATAGGACCATGCCCGTCATGGCGGCGATTTCAAGACCGCCGACACAGCGGAGAATCTCGAGCGGCGATGGCGGTTTGGAAACATTGCAGTGTTTAGCCACAACCGCTTCGACGACGCGAATTTTGTGTGCGTGTCGAGCGTGATCGATGCCTGTCCCGTGACCCGTAGCGAGCGTGGCGGAGACACCGGTTAGAGCACAGGTAATGGCGCTAGCTGCGGTGGTATTGCCAATCCCCATCTCACCGATGGCGATAAGCGTATGACCTTCCGCTGCAGCGTCGGCGCCAAGTTGCACTCCGACCAGGAGAGCTTGTCTCACCTCTTCTTCGCTCATCGCCGCTTCCTGCAGCATATTGCGCGAAGCTTTGCGAACTTTATGGCGCAACAGGCCCGGAGTGTCTTTAAGGTCTGCATCTACCCCAACATCGATGACGCGCAGGGCAGTTCCATGAAGACGGGCGAGTACGTTGATGGCCGCGCCTTCGGCCAGGAAATTGAGAACCATCTGGTGTGTCACTTCGCGTGGATACGCGCTTACGCCTTCCGCGGTAATGCCATGATCCGCAGCGAAGATGTAGACGGCTTTTCTGACTGGATCGCCGAATCTGGCTTGCCGAATCGCGACCATTTGAGCTGCAAGGTCTTCCAGCCGGCCTAAGCTTCCGATCGGCTTGGTAAGCGTATCCAGATGAGAACGAGCTTTACTACGCCAAACCTCGTTCGGTGGCGTAATTTCGCGGGTGAGACGTTCGATCGCTTCTGTGGTCTTGCCTAGTTCGCTTGCCATGCCCCCGATGAGAAAGTCTGTCACCTTAACGCCTCCGTGCTGACTGATCCTTTGAGGACGAGCGGGAGGCCAGCGACCATAAGTAGAACGTTATCGGCGAGTGCAGCTACGCGCTGATTGATCTCACCAACCAAGTCGCGAAAGCGTCGGCCAAGCGCGTAGGCAGGAACAACGCCGCTGCCTACCTCATTTGAAACGATTATGACTGAACAAGAGACCGACTGGAGTGCCGCGCACAATGCTGCGATACGCGATTCGGTGGGCTTTGCACCTTCGCCCGCGGCTTCTATGATATTTGCGGCATAGAGCGTAAGACAGTCAATAAGAAGTACATCGCAGTCACGTTCGGCCGACTGTATCGCTTGGGCCAGGTCTAGTGGCTCTTCAATCGTTGCCCAGTGTTTCGGCCGTTCGGCGCGATGACGCTCAATTTTAAGTCGCATCTCCTCATCGCCGCGACGCTCCGCTGTCGCGACGAAAATCACGCGCATGGATTGCTCGGCGAGCTGTTGCGCGTACCGGCTTTTACCGCTGCGCACACCACCTAGCACAAGTGTCACGGATCTGATTTGCATTGGCTGCATGCATCGCTCCTCGCATCCGGCACGCGAATGCGCTGAAACAGAGCGGGAATTAATATGTAGGCAGCTGCCACAGCATTCCGGAACGTGGATGCATGTGGAAAAGCTCTTCAACCCTCCCAGCGAAGTCGAAGGAAGCCCGATTCAATCTGGCCGGTCTCCTGACTTGCGTTTCATTGAGATTGGGCTGCCTTCCCAGGACCTTGTCCCAGTGGCTCAAGCGGAGTGCCAATCTCTCGGCGCTTACAGTTACGGGGTAGTGACGGAATTGCACCGTCTTCCCGAACACCAGATGATTGAAAGATAACGCCGAGCTAAGATGGAGGTCAATGCGCCGGGGTCGGCATACTTGCAAACACCCAGTTCGAAACGGGTAGACCTTCGCACGAGTTGATTTGTCTGGCCCCGCCGATTCTATCGCAAGGCCAATCGCGTACGCCCTTTTTGCGCTATACTCGCGCCGATCCTGAATTCCGTAAAACGGAGCCGCTCATGTCCGCCCCCGCACCCCAGCAATTCACCGACATTCATGCCAAAGCACTGGCCATCAATCTGGAAGCTTCCTTCTACGGGACGTTTGCCGAGATTGGAGCCGGTCAGGAAGTGGCCCGCTGGTTTCTGAGCGTTGGCGCAGCTTCGGGAACGGTCGCGCAAGCCATCTCGGCCTACGACAAGACCGTCAGCGACGATACGTATGGCGCTGGCACGCGCTACGTCTCCAAGGAGCGCCTCGTGGCCATGCTCGACCACGAATATCAGCTCCTCCTCGATCGCCTCGCCGAAGCTCGCGGCGCCCATACTCGATTTTTCGTTTTTGCGGACACCGTCGCTACTCGGAATTACCAGGGAACCAACGAGCAACACGGCTGGCTCGGTTTCCGCTTCCAAGACGAACCCGGAGGGCAGCCAAATCAGATTCTTCTTCACATCAATCTAGGGGATTCCACGGCACAGCTCCAGCAGCAGGCTATTGGCACGCTCGGCGTGAATCTGATCTATGCCTCCCATCACCAGCGGTCTTCTCCTGAGGCCTTTCTGGCCGGCCTGTTCGACGATTTATCACTCGAACGGATCGAAATCGACGTTCTCGAACTCACTGGCCCCGTTTTCGCTGGTGCAGACTCCCGTCTCTGGTGCCTGGCCTTGCTCCGCAGTGGCATGTCCCATGCCTTGGTCTTCGATTCAAAGGTCCAAGTGGTAGAGCCGGCTACTCCCCTTCGCAAGCGTCCCCTCATCGTGCAGCGTACTTTACGCGGCCATCCGGGCCCATTTGCTGCCGAAGCCTTTCAGGTAGCGCGACAGAAGTTCCTGGCTGAAGGGATTTCCTCCGACCGCGAACCTTTAGCTGTCCTTGAGGTCAATACTCAAAATCTCGAAGGCTCTAGTCATGCAGAACTACTGGCCATGATCGAGCAGCTTGCCCCTTTAGGCACTGTTGTCGTCACCAATTACCCGGAAGGGCACCAGGCCCTCAATTATCTTCGCCGCTACACCGCTGCGCCTATTCGTGTGGTTCTCTGGATCTCCATGTTTCTTCAGATCATGGAAGACAGGGTGTTTCCATCCTTGCCCGGGGCCCTGTTGGAGAGCTTGGGCCGATTGCTCTTCACCGAAGTAACAATCTATGTCGCTTCCATGCACAAGGAATCATTGGTGGCCGCGCTCGGCGCCCTGCCGGAAGGTCTTTTGCGAGAGTCTCCAGACCACGATCTCCTGACCCTCGACGATTTCCTTCCCAAGTCACCCCTGGACCACCTCTTCCGCTATCTTCGTGCCGCAGGCCGCATCGTTCCTCTGGAGGACACGCAGGCTAAACCCTGACAAAGATTGGCAATCATCCTCTTGGTCGCTCGCCTGGTCGGAGTCAGGCCGGATACATTTGAGCAGACTACACTCGTCGCCCTTGGCTTTTTCCCTTCTAGTCGCGCGGCGGACCATACATCCTCGGTAACTTGCCGAAGACGTAGATCACTCTGAATAACTCGAGGAGGGTGGTCCCCGTTTGCGCCGACGGAGCACCAGTATTGGCATACCGAAAAGGCAGTGCATCATCATCTACTTGGACTACATCCTTGACCATTGTTCGAGAAAATCGACCAACTCGTTTGGAGGGCGAAGCCATGCCTTTGCCTGAGTCATCCGATATTCGGAACGTACGAGAACCGAAAGCCCACGTCCGTCCAGCACACGAAATCCATCTTCATCGGTGAGATCATCACCCAGAAAGGCGGCGGGCGCACGCGGATCCGCTCTCTTTAGGATCTCAGCAACAGCATCACCTTTATCCGGGCGTGTAGCTCGCAATTCAATACCGCCATCAAAGTCTAGAAGCTTGAGTCCTGGCTTTTTCGCAAATTCAAGCCAGCCCTCCTGGATTCGGACCTGCAGGCGTTTGATCTCGAATGCTGGCAGTCCCCGCCAATGAAAAGCGATGCCGCCTGGCTTGATTTCAGCCATATCCGGCAATCCTGATTCGCGCAGCCACTCCTCTGCCTGCGCAAGGATCTCCGAAATGCTCGAATCTATCGTTGTGCTCTGATATGTGCCATCCGAAAGCAAGTGTTCGAGTCCGTGTGCGCCCCATATTTCGATGTCGGTCAGAGGATGGAGTAGAGATTCAACTTCCCGGACTGGTCTACCCGATACAACGAAGACTTTGGTTCTCCCCGATTGAATGATGAGATCAAGGATGGGAACAATATCTGGATAAGGATATGCACGATCACGGTCTGTTTGAAATGGCGCCAGGGTTCCGTCGTAATCCAGCATGAGCGTTGCGGTGGACGCTTGATTCAACTGTCTCAGGAAGTCCGCGACTTTGTCTTTTCCATAGCTATCCCACATGCTGCGTCTCCGCTCGCATGGTCTTGGGTTGTGAGTCTCTATTAAGGCGAAGATCACAGAGATCTCCAATCAGAGTCCCGGCCCACCAGTAAATGTTGTGTTCTTTCACAGATCTCCGCATACGCTGCATGCGATCAACCACCTCATTCACATCCATCTCCAAAGCTTGTGCGATGGCTTCGCCAGTCGCCTCTGTATCGTACGGATTAACGATAATGGCATCCCGCAAGTCCCGTGCAGCACCGGTGAACAAGCTCAGGATCAATACTCCCCGATCATCCTGGCGCGCAGCAACATACTCTTTTGCTACTAGGTTCATTCCATCATGCAAGGAAGTAACCATGCATAGGTGCGCAACGCGATAATAGCGCCGCACTTCCTCATGACTGTGCTGGCGACTTAAGAGCACAATCGGCTTCCATTTGCCGCGTTTGAACCGTTCATTGATGCGATTGGCTTCATTCTCTACTTCCTTCTGAAAGTCGGCATACCTTGGAATACGGCTGCGCGTGGGCGCCCCGATCTGGATAAAAGTAAATTTCCCCTGATAACGCGGATGCTTCTCAAGAAAGGACTCGACCGCCAGAAAGCGTTCGATAATGCCCTTGGTATAGTCCATCCGATCGACGCCCACACCCAGGAAGGTCGTTTCGATACCGAGTTCCGCAATTACTGCACTTCGTTCTTCAGCCGTATCGTTTTCAGGAGAAACATCCTCAGCTTCTAAAAAGTCAACGCTGATCGGAAATGGCAAAACAGAGGACCAATGACTTTTGCGTCTGACTGAAAAGTGCTCCCAATCTACCCTGGCCTCAAGGACGCGATCCACGGTGCTGAGAAAATTGTTGCAATGTGCCTGCACATGAAACCCGATCAAGTCCGCTCCGAGTAGTCCGTCCAATAATTCCTGCTGCCATGGGCAGATGCTGAACGCTTCAGGATTTGGCCACGGAATGTGCCAGAAAATCGCGACTCTGGCATTAGGGATACGCTCCTTCACTAGGCGCGGTAGTAGAGCAAAGTGGTAATCCTGAATCAGCACGACAGGATGTTCTTCCTTCGCAATCTCTTCGACAATTGCATCGGCGAACCGAGCATTCACTGTGTTGTAGTATTCCCAATCGGATGCTCGAAAAACGGGACGCGTATGCGCCATATGACAGAGTGGCCACAACCCTTCGTTGGCAAAGCCATAGTAATAACCCTCTTCTTCTTTTTCACTGAGCCAGATGCGGCGTAGTGTGTATTTCGGATTGTCCGGAGGAACTTGCAAGCGGTCATGACTATCTACCGTTTCTTTATCTGCACTGCCGCTCCCCTGCGCAATCCAGGTTCCATTGCATGCGCAGAGAATTGGCTCAATCGCTGCGACCAGTCCACTGGCTGGAACAGTCACTGTTATCTCGCTGCCTTGCCGATTATGGATGTAGGGCTCACGATTTGAGACGACATAAAGGCCACTGCCGTTCAGCTTGGTGCGGACGTGATCGGCCAATCGTTGTGCGGTCCAGAGAGATTCGTTCGTATTGCGGAGTCTGGCTTCTATCTCTGCTGCGGCACGCGCTTGTCGCATACTTTCCGCAAGCGGTGCCACCTCTCGCGCCAGCGGTTGGAGGAAGTCGAGGTCTTTTGCAGGCGGCGGAGCTACGTGCCGATCTGTGCGCAGCGTCTTCATCCACTGTGCCGCACGGGCGATGGGGCCAACCAGGCTCCAGCGCACTATCAACAAGGTGATCGCAACAATCACCAGCACCTGACCAGTAATGTGGACAAATGCCTGACTCCACACGCGAAAGATTTGAGCGCGGATATAGCCCGTGTCGTAAACAACAACCATTCCGCCGGCGACACTATTATCGATGGCATGCAGCGGTGCAGCGAGTATATACAGCCGCTTAAAATGCACACGTGTATAGATGGTCTCGGGGCGATTGTTTGACTCTGCATCTTTTAAGGCCTGCGGAATCGCAGGCACAACAGTACCAAGATCAGCTGTTACAGCAAGAGGAAAGAATTCCCCATCATATATGCCGATACCAAGCAGGTGATCGCGGTTGTTGAAACGCGCGATCATGGATTCGAGGCCGGATTTGTCTCCGTTTTGCAGATAAGATTCTGCATTTGCAGCCAGGCTCTCGCCAAATGTTTCAGCTTTTCGTTCCAGGTCGAGACGAAGTGAATCTTTTTCAGTCCTCACCTGATACCAGGACGATATCAGGGACACTACAGTAACCCCGACGATCAATGCCACGATTAATCGTAAACTCAGAATCCGCATTTACCCGCCTAACTCACGTTTGATGCAGAGTGGGCCCAGCAAAGAAAATTACCAATGCATCATTCAACATCTGCAGGAATGGCAGCGTTATCCGGATCACCCTTTGTGCGAGTCTGGGAGTTTGTGCTTAGCATAGAGAACGACAATCGCCTCCGTGAAAAGCAAAATCAGGCCGGAATCAATATGCGCATTCCTCTGGTCGAGGGCATGAAGCTCGAATCATAATGCCAATCGACGGACCTTCCCTCCAAAGAACAGAGTCAATCCAATCGAATGGCAGCAATGTACCTGGACCACTCACAACCCAAGTTTAACAATCTAGCGACAGGATTCATCAGCTCGTTTGGCAAGCCGTGACTGCCGCATAAGATTAGGGCCCCACGCTCACAGAAGGATCATTTTGCGCGGCTTTGTACTCGATTATGGCTTTCCCGAGCGCAGTGTTGATAGCCTCTCGGATGAATGCGCGAACGTCCGCTTCGCTGGCACTGTTCTTACCGCGATGATTTGCAATCGCCGCGAGCTCTTCTGCGTCGTACTCACACTCAAGATCCACCTTCATAGTGCCCTCATTTCCAACAGTAGGGAGTGCCTTATATCAGGCTACGCTTTCATTTATCCTGCTGCTGCTCGATTCCATTCTTGGGAAAAATAATTGTAAACAGCGTGCTACCTGACGGAACGATTGAGAGGAATACAGGTAGAGTAATTGGTATTGCCCGAACCTTCACCAGCAAATGAATAGGCGTACTTTCTCAATAGGTGGGCACAATTTTAGGCACAGTGCAATATGGGCAATACGGGAGAAATGGCCGTAGGTTATGGTGCGAAAGGGGGGACTTGAACCCCCACGGGGATTACCCGCAAGATCCTAAGTCTGGTGCGTCTGCCAATTCCGCCACTTTCGCAATTTAGGATCAATCATTTACAACTGCAGATTTTTGACCCGAAGCGCCGCTGTCAGTTGTCTTCTTTTCCAAACGCTGCGAGACGCTCCACTGCCGATTGACTATGGGCCGAGGTGTGCGTACGCATCGTCATTCCGATTGTACGATGTCCCATCCGTGCGGCGATAGTGACAAGATTTTCGCCTGCCATCGCACGGCGAGAGGCAAATGTCGAGAAGCGCGTTTCTTGTCTATGAGCGCGTATACTTCCTGCGAAGAAGTCGGGGGACTCTGATTCCGGTGACTGGCGCGTGTACGCCCTTCCGCATCTATGCATTGCTGCTCTTATGTTTGCCTGCTCTTGCATTGGCTCAGCAGAGTCCGACCCTTGTGCCGCTTGAGGCTGAGCGCAGTTCGGTGCCCAGCCAGACGTCTGGCCCCATGCCCGACCCGACCCAGGGGATGATCAGGCTTGACGTTGTGGTCACCGATAAGTCGGGCAATCCGGTGACTGGCCTCAGGCAACAGGATTTTACGTTGCAGGACAAGGGCCAGCCAGCGAAGATTGTCTCCTTTCAAGCGTTCGATGGGGTCACTGCCAAGCCCGATCCTCCTGTTGAAGTCATCCTGGTGATCGATGAGTTGAATATGCCGCCCGCGCAGCTTTCAGAGGCGGAGCGCGAAGCCGAGAATTTCCTGCGCCAGAACGAGGGACATCTTGGCCAGCCAGTATCGATCTACCGGCTTACCAATGACGGACTTTCGGCATCGGCGCAACCTTCTACTGACGGAAACGCTCTGGCCGACGAGATCGCTCATCGAAAAGAGCATCGAGCGATCTGGGAAAGCTCTGATGGCTTTGCCTCCGTTGGAACTATTCTCCCTAAAGAAAAGTCAATAGTCGCCGAAAGTCTGGTCGGGTCGGGCGCCGCCTCGAAACCTCTTCACTCGTTGATGGCCCTTGGATCCATCGCAATCGAGGAGCGGCGGAGGCCCGGCAGAAAGCTGATGTTCTGGGTGGGCCGCGGCTGGCGATTTGACAGAAATCAGGGCCTTGGAGTCTTCGATTTTGTTACTGAGCTCTCGACCCGTCTGCGCGAGGCTCGGATTGACCTGTGGAGCGCTACGGAGTGGCCATATTATGACTCTCACGGCCGCCCGTTACCCTTCACCGATTTTATCTACCAGGATTTTCTCGATGGTGTGACGCCGGACAAAGTGGATTTCAGCTACTTGGAACTGCACGTAGTGGCAACGCAAAGTGGCGGTGGCGTGCTGGAGACACGCAACGACTTGGCCGGCCTGATCGGCAAACGTGTTGAGCGGGCGTGCACATTTTATTCGCTGACATTCGATCCCCCGCGC
>Ga0206835_1070_pt1 | contig 37317 bp, 27 predicted proteins | sample Alteio_BWOrgCont_31_FD_152853 | JGI IMG/M metagenome (GOLD analysis project Ga0206835, IMG submission 152853) | Enriched cells from forest soil in Barre Woods Harvard Forest LTER site, Petersham, Massachusetts, United States -... | ecosystem: Environmental > Terrestrial > Soil > Temperate forest >...
AAGCGCAAGGCTTCGATGCTGTTGTATGTTTCCGACCTGATTACGCCCGAAACCCGCTTGCGGACCGGCGTGAAACGTGGCGCGGTTGATGCCACCCTGGAGGAGTTGGAAAGAGGCGCAGCCCTACGCGAACTGCCATCAGGATTTGCCGCAGCCACAATGGCGGCCATGCAGGAAGCAACCATGGATCTCATCGCAAAAGAGCCGAAACAGCAGAAAGAGATGATCAAGCGCACCTTTAAGGTGTTGTGGAGGGCATTGGGGTGATATTTTAATCCAAATAAATGAGCATCTGCTCGCTCATTTTATAATCGAATCTGCAGGAGGATTTTTGCGATGGCGAAAGTCTGGTTGATTACTGGAAGTGGAAATGGATTAGGACGCGATATTGCTGAGGCGGCTCTGGCCTCGGGTGACAGCGTTGTGGCGGGTGCGCGCAGGACGGAGGAGCTGGCTCCGCTGGTCGAGAAGTACAAGGATCGGGTGAAGCCCGTAACGCTGGACGTGCGCGATGCGGTTGCGGCAAAGGCGGCAGTGCAGGCAGCGGTAGACACGTTTGGAAGGCTGGATGTGCTTGTCAATAATGCGGGTTACGGTGAGTTTGCGCCGTTCGAGCAGATGAGCGCAGAGGACTTCCAGGCGGTCGTGGATACGTGCTTTTACGGAGTGGTATATACGACGCGCGCTGCCATTCCGGTGATGCGTAAACAGAGGAGCGGGCACATCTTTCAGGTCTCTTCGATCGGAGGACGGCTTGCGATTGCGGGCAACACTCCGTATCACGCGGCGAAGTGGGCGGTGGGTGGCTTTAGCGATGCTCTGGCTATGGAAGTGGCGCCGTTAGGAGTGAAGGTCTGTACGCTGGAGCCCGGCGGCATTCGGACGAACTGGGCACGGCGCGCACGGGGGAATGCTCCAGAGCTGCTGCCGGATTATGAGGCGTCGGTGGGGCCGATTCTGACGCTTCTGCAGAAGATAGCAGGGCGTGAGGAAAGCGACCCGCGCAGGATTGCTGAGGTGATTGTGCAGCTGGCTAAAAGCGACGAGGTGCCTGTCCGGCTGGTCCTGGGTGTCGATGCGGAGAAGCGGGTGCAATGGGTAGAGGCTGCTCGTGCGGAAGAGGCCGCGAAGTGGCGGCACCTTACCGTGTCTACTGTGTTTGAGGATGCGGAGGCGATTCCTGAGCTGCTGATTCACTAGGCGGTTCGTTTCGGGTGCGGCTCCACGAACGGCGGCGGCAGCAAGGTGCGCCGTCTTTCGACGGCGGTTTGTCCGGGGACTGAAGCTCTCGGCTTCTACCCTGGAGGCCTTTCGCGCCTATGTTTGTTTTGACTGGATGAAGGCCGTGCTTTCCCACCTTTGCTTCGCAAAGGATGGGGCATCCAGCGCACGAATTTCATTCGTGGGGGCCCTCGACTTCCCTTTCGTTAACGCTCAAGGTGACAGCGTTAATGAGCGATGAAAAGTTTATTGTGTAGACACACGAACGCCCCGGTTTTTGCCGGGGCGTTGCGGTAAATGTGGGGGCTTAGGTGCGCTCGACTTCTTTGAGGCGGGCGGCTTTGCCCCGGAGTCCGCGGAGGTAGAAGAGCTTGGCGCGGCGGACGCGTGCGGAACGGACCTTCTCGATTTTGTCGATGACCTTGGAGTTGAAGGGGAAGATGCGCTCGACGCCCTGGCCGAAGCTCATTTTGCGGACGGTGAAGCTGCCTTGCGGGCCGTTTTTGCGGGCAATTACGATGCCTTCAAATGCCTGCAAACGCTCCTTGTCGCCCTCTTTGATTTTGACTTGCACGCGCACGGTGTCGCCTGCGACGAATGGGGGCAGGTCCGTGCGGTTCAATTTATCGGCAAGGCGCTGCATGACTGGATGAATAGACATTGTTCTTTCCTGCGTATGAATTCAGAACTTTTAGTTTACATGAAAATGAGGGGTTTTGCAGAGATTCGGGGAAGTATCAACCCTGCCTCTTTGCATTTTACCTAGAGCACTTTTTCGCAGAAGGTGGAAGCGGTGACGATGCCAGCTCGGCCAATCCGCCGTCTTTATAGAAGGCCGGATTCTCTGTCACTGTAATGAGATAATCTGCTCCTGCGCAATCCTGGATGGCCATGAGGCGAAATAAGCGCACTAATAGAAGATATTGCTGTCGAGCACGACCAGCATCAGCGCCGGCGGGCCCAGGCAACTGCTTCTTTCGCCAGGGTCTCAATTTCTTTCGGATCGCGGTTCTGATTTTGCGCCTTGATCTTTTTGACAGTCAGATGCCAGAGGTGGGTGCGGACGGCCTCTTCGACGAAACGGGAGAGATCGCCTTTGCGACCGCCACCAGATTCGGCCAGGAACTGGCGCAGGGACTGATCAGTTTCCTTGGTGACGACGAGATTCCAACGGGTTGCTGTACTGGCGGGCATTGAAGGCAGTTTACGCCTAAACGCATAGGTGTATATGCGTTTATCTCAAGGTTGCCAGAAATTTGCGATCATCTTTTGTCAAATCAGCGCTTTCCAGCAGGTCTGGACGGTTGCGCCAGGTCTTTTCGAGCGCGCGTTCGCGACGCCAGCGGCGAATCTGATCGTGGTTACCCCCGCTGAGGACTTCGGGAACAGCCAAGCCGCAGAATTCCGAAGGACGGGTGTAATGGGGGTAGTCGAGCAACCCTCCGGAGCCATGGGTGGAGCGGGGCGGCCCGTCTTCGTTTTCCGGGAAGGCGGTGTCGGGATGGCCGAAGCTTTCGTAGGCGCTCGATGCCTCATTGCCGAGCACCCCGGGGACGAGGCGCATGGTGGCGTCGAGAATAACGGCGGCTCCCAACTCGCCGCCCGAGAGGACGTAATCGCCGATCGAAAGCTCCCGGTCGCAGAAGAGTTCGTTGACGCGTTCGTCGACGCCTTCGTAACGCCCGCAGATGAGGACAACTCGATCGAGTGTGGCCAATTCCCGGGCGGTGGACTGTTTGAAGGGTCTGCCCTGGGCCGAGAGCAGGATGACGGTTTCTTTTGCCGGATTCCGCTCGGTTTTGGGTGGTAGATAGAGCGATTCGATGGCTTCGGCGAGCGGCTCGGGCTTGAGCACCATGCCTTCGCCGCCGCCAAAGGGGCGATCATCCACGGTACGGTGACGATCATGGGCGAAGTCGCGGAGGTTGTGCGTCTCGACGCTGAGAAGGCCGGAGGCGAGTGCGCGTTTCAGCACTCCGTGGGCGAGGATACTGGAGAAGAAGTCGGGGAAGATGGTGATAATGTCAAAACGCATCGTTATTTCCAGAAGCAAGGGGTCGCTAAAGTTCGCAAAGGAGAATCCTCACCACAGAGTACACAGAGACCACGGAGGGATACTACAAAGGTTCGCTCAACCTTCTGGCTCTTGTTGCTTCTCCTCGGTACTAAGAGGCGCATTGATGGTGAGCAGTCCTTCGGGCAGTGACATTTCGATGCGCTTGCTTTCGATGTCTACTTTGCGCAGCCAGGCTTTGGCGAAGGGAATGAGCAGCTCTTCTTTCCTGTTTGCGGATTGTAGTACGAGAAGTGGTGTGCTTGTCGTGTCGCGATCGACACCCGTGATGGGGCCAATGTCTTGCGGATCCTCGGCGCCGATGTCGATGATATGGCAGCCGATGAGGTCGTCGATATAAACGGCGTCTTCCTCAAGCGGGGCACGTTGCTCGCGCGGGATGGCAACGTCGAGTCCGCGAAGGGTTTCAGCGTCGGATATGGAGTCGATCCCGGCGAACTTGAGAACGATGCGGCCCTTGTGCAGCCAGTGCTCTTCGAGCGTTACCGGGCGCGGGGGTGTCTTATCTTCGGGGTGGAGAAGGATGAGATGATGCCGTTCTGCGAAGCGCTCGGGAAAGTCAGTGAGGATCTCAGCAAGAAGCTCGCCGTTGCGGCCTTGCGGGCGTACAAGGTGAGCGACAAGAACCCATTGTTCTGCGTTCGTCATGGCAAGAAGATTCCGTGGAAATGATGGAAGCCCGGAATGGCTCTTATCCATATTGATGATGATGAAAGAATCATTGATGATGACGAAAGAATTCGAGCTGATCTTACAGAGAGATAACCACTATGGAATTTCTCAAGCCTGAACACACAAATCGGAGCCCATGCCGGACTGTGGGTGTGGACGTGCGAATCGATGGGCCGACGGAATCATCTTTGGTGACGATTCGCTCGGATATTACTCCCCAGGTGATTGTTTCTCCAGGTGTTCTTCGAGAATGTCGAGCGTGTAACGGTGATGATGCTTCATGCTGACCGCACCAAGAATTGTGCGCATGGAGCGCGCTGTGCGCCCCTGTTTCCCGATGACTTTTCCTACATCACTGGGAGCAACACGAAGCCGCAAGACGGTACTTTCGTCACGCTCAACAGCCTCTACAATTACCGCATTCGGGTCATCCACCAGAGCCTTCGCGATCTCGGTGACTAATTCCTGCATGTTGTCCGGCATCTGTTCTTGCGTCATTCAACCCCCCATTGAGTACGTGTCTGTCTCTCGGGTTGGCCAATACTAACAGCAAGCCGAGGGGGGATGACAGTGCTTTCTAGTGTCCTATTTTCGTGTTACTTCCGGAACATCATGGAGATAACTTGCCCAAAAACGCGAGAAACGAAAAGCTCTTGTGACAGGCAGACTTCTACCTTAGTAATAGAAGTCCAGCGGCTAGGCGGCGGCCGCTGTCTTCAGAAGCTTTTCGACGCGATCGGAGAGCTGAGCGCCTTTGCTGGTCCAATAATCGATGCGCTCACGCTTGAGGTCGACGGTAGCGGGGTTGGTGCGGGGGTTGTAGGTGCCTACCACTTCCAGGGAGCGGCCATTGCGGGCACGATCCTTCTCAATGACGACAACACGGTAATACGGCTGCTTGCGGGCGCCAAAACGCGCCAAACGGATCATCAGCACAGCTAAATCTTCCTTTCAAATCCTTCTGTTCAATCTTGGGTATACGGTACAGGATGCATATCATGAGCCGTCTGCGATAGAGCGCAGACGCACACAAATCCCAACGCTTAAGTATAGCAGGGTTGCGGCTGCGCAACCAGACACCATCGGCAAGTCGCGAGATCCAGGTGACATGCCAGGCACCTCAATGCGGAGCCTTTTGTCTTCTGAAAGTGATGTCCATCTGAAAGTCATGCCCTTCGAAAAATTGTTCTCGCCGTAACAAGACTGTAAAGCACTCGACCATGCGGATGATTTAAGCAAAGAGATGCTGGAAAAATCCCCTTCCAGCATGGAGGAATGACGCATGCAAAAGCTTGTTGCCACTTCCCTGGCAGCGTTGCTGGTGTCGAGCCAGCTAGCCATCCCTGTTGTTGCGAATGCGCAGACGGGCGGCAATACCGCGACCCCGATCAAGCACCTGGTCGTGATCTTCGGTGAAAACATCTCGTTTGACCATTATTTCGGGACGTATCCGAATGCAACCAACCCACCGCACGAGCCGAAGTTCAGGCCCGCCGCCGGTACGCCGACGGTGAACGGCTACACGGACGGGCTGCTCTTCAGCAATCCAAACTTCTTGAATACGACGGGCAATGCGAATGGCGCAATGAACCCATTCCGTCTTGACCGTTCGCAAGCCGCGACGGCCGATCAGGACCACGATTACACACCGGAACAGCAGGCCTTCCACGGCGGTCTGATGGACTCGTTCCCGCAGTTCACGGGAACACCGGGACCTCCGCCAACCGGGCAGAACACAACCGGCCTGGTGATGGGCTACTACGACGGCAACACGGTTACCGCCTTGTGGAATTACGCTCAGCGGTATGCATTGAACGACAACTCGTATGACACGAACTTTGGCCCTTCGACACCGGGCGCGATCAACCTGATCTCGGGTCAGACGAACGGGGTTACCGACCAGATGAATGCCGGCGGCGATGTGGTGGAAGACGGCGTAGGCGGCTTTACGCTGGTCAGCGATGCTGATCCTGTGGGCGATGTCTGCTCGACGACGACAGGCGCGGTGGTGCAGTTTGGCGGACAGAACGTTGGGGATCTGTTGAATGTTCGCGGCATCACCTGGGGCTTCTTCGAAGGCGGATTCAACCTGCAGACGAAGAACCCAGATGGCTCAACCGGCTGCAATCGTTCGCATACCTCGGCAATTACGAAGACTCTGAAGGCTGACTACATTCCGCATCACGAGCCGTTCCAGTACTACAAGTCAACGGCAAACCCGCAGCACCTGCGCCCCAGCTCGGTTCGCAGAATTGGTGAAACAGATCAGGCGAACCACCAGTACGACACGGATGACTTCTTTTCCGCAGTGCAGGCGGGAAATATGCCGGCGGTCAGCTTCCTGAAGGCCCCAGGCTTCCAGGATGCGCACGCAGGCTATTCTGATCCGCTGGACGAGCAGACCTTCGTGGTGCAGGTGATCAACTTCCTGCAGACGCGTCCGGAGTGGAAATCGACTGCGGTTGTGATTGCGTATGACGACTCGGACGGCTGGTATGACCACCAGATGAGCCCGATCGTGAACCAGTCGCAGACGGCGATGGATGCGTTGAATGCTCCCGGACAGTGCGGCAGCAGCGCGAACACCGCCCTGGCGGGCACCTCTGGTGAGCATGCGCAGGGACGCTGCGGCTACGGCCCACGGCTTCCGCTACTGGTGATTTCACCTTACGCGAAGCAGAACTATGTCGATCACACGATCACCGACCAGAGCTCGATCACTCGCTTTATTGAAGACAACTGGCTCGGTAGTCAGCGCATTACTGGTTCCTTCGATGCAATCGCTGGAACGCTGAACGGCATGTTCGACTTCAACGGAAAGAAGAGGGATCGTCCGAATGACGGGCTGTATCTGCTTGATCCGGATACGGGTCTCGTGGCGGTCGATCAGAACAACTAATTCGCAACTGAAGTTTTCTTTTTAGGGGTAGCGGCATGACGCTGCTACCCTTTTTCTTTTGAGGAACGATTTTGATTACACGACGAAAGTTTGTTGCCGGCAGCGGACTGGTTCTGGCGGATTCATTCTGGGGGCGGAGTGTTTCCGGCGATGCGAAAGCTGAATCACTTGATCCTTCGACATTGCAGGCGTTTGTTGATCCGCTGCCGGTTCCGGCGATTGCCCGGGCGACGGGGACGCGGACGAATCCCGATGACAGCAAGGAGCAGATCCCGTATTACCGGATTGCCATGCGTGAGGCGATGGTAAAGGTGCATCGCGATCTGCCGCCGACGAAGATGTGGACGCTGGGCGGAAGCTTTCCCGGGCCGACGATAGAAACGCAAAGTGCAAAGGGGATGATTGTCGAGTGGGCGAACGAGCTTCCGGCGAAGCATTTTCTGCCCATCGATCATTCGCTGCATGGAGCGGGCAAGGATGTGCCCGAGGTGCGCGGGGTGGTGCATCTGCATGGCGGTCGCACGCCTCCGGAGAGCGATGGATATCCGGAGCAGTGGGTGGTGCCGGGGAAGTCGCAGACGTGCTATTACCCTTCGTCGCAGCATGCGGCGCAGCTGTTCTATCACGACCACACGATGGGGATTAACCGGCTCAATACCTATGCGGGGATGATGGGAATGTTCATCATTCGCGATCCGCGCGAGGACGTATATGCGCTGCCGGGCGGGAAGTATGAGATTCCACTGCTGATCTGCGACCGCATGCTGAAGACGGATGGGCAGCTGGAGTATCCGGTCTCGGAGAAGCCTGTCGAGGTCTGGGTACCGGAGGTTTTCGGCAATGCGATTCTGGCGAATGGTAAGCTGCTGCCGTATTGCGATGTGGAGCCGCGACTATATCGCTTCCGCGTGATGAATGGATCGAACGGGCGCTTCTTCCGCCTTTCTCTGGCGAATGGAGCGGAGTTCTATCAGATTGGATCGGACCAGGGATTGTTGACTGCTCCGGTGAAGCTGAAGCGGGTGACGATGGCTCCGGCGGAGCGCGCGGATCTGCTGATCGACTTCAGCGCGATGGCCGGTGAGCGCGTGAACCTTGTGAGCGACAGCTTTACGATCCTTCAGTTTCGCGTGGGCAAGACGGCTGCGGGTGAGCGCGGAGTGGTTCCGGAGAAGCTGCACGAGTTTGAGCGAATCGCGGAATCGACTGCTGTGAAGACGCGGCGGCTGACGCTGGATGAGCGGATGAATGATATTCAGCGGTCGATGGGGATGCTGCTGAACAACACGCCCTGGCATGCTCCGATCACGGAGAAGCCGGTGCTGGATTCGACGGAGATATGGGAGCTGGTGAATTTGACGGATGACTCGCATCCGATTCACTTGCACCTGGTGCGATTTCAGATTCTGGACCGACGGCGCTTTGACGCGTTTCAATTTCAGGCAAAGGGCGAGTTGCGGTTTACCGGGCCGGTGGTGAAGCCTGATCCGAATGAGCTGGGCTGGAAGGATACGGTGAGGGCCGATCCGAATATGGTGACGCGGATTATTGTTCCGTTCAATGGCTATGCGGGGCGGTACGTGTGGCATTGCCACATTCTGGAGCACGAGGACAATGAGATGATGCGGCCGTTCGAAGTGGTGAAGGGGTGAGTGCTTTGCGGTCGTCGAGATATAGATAAAGCAGCTCCCCTTCGACAAGCTCAGGGCAGGTTTTCGACTTCGTTTTTTAGTTCTGGGAACGCAGTGATGCGCAGTTTGGCGGCGGCATAGGGAACGAGCGTTACTGTTTCTTCCGGCTGGTCGCTGGCCACTGGGCTTTGCGGGACGGGGTTGGCTACGCCGTCTTCCGCAACCCATGCGGGAAGTTTGCGGCCTTTGACTTCGAGCTTGATGGGTGATCCCTTGAGCGTGAACGGACCTTCTGCGACCGATGATTCTGTCACCTTGATGGAGTTGGGACTTATTCCGTAGTTCCATTGGGTCGTGGGATAGACCTGCCAGTCGGCGGTCATGCCGCGGTCGCGCAGCTTGAGCCAGTCTTCACCGATCGGATAGGAGAAGACGAGTGGGCCGCGTTCGAAGGCGATGGAGTTGTTGAAGCCTCGCGTGGCGTGGGCTTCGAGCGGTAGCACGAGTTCAACGGTATCGCCGGATTTCCAAGTACGCTCGATGCGGGCGAAGCTGCCGGGTTGGGGTTGCGGTTGTGACTGGCCGTTGACGCGGATGCCGGCATTCTTTGCCCATGCCGGGATGCGAAGCTGCAGCGGAAAGGCGAGCGGCTTTTCTGGATGGACTGCGATGCGAACTGTATCGCGAAATGGGTAATCCGTTTCTTCGGTGATGTGGATGGCCGTGTTGCGAAGGATGGTTCGGACTTCGTTCGGTGAATACACCGTGGCGACGAGGCCGACATCGTTGGAGGACATCCAGAGGCTGGATGTAAGTTTCGGCCAGCCTTGATGGAAGTTTGCGGTGCAGCAGCCAAAGTTTGGTTCAAGGCCGTAGAGATTAGACTCGGGACCGTCGGTGGTCCATGGCTTGTGGTTCAGGCTGCACTGCACCTGATTGGGCTGCTGGTTGTACTGATGTGCCCACATGTCGTCGGTGAATGTGCCGGGCAGGCAGTTGTAGGCAATGCGTTCGAGGCGGTCTCCGAGTTCGGGTGTGCCCATCACGGCCAACGCAATTTCGAGCGAGAACATGGTTTCGACGACGGTGCACAGCTCAGTCCCTTGCGATGGGTTTCGTCCGGCGAGGTGCTCGTCGGCGGAAAAGATGCCGTTGGGCAGGCCGTGGTAGCGGTCGAGTGCAGAGAGCTGGCGCAGAAGCGCCTGACGGTCTTCGTCTTTACCGCTCACGAGAGCCCAGACGGGCGAGGCTTTAAGGCCCATGGCGTTGTTGACGCCGTGCGTGGCGAGTGCAGTGTCGCCGAGGCCGTTGTGTTCGTTGAGCTTGATGAACTCGGGCGTGATGCGGTCGGTGTACTGAAAGTTGGCGAATTCTTTCTGCCAGTCGTATCCCTGCTGGTGGAGTAGCTTTGCGAGATCAATGAGGTTGGGGTCGTCGGTACGGTTGTAAAGCCAGAGCACGCTCAGGACTTCGTCATGCCAGCGGAATTTGCCCCAGTCGCGCAGGGGGCGCGTGGGTAGCTGAGAGAGCTGATAGGCGAAATATCGCTGCATGACGGGGATGACGCGAGGGTCGCCAGTGGCTTCCTGATACTGCGTGAGGACTTTGAGCATCACCATACGCGGCCACCAGTCGTCGTTCGAGTGCGGACCGATCATGCCGTTGGGCTGTTGGTGATTGAGAGTCCAGTCAATGTACTTCTGCGCCTTGGCTTTGAGGCGCGCATCATCGAGTTGATACGCGAGCGGCACGAGGCCGTCGAGAAAATAAGGACCGCGCTCCCAGGACTCGCCTGTTCCGCCGAGCCAGCCGGAGTTGGGTCCGACGTCGGCCCAGGTTTCATCGAGATGACCGCCGAGGCCATTGGCCTGAACCAGAAGCTGCGCGCGCAACCAGCCTGTTGGGCGAATGGATCCGAGCGGAAGCAGGTTGAAGGCGTTCGGCGCGAGCGGGTCGCGATTCCTGGGAGCAGAGTGCGGAGCGGGGAAGCCGGCATCCGACGAAAGCCCGAAAGCACCGGTGTTTGCCGCAAGAAGCGCGGCGGCGCTGAGTTGTTTGCAGAATGTACGACGGTTCATGGACCAGATGGACGATTCTGACTTCACGACTCACTCCCAACGGGCAATGAAAATCTTCTCCCAACGCGAAAGACGGGTTTAAGCGAAGGTCAGTTCTTCCAGTGGCACAAATCGCCTGCTCTCCTGGTCGTACGACTGAATCGCGCCTGTCAGGATGTCGTAGTACCAGCCGTGGACTTGGAGCGTTCGCTTTGCCAGCGCGGATGCCACTTCGGGGTGGGTTTTCAGATTGTGCAACTGCGCAATCACATTGGCTTGAATAAGCGCGGTATGCTGCGCTGCATGATCGCCCATGGGATCGCTGGGATTACGATACTTCCATGCCGCTTCCACGTATTTGAGCCACGTATTTGTAAGTGGCAGCTTGCTCATATCTTTCTTATCGAGCACGGCCTTGACGGCTCCGCAATCGGAATGACCGCAAATGATTACATGCTGCACTTGAAGCACTTTGACCGCGTACTCCACCGTTGCTGAAACACCGCCGGGCGTCTGGCCCACCGGTGGAACCACGTTCCCCACATTGCGGCAGATAAATAAGTCCCCAGGGGCCGCCTGCAAAATCAGGTTCGGATCTACCCGCGAGTCGGCGCAGGTAATAAACAGCACGTCGGGAGCCTGGAGATCCGCAAGCAGATGGAAATGATTTTTCCACTGGGGAAAGACATCTTTACGGAACCGCAGATAGCCAGCGAGGATTTTCTTCATAGCTCTTTCTTTTTTAGCAGAATAGATAAAAGAGAGGAGCGCCGGAGCGGCCGCTCCTGTCTTTCCTGCACGATGCAGCAGGCTTTAGTTTGTGGTCGTCCCGTCGAGCAGGAAAGCGCAGTTCTCCACGTGCTGTTCTCCGTCGTGCACAGTGAAGACCTTTGGTGTGCCCCCGGCCGTCGTGCTCCAGAGCGAGCAGCCTGCGTAGGCTCCGTCTTTACGCACAATGTAGTAGATCATGTCCAGATAGCGGATCTTGTTCATGTCGCCGTTGTAGTTGCGAACGATGCGCCGCAACGCTTCGAGGCCTGCTTCTCTAGGGCTCATACCCTGGCGCATGCAATCGATAATGGTGTGCCCTCCTGCGACCTTAATATTTTCTTCGCCCGAGCCGGTGGCGCCTGCTGAGCCCACGTCCTGATCGGTATAGCAGCCAGCGCCGATGATGGGCGAATCGCCCAGCCTGCCGGGAATCTTCCACGCCTGCCCAGAGGTGGTGGTCGCCCCGGAGATTTCGCCCTTTGTGTTGAGGGCCGAAACGTGGATGGTTCCGGTGGTGGGCCACAGTACCTGTTCGATGGCGAGGGAGCGCTTGTCTTCGGGTATGCCGAGATCGATGGCCATGCCCATAAGCTGCTGGGAACGGGTGCGAATCTCATCGGCCCACTCCGGGCCGGGATGACGCGGAATGGCGCTCTGCGGTTTTAAGGTAGGCGCCGGATTCGGTGCCTTCCCATCGGGACTGGACATGGGAGGGCCCCAGAAGTTCTGACTGGAGCGGCTTTCTTTCCAGAGAAGCCACATTCTGCGCGCCTCGTCGGTGAGCATGTCTTCGCGCTTGAGGCCATGCGCTACGGCGAAGTGCTCTGCGCCTTCGCCTACCAACATGACGTGGCCGGTGCGCTCCATAACCAGGCGCGAGACGAGGCAAGCGTGTCGGATGTTCTGAATTGCTCCGACGGAACCTGCGGCCCGTGTGGGCCCGTGCATGCAACAGGCGTCGAGCTCGACCACGCCGTCTTCATTGGGCAGGCCGCCGTAACCGACGCTGTGATCGTTGGCGTCGTTCTCGCGCGCAACGCAGATGTGGTGGCAGGCTTCCAGGGTGTCCGTGCCATCGAGCAGCATTTTGTAGGCTTCTTCGATGGAGTTGTCTCCGGTATGGCGCGTCACGATGACGGGTTTTTTCGGCGGCTGCAGCTGCTTTACACTTTCGGCGGTCTGGACCGGAACCTGTGCCGAGGCCATTGTGCCCAGGCCTGCGACTGTCATGGCACTCCGGGAAAGAAAATCGCGCCGCGTTGTCATTCATGCTCCTGAAGGGTGAGTTGCTCGCAGCATATCACTCCACCGGCTCAACCCATCTGTCGCAAAGGGCCGCGCATTTGCTACTCTTTGAGGCACAATGCGCCGCTACTTTTTTGCCGTGGTTCTCTCCTTGTTTACCCTTGCGCCCGCTCCATTCCTGGATGCGCAGGCTACCAGCAGCTTTATGCAGCCGGTCGACACCCTACCCGCCGATGTGCGCGGTAAGATCGACGCCGTCGCCACGAAAGTTCTTGCCGATACGGGGGTGCCATCCGCTTCCATCGCGATCGTACAGAAAGGCCAGATCGTTTACACGCAGGCCTATGGCAAGGCCCGGCTCGAGCCGCCTACGCTCGCCACCCCGCAGATGCGCTACTCCATCGGTTCGATCTCGAAGCAGTTCACCGCCGCTGCGATCCTGTTATTGCAGCAGCAGGGCAAGCTTTCGATCGACGATCCCGTCTCGAAATATATTCCCGGCCTGACCCGCGGCGAGGAGGTCACGATCCGTATGCTGCTCTCGCATACCTCTGGCTACCAGGATTACTGGCCGGAAGATTACCTGATGCCGCCCATGCGCGAAGCAACGACCGCGCAGCACATTCTCGACGTCTGGGCGAAGAAGCCGCTCGACTTCGACCCCGGTACTAAGTGGCAATATTCAAATACCAACTTCGTCATCGCCGGGCTGATTGTTGAAAAGCTCAGCGGACAGCCGCTCATGAACTTTCTGCAACAGAACGTTTTTACTCCGCTCGAGATGAAATCAGTTTCTAACACAGATGTTGCCCGTCTCGGCGACACGGACGCCGGCGGATATATCCGCTACGCGCTTGGCCCATTGCGCCCTGCCCCCAAAGAGGGTGTCGGCTGGATGTTCGCTGCGGGCGAGCTCGCCATGGCTGCGCATGACCTCGCGCTGTGGAACATCAGCGTCATGAACCGCTCCCTGCTCGCCGCCGAGTCCTACAAGCAGATGTTTACATCGGTCAAGTTGAAAGACGGAACCGACACCGGATATGGACTCGGCGTTTTCACCACTCCGCGCTCCGGCCATGCAGCCCTCGAGCACTCGGGCGAAGTCTCCGGGTTCGTCTCCGAGAACATTGTTTTCCCCGACGACAAGGCTGCGATTGTCGTGCTCACGAATCAGGATGCTGCGCCAGCAGCCGGCGCGATCGGCCGCCAGCTGACGCCGATCGTCCTCGGCATCGTCACGCAATCCCCGGTGCAGGCGGAAGCGCAGGCACTGGCTATCTTCAAAGGGTTGCAGCAAGGCCAGATCGACCGGACACTCTTTACCGATAACGTCAATGCCTACTTCAACCAGCAGGCATTAGACGATTTTTCGTCCAGCTTGAAACCGCTCGGAGCGCCGTCATCCTTTCACCAGGTAACGGAGGAATTGCGCGGCGGCATGACCTTCCGCGTCTTTGCGGTTACGTTCGGCGACAGCCCGCAGCGTCTTCGCGTCACGACTTACACGATGCCCGACGGAAAGCTGGAGCAGTATCTGGTCACTCCTGTGGGGTAGAGTTTTCTAGAGAGGGCGCAATTTGAACGGTCCGATGTCTGTAACTGTTTGTAAAAAAATGATTTATTTAGGTTTTCTTGGGCCTTTGTATGGATGATTCTTTTAGAGGGTACGCGCATCTATCTTGAGTGAGATTGGCTAGTATTTCTTCAGCCTTGTACGATAAAGAAAGACAAAGAGGGGAGACCAGTTCCGTCGTCTCCCTCGGCGGGCTAAACGTTTATCGCGCGGCTGAAGCCGTGCTCCCACAAACCTAACCCAAGGGCGGCGAGTTAAAGGCAATGCCTCCAACACAAAACAAAGATTATTACGCTCTGCTGGGCGTCAAAAAAACGGCAACTGCGGACGAGATCCGCAAAGCATTTCGCAAGGCGGCCCGCAAGTACCATCCCGATGTAAATCCGGGGGACAAGAAGGCCGAGGAGAAGTTCAAGGAAATCTCCGAAGCGAATGACATTCTAAGCGACGAGAAGAAGCGCAAAATCTACGATCAGTTCGGCTTCTACTCGGACCAGATTGACCCAGCCGCAGCAGAAGCGGCAGCGCGTGCGCCGCATGGCGCCGGCAGGGGCGGTGCGCAGGAAGTCCCGTTTGATTTTGGAGGATTCGACTTCAACGACTTTGCATCTTCAGGTGCGCAAGCCGGTGGCGGCGGTAGCGCGCATTCCGGTAACTGGGGTGGATTTCGCGATATTTTCTCCGGCATTTTCTCGCAGGGCGGTCGCCAGCAGCAGCAGCACGGGCCCGAAGCCGGCACTGATCTCGAATATCAGGTAACGGTCGATTTCTGGACCGCGATCCGAGGCGGCACCACACGCCTGGAAATTCACCGGCGCGAGATTTGCCCGACCTGCAAAGGGAAAGCCACGACGGGGGGCGCACATACCTGTCCTGAGTGCAATGGTACGGGGCAGGTTACACAGATGGGCGGACGGATGAAGTTCAATATCCAATGCCCGCGCTGCGGTGGCTCCGGCAAAGTACAAAATGCCTGCCCCACCTGTCACGGAGACGGCACAGTTGCGCGGACAGAGCACATCGACTTCCGCATCAAACCGGGAACGCGAGAGGGGCAGCGCATCCGTCTGGCGGGCAAGGGAAATGCGGGCACGAATGGAGGCGCGCCGGGCGACCTGTTCCTCATCATCCGCGCAGGTACGAATCCTGTCTTTACGCGCCAGGGAGATGACATTCACATCACTGTGGCGGTGACTGTTCCGGAAGCGGCGCTGGGCGCGAAAATTGAAGTACCGACCATCGATGGTCGCGCGCAATTGAAGATTCCTCCTGCGACACAGTCCGGCCAGAAGCTGCGCATGCGTGAGCGCGGTGTTCCTTCGGCCACACGCGAAGGAACGCGCGGCGATCAGATTGTGACCGTTGAAATTACGGTGCCGCAAATTAAGGACGAGCGCTCCAAAGAGATTTTGCGAGAGCTTGCTAAGCTGAATCCGGACGATCCACGCGAGGAAATGTGGACGAAGGTGAAGGTCTAAAGCCCGCGGTGGATAACGAGAGGCAAAGTCGCGACGACGCGAATGAACTTTTGAATGCCGCGGTGAACTATGCGCGGCGGATGCTGCGCAAGTACGGGGAATTCGGTCCGTTCGGATTCTCGCTGGACCAGCAGCGGGAGTTGGTGAACGAAACGGTTCCACGAAAGGATTTGCCGCCCGAGCCAGCTATGCTGCTTCAGCTATTACAGAACCAATTCGTGGAGCGGGCTGACAAAAAAGAGATTATTGCAGCGGCAACGGCAGCCAATGTCACCCTGGCGAAAACCTCTGACGAAGGGTTTTCCGATGCGTTACTGATCGAGATCGAGCACCAAAATGGGTACTGTATAAAAGCATTCGTGCCGTACACAATAGCCGGAGGACAGTTGCGCGGATTGTTGCCCAGGGTGATCAGGTTCGGCTCAGTCCAAGTACAGAATGGAGTTGCGCGTTGGTTCGCGCAGTAAACCCATGCCAACGAAACGCAGATCGAAAGGCGCATACATGATCTCGGCAGTGGCCGAAATGTATGGCATCCATCCGCAGACGTTACGTCTTTATGAGCGCGAGGGACTGCTGAAGCCGTCGCGGACGGAAGGCAACACACGTCTCTACACCGATGAAGATCTGGAGCGGCTTGAGTTCATCCTGAACCTCGCACGCGACCTGGGGGTAAATATCGCGGGCATTGCCATCATCCTTCAGATGAGGGAGCGTATGGAGGAGATGAACCGCCAGATGCAGGGTTTCGTCGACTATGTGCGCAGTGAAATGCTCAGCCGCATGCAGCAAGGTTTCCAGCAAGGCTCGGCGATGGTGCCATTGCGGCGGCCGGTTGTGGTTGTGGCGCAGAGCAAGAACAAACGCCCGTAGCGCGAACTTGCCTGGAAATTCGATCTTTGAAGGGGCACGACTTTCGTCGTGCCGATTGCGGCTGAACCCGTATGATGACCCCGGTATTCAAAGCCTCACCACTCTACTTAGAAGACTACCTGCAGTGACATTTGAATCTGGCGCGGACTTCCGATGGCGCCGCGCGTATAGCCGAGTCCAGTCGGGCAGTTGAAGAATGTCCCACTGGGTGGATTCCCTGCTGCGCAGGAAGCGGGCGAGGGGGCCGGCGTCGTTCCCAGTACAGGGAAATCATTGAAGCCCTCGTTCTGAGTGACGTTGTCGCTTGGAATATCGAAGCTGGTCGTATTGGTGACGTTGAAGACGTCGAAGCTATAGCGCGCGTGGACTGTTTCTGTAATATTTACGGACTTGACCAGAGAGATGTCCGCGCGTCTCTGATAAGCCTGCCGGAAGATATTGCGCTGGCCCGTCGTGAAGTTGGTCTCGAAGTAATCGTCTGCCGGAACTGCGCCTCCGAGGTCCCCGGGCTGCATCAGCGGCAGGGTAAAGCAGCTGGCATTCAAGGCAGGCTTGCCGAAGGCGCCGGATGTGCCGGTATAGGCGCGGTGCGCATCGCAGCCTGGCGCGAGCGGCACGACAGGATTCGTAATGCCGTTCGACGTTCCGTAGAAAATGCTGCCGACGGCACCGGAGTAGTCGATGACGCTATAGGGCTGGCCGCTTTGAATTACCGTAATTCCCTGTAGTGCCCAATCGTTGGCCACTTTGGCTCTCAGCGAATTTCCGGCAACGAATTTCGGGAATTGGTAAAGATAGTTGAAGTTGATCACATGCGTGCGGTCGAAGTCCGCCGAGCCGTAACCGTCACGCAGATTCAGCGGGTTGTTGCCGTTGTAAAAAAGGCCGAGTGCGCTCTGTTCGTCCGTAGCGTGCGAATACGTATAGGAGAAGCCCACCTGCAGTCCGCGGGTTAGTCGCTTCTCCACATGAGTTTGCAGAGCGTTGTAGGCAGCGACGCCAGCCGCTCGATACGTCACCGACTCGGACGAGTAGCCAAGGTATGGAACGCGAAGGTCTATGTTGCCGCCCTCGTATGTCGATAAAAAAGGCTGTCCGTTGGGAAGATTTGCCGGTGAGCATGAGTAGTAATCGCACGCCGTAGTCTGCACCGTATAGCCGTAGCTGTATTCCTGACCGTGGATCACATTGCCGGGGCTGGCGATCTGCGCCTGGTTGAAAGGGACGGGGATCACTTGATGACGGCCAAGGTTGCCGATGTATCCAATATCAATGGCGAGGTCGTTAAACGGCTGCCATTGGAAATCCAGCGTGTAATTGATCGAATAGGGAAGCTTGTTTGTGCGGTTGTATGTGCCGACGGCAAAGAGAGGAGCGCCATCGGTAATGGCCGCCGCGTTCGGCAGGTAGTTGCTGATGTCGGCGGGGTTGCCGGTGGGAGGAGTGCCCGGAGTGGTGCCCCACGGATTCGACAGCGAGATGTCTCCCGTGCATGGCGAGATAAACGAAGGCGCGCCGGGGCATTGGATCGAGCTGACAAATGGAGGCGCCTGGGTCACACCGAAAGGCCCGCCGGTGACTTCACCTGCCGCATAACCAGGCGAGAGATAGGTGAACAATTCACCGCGATCGTAATAGATACCAGCGCCCGCGCGAATTACTACCTTGTTGTCGTTTTGTTTTGGGGCGAATGCCAGTCCAAGGCGTGGACCGATACCCCACTGGCGTCCGGTAAGTGTCGTATTACTGACTCCCTTTGTCGGGAACAGGCTGTTGTTGCCGGCAATGATGAAGCCGTTCGACTGAATTTGATCGGCCGCTTCGTTATAGGAGTAGAGCGATGCGTCGAAGTTGTAGATGCGGCCGTATTTTTCCGTCAGTCCGCCATTCCAGTCATAGCGCACTCCTGCGGTCAGGCTCAGATTCGGCAGAATCTGAAACTTGTCCTGAACATAGGTTCCGACCTGGTTAGCGCGGTAATAGCGATTGGCGTTACCCAGCATGAGCGTGGTTGTGGTGAAGTCATCATTCTGATATGCAAGGTTGCCCTGCAGGAAACCGGCAAAGTTGGCCGTGGCGATCATGCCTTTGCCCGGGCGCTCATTGCGAATGTTCAATTGTGTATACGCATAGCTGCCGCCAAAGGTAACGGTGTGCCTGCCGAGTATCCAGATGGCGTTTGCCGAGGGCATGATGCGGTTCTGGAACATGCCGGTGAAAGGAGCCTGCGTCTCAGAGCCAGGTCCGATATTCATTAAAGGGTTATAGATGCCGTCGGGATTGTTCGGTGAGGTGTTTCCAAAGGGATCGATAATCGTGATTCCAGGAAAATAGCTCGATCCGAATGTGTTGATGCCGGCATCCTGCGCGCTGAATAGCTGCTGGTTCTGGCCGTATGCCTTTGCGCGCATAAATCCCAGTACCGATGTCACGCTCAGTGTGTCCTTCAGAAAGGTGGTATTGTTCACTGAAAACACATGGCTGCCTGTATCCATATGCTGCGCGAATCCGGGGACATTTGAATAGGCGAAGGGCGCGATGGTGGGGTCATGCTGGTAATAGTATTTCAGCGCCAGCGTGTCCTTCTTGCTAGCGTTCCAGTCGAGGTTCGCCACGGCCTGATCGGCGGAGAAATACGCTGTGCCGGGAATCGATACGTTATCCGGCGTATTGAAGGTTGGGGCGACGCCGGGCGTTGCCGAAGGCACCATAAATTGGCCATTCGGCAGCTTGTATTGCATCAGGAAGAGCGCAACAGGGCTGATAGTCGTCGGATTTACATAGTTCGGGTCGCTTGGATTAGCTGAGGCATAACCATTGCAGGGATCGGGGTTGGCGGGGGTGGCGGCCACAAAGTTGCAGTTGGCAATGGTTGCCAGTGCTGCCGGGCTGCGGTCGTCCGTAAGCCCGTTCGGAACCGTGAATCGGGATATGCCAATCTCCTGATCGCCTACATGCACGTGCTGATAGGCGAGGTAGGCGAATAGCTTGTCTTTGACGATGGGTCCGCCGACTCCGCCCCCAGCCGTATAGCGATGCAGTTGCGGCACTTTCTCGTCTTCCGGAATATCCTCGTCCTGCTTGAAGAAGAATGGAGCGGCATTGAGCCAGTCGGTTCCGCGATGGAAATAAGCCGTGCCGTGGTAGGAATTGGTTCCCGAAATAGTGCTCATGTCGATATGCGCGCCACTTGTGGCTCCCTGCTGCGCGTCATACATCGATGTATTGACTCGTAGCTCCTGAATCGTCTCCGGGGCCGGAGTTGGAAGGGCCTGTCCAATCGCCAGATAGACGGAGGCGCTGCTTTGTATCACTCCGCCTGCCGCCGGATTGCCGGCGCCGGTATTGAGCGTAACGCGGGAAGATGTCACCTGGCTGGTGCTCTTGCCGTTAAACAGATTACTGCTGTCGACGCCATTCAGAAAGAAGCTGTTGGAAGTGTCGCGCTGCCCATTCGCCCAGATAGGGGAATTGCCCAGACCGCTATTGGCTCCCGTGCCGCCGGATACTTCCGCGTTTACGCCGGGAGCAAGAATGGCCAGACCGGTAAAGCTCCCGGTGGGCAAGGGAATCGCATCGATCTGCGACTTGTCGAGTACATAGCCGTTTGTAGTGTCGACGGCGTTCAGCAGCGGCGTCTCCTGCACGGTGACGGACGTGCTGATTGCCCCGATTTTGAGAGTGGCATTGAGGGAAACCGTGCGATCGGCCTGTACCAAAATCGAGGGGTTCCTCTGGGTTTCAAAACCGTCATGCGTGAAGGTGATCGTGTAGGTGCCGATCGGCAGGTTTACGAACTGATAGCCTCCGTCCGCGTTCGTTTTCGCAACGCGCGTCAGTTTCGTCTGGTCTTCAACCGCCGTGACGGTCGTGTCGGCCAGCAAAGCGCCGGAGGTGTCGCTGACAGTACCGCTAATGGTTCCGAGAGTCTGCTGTGAGCGGGCAACAGTTCCTGAAAGCAGCAGGACGCTGAGGAGAAAGCAGAATACGACATGGCTGGAGCTTCTTTTAGCAAGCATACGCATGGCCTCATAAAGTTGGTGCAGGAAACACTTCGATGCGCTGTCGTCAGTAGGGCAAATGCCGCTTTTCTTGACGTGATCTATTGACCCAGGAAGCTGAGAATACTGCTCTTAAAAAGTGGGGCAGAAATCATGATGTTTCGCATGAGAATACCGCACAACAGATGGCGCCCAAAGAGAAAACCAGTATCGGCCCGGACCGCCGAATGTTACAAATAAAAAAATTTTATGTAGCTGGTTATTCTGTGGAAATACTCCGTTCGCGTGACTGCGAAGTACAAGTCTGCCCGCTCCGGATCGAGTTCAAAACAGGCCAGAACTAAGGAATAGCCGCCAAAATGGCGTATCGGTCCCGCTGGCGAAAATCGTGCATCCAACTACCTTGGCCCGGTTTTGCCGCCGAATCCCGTTTTATTGTGCTTTTCATCTTTGCGTCGTATGTTGGCAGGTTAACGTTTTCATGCGTTCTCGCGGTCAGCTGTTTTCACTGACCGCTCGCCATCCATCAGCCCCCAAGGAGGATGCACCCCCGTGAGCGAGCCCCTTTCACCAGAGCTTCTAAACAAGATGAACGCCTATTGGCGTGCTGCCAATTACTTGTCAGTCGGACAGATTTATCTGAAAGAGAATCCGCTGCTTGACCGTCCATTGTCGATGGATGACATTAAGCCCCGGCTGCTGGGACACTGGGGGACAACGCCCGGACTCAACTTTCTCTATGTGCACCTGAATCGCATCATCACAAAAAACAACGTCAATATGATTTACATCATCGGTCCGGGACACGGCGGTCCTGGTATCGTGGCGAACACTTATCTTGAGGCCTCCTATACCGAGATTTATCCACATATAGAGCAGAGCAAAGACGGTATCCTGCGCCTCTTCCGTCAGTTCTCATGGCCCTACGGCATTCCCAGCCACGTCGCTCCGGAAACACCGGGATCGATTCATGAAGGCGGCGAGCTCGGTTACTCACTGCTGCATGCATACGGCGCAGCTCTCGATAATCCGGATCTGGTAGTTGCATGCATTGTCGGCGATGGTGAGGCAGAGACCGGCCCCTGCGCCACCAGCTGGCACTCGAACAAATTTCTTAATCCCATTACCGATGGCGCCGTACTGCCGATCCTGCATTTGAACGGCTACAAGATTGCCAATCCTACCGTCCTGGCGCGCATCCCGCAGAGCGAACTGGAAGCCCTGATGCGAGGGTATGGCTACAAACCTCATTTCATCGAGGGCAGCGACCCTACAGTCATGCATCAGCAAATGGCTGCGTTGTTGGATAAGGTCTATGCGGAAATTCGCGCGATCCAGAAAAAAGCGCGCGATACGAACGACGCCACGCGCCCGGCATGGCCGATGATCGTCATGAGTACGCCGAAAGGCTGGACCGGTCCCAAAGAAGTGGATGGGAAACCAGTGGAAGGAACCTGGCGCGCGCATCAGGTTCCGTTCTCAACCGTCCACGGCAATCCGGGACATCTGAAGCTGCTCGAAGACTGGATGGCAAGCTACAAGCCGCAAGAGTTGTTTGACGAAAAAGGCCGTTTCCGCGACGAGTTTGCCGAGATTGCCCCGAAAGGCAGGTTGCGCATGGGGATGAATGCCCATGCGAATGGCGGCTTGCTGATGCAGCCGCTGGAGCTGCCTGATTTTGCCGATTACGAGGTAAAGATCACTGAGCCGGGCGGCACGCAGGCGGAAGCAACGCGCGTGCTGGGCTTTTTCCTTCGCGACGTGATGAAGGCGAACCTCAAGAACAAGAATTTCCGCATTTTCGGCCCGGATGAGACGGCGTCAAACCGTCTCGATGCGGTCTATGAAGCGTCTGAAAAGCGCTGGATCGCCGAGACTCTTCCGGTAGACGAAAACCTCGAACCCGATGGCCGCGTCATGGAGATCCTGAGCGAGCACATGTGCCAGGGATGGCTCGAAGGCTACCTGCTCACAGGCCGCCACGGATTTTTCTCCTGCTACGAAGCCTTTATTCACATCATTGATTCCATGTTCAACCAGCACGCGAAATGGCTGAAGGTGACGCGGGATATATCCTGGCGTAAGCCGATTGCATCGCTGAACTACCTGCTGAGCTCACACGTGTGGCGGCAGGACCATAATGGATTCAGCCACCAGGACCCCGGCTTCATCGATCACGTTGCGAATAAAAAAGCCGACGTTGTGCGCATCTATCTGCCACCGGATGCGAATACTCTGCTCTCCGTCGGAAGCCACTGCCTGCGCAGCCGTAATTATGTGAACCTGATCATTTCCGGTAAACAGCCCGCGCCGGTCTGGACGACGATGAGCGAGGCAATCCGCCACTGCACGGCCGGACTGGGCAAATGGGATTGGGCCAGCAATGACGACGGAGACCCTGACGTGGTGATGGCCTGTGCCGGCGACGTGCCGACGCTTGAAACGCTGGCTGCCGTTTCTCTGCTTCGCGAACACGTGCCCGACCTGAAGATCCGCGTGGTGAATGTTGTGGACCTGATGACACTGCAGCCAGTCTCGGAGCATCCGCATGGGCTGCCCGACGAAGATTTTGACCGCTTGTTTACTACCGACAAGCCGGTGATCTTCGCCTTTCACGGATATCCGACGCTGATTCATCGACTGACCTACAGGAGAAAGAACCACGACAACATTCACGTGCGCGGTTTCAAGGAAGAAGGCACCACGACCACGCCTTTCGATATGTGTGTGCTGAATGACATGGATCGCTATACACTCGCGCTCGACGCCGTGCGGCGTGTGCCCCGGCTTCGCCAGATAACGGATACAGCAACGCAGAAATTCACAGAGACGCGGCAGCGCCACAAGCTCTACGTCTCGCAATACGGCGAAGATCTGCCGGAGGTTCGCAACTGGAGCTGGGGTGGAGTAGCAAAAGGCGCGACCAGCCAGGACACGGGCGGCGACAACGCATGAGGCCGATTCTGGTCATCAACAGCGGCTCATCCTCGCTTAAGTTCGGACTGTTTGTTGCAAAGAGCGGGGATGAGCATGCGCTGGTGAGCGGCAACGCGGATGCGATCGGGAGCGACAGCGGAACGCTGGAAATTGTAGACGAGCAGGAAAGTGTTCTCTCCAGGGAAACTCACCGCTTCACATCACAGAAAGAGGCGCTAAGCCATATTACGAAACAGCTGACAGCTTCCAAGTATGAAGCGCCAGTCGCAGTCGGACACCGCATCGTGCATGGAGGGCCGCACCTGGTCAAGCATCAGCTCATCACGGATGCGGTGTTTTCAACTCTGCAGAAATCGGTGCACTTTGCGCCGTTGCATATTCCACCCGCGGTAGAGCTGGTTCGTCATACCGAGAGGCTCTTTCCGCAGGTGCCGCAATTTGCCTGCTTCGATACGGCATTTCACCAAACCATGCCGGAAGCTGCCTACCGGTTTGCGATTCCCGAAAAGTATTTCGCAGATGGCGTGCGACGCTACGGATTTCATGGCTTGTCCTATGCGTCGATTGTTCACGCGCTCGGCAAAGAGCTGCCGCCGAAGACGGTCGCAGCCCATCTGGGCAGCGGTGCAAGCCTCGTGGCACTCGCCGACGGCCAATCCGTTGACACGAGCATGGGCCTGACGCCTACCGGCGGCATTCCAATGGGCACGCGTACCGGCGAACTTGATCCTGGCGTTCCGATCTTCCTCATGCGTAACGAAAAGCTCAACGCGGATGCGCTCGAATTGCTGCTCAACCACAATGCCGGCCTGAAAGCGCTTGGCGGTACGAATGATATGCGCAAGCTGCAGACGGCTTCGGATGCAGGCGATCACAATGCGCAGCTTGCCATCGAAATCTTTTGCCGGTCAATCGCTAAGACGGTTGCATCCTATGCCGCAGTGTTAGATGGCCTCGATCTGCTGGTTTTTACCGGTGGTATTGGCGAGCACAGCTCTGCTGTACGCGCCGATGTGTGCCGCCGTCTCAGTTTTCTCGGTATCGCTCTGGATGCAGAGCGGAACGCCTCATCCTCCGCTGTGATCTCATCGGAGGCAGGAAGAGCAGCGGTCCGCGTCATGCCGAGCGAAGAAGAAGTGCAGATCGCGCGGGAGTGCAGAAAGCTGCTTCCATAGCGTGAGTGCAGCGATCAAATTTTGATGAATATCTTCTTCCTGTAAAGAATCAGAACGGGAATAAAGCATACAGCGACATAGCAGAGAGAATAGAGCAGGGACCCTAACGCCCGATCCGGAACATGCGCGAAGACGTGCGCATAGATAATCGACCCCAACGACCGGTGGCCGAATAACACATCTCCCACTAGCGGAGAGAGCAACTCCGAGAACACATAGGCTGCGATGGCATTCGAGCCAAACACAAGCCACGGAAAGGTCCAGCCGCGCTTCCACTGTTTGATCTCAATGAGCCAATAACAAATAGACAAACCCAGCAGCGACCATCCAGCGGCAAACAATACATAAGAACTGGTCCAGAGTTTTTTATTGATCGGAAACCAGTGTCCCCAGATCTTTCCCAGCAGCAGTCCCGCAATCGCACCGCCAAGCAGGCCCAGGAACTTTGCATAATTGCTTCTCTTTGTGCGCAACCACAGGGCCGCCAACATGCCCAGCAAGGCTGTTCCTAACGCTGGTAGATTGCTTAGCAGTCCTTCAGGGTCGCGTGTACCTTCATACAGCCTGCCCGGAAAAATATGCCGGTCGATATAGGCGACCCAGTTCGCATCCTTGTCCAGCAACGGAATATCGCGAGTCGGGAGCCCATATCCCGGCACCGGGATCCAGCGCATAATGATCCAGTAACCAATCAGCGCGGCGATAAGAACCACGATTTTGCTCTTTGCCCCGCGCTTCCACAGATGCAATGCACTGACGATCAGCAGGCAGACGGCGAAGCGCTGCAATACGCCATAGATACGCAGAGTCTGCCAGTGAAAGAACGGAAAGCCGTTTACGACGAGCCCTAATGCAAACAAAATGATCGAGCGGCGCAGTGCATGCAAGAATAGGGATACTTTGGATGCGCCCTTGGCGAGTCGCGACTCGAATGAGAAGACCAGCGAAAGGCCAGCAACAAAGAGAAACGTAGGGAAGACCAGATCCGTCGGCGTCCAGCCATTCCACTGTGCGTGTTTCAGCGGCCAGTAAGCATGGCGCTCGTCACCATTGTTATTTACCAGGATCATAAAAGCGATGGTGATGCCGCGGAGCACATCAAGGGAGATGAGCCGGGTCTGCACCGCGGAAGTTGAAGGGTTTGTTACAGTCGTAGCCGTCATAGTGGATATGACGGCTACTGTAACTCTTTACGCGAGATTGCGAAAGCGGGAACCTTGAATCGAGCCCAGATCGGGTAAGCGAAATCTCCCGGCAGTGATGGCGTGAAAAACTCGAAGTTCGAGCGAAATTTCGGAGAGTCCATCCGCATAATTTCGGATCAGGAAGATCGGGACCCGGAAAAGCGTGCATCCTGAAGATCAATATCCATAATCAGCTCCTGATAGACGGTGTCGTTAATCCGGTTCGATTCCAGGAGCTCTCCCGCTGTGTGGCGCTCGACGTTCCGTGCCGCCCGCGCAATATCGAGATAACGCCTTGCTTGTGCGATGGATTCTTCCTTGGTTTCTTCGTTCGGACTGCTGATAAGCGCAAGTTTCCGGCGATACATCTTTTCCACAGCGTCGTAAATCTCTTTTTCCGGCGGGGATTTCTGCTTTTCTCCCTCAAGATATGCAATTGCGTTTCGGGCCATAAGCTTGCGCGCAAGCTGTTCCTCCGGATCAATAGACGCCTCCTTCTGTGCCAGTCCCAGCTTTCGGATAACGAAGGGAAACGTGAGCCCCTGAATTACAAGAGTGACGAGGATCACGCAGTATGTGAAGAAGATGATGATATTGCGCGCCGGGAAAGGACTACCGTCTTTGAGCGTTTCCGGCAACGATACAGCAGCCACCAGAGCGATGAGCCCTCGCATCCCACCCCACCCTAAGATGAAAACTTGTTTTGGATTGAGAGGGGCACGGCTCTTGTGTAACAAAATGCTTTGTATCTTGTGCGACATCCATGCGCCGGGATAAACCCAGAGAAAGCGCAGCAAGATCACGATCATGCTTACCATCAGCCCACCGGCCATCAGCTGGCCGAGTCCAAGCCCTTCGATCCCTGCCAGCACCGAAGAAATCTGAAGCCCGAGCAGAATGAACACGACGCCGTTCAGGATGAAATCAACAGTATTCCAGATGGCAGGCGACTCCAGGCGCGCGCCGAGCGAGAGCAATTGACCTTGCCGGTGACCCAGATAGACTCCGCAAACGACAACCGCCATCACTCCGGAAGTATGTAGCCGCTCCGCAGTCAGGTAGACGATATAAGGCGTGACAAGCTCCATTGTCATTTCGATGGTGGAGGCTTCGACCCTGGATATCAGCCGGGAATGTACCCAGGCCAGAGCCAATCCAATCGCCCAACCTCCAACCGTGAGATAGAGCAACTGTCCCAAGGCAGCTCGAAAGTGAGGCGCGTGGCCCGAAATGATGATGCCCACCGTAAAACTGAGAGCCAGCAATCCACTCGCATCATTGATCAGGCTCTCACCTTCAAGGATGTCAACAATGCGAGATGGAAGTCCTAGTTTGCGGGCGATACTGGTTGCCGCAATGGAATCGGTTGTCGAAACCACTGCACCGAGCACAAGCCCTGTTTTCCATGTCAGCTGCGAGAAAAAGAAATGCGCGGCAAATCCGACGCCAATGACCGTGAAAGCGACCAGCCCAAAGGCCAGCAGCAGAATGCTGCTCATATTTTCGCGGAGATCACGCCATGAAGAGTTATGAGCCGCGGCAAAAAGCAGAGGGGGTAAAACGACAAGAAATACAAAGTCCGGGTGTAGGGCAATCGCAGGAACGGGGGGAAGAAAGCTGAGCACAAGTCCGCCCAGCACAAAGACAATGGGATACGGCTGCTGAATGCGTCGCGCCAGAACGGAGAGGCCGATTACAAAGAGCAGCAGCACCAGCATCAACAGCTCAAGATGATGAATATCCACGCTCATCTGTGCCCTCAAGCTATCAAATATCGTCCTGTGTGTCGCGCCCTAACACGGGCAGACACATCGCGGCATCATGTATCTTGACACTAGTTCATAACAGGCCCTGGTGAAATGAAGTGCAAACGTTTTTCTGCTCTGTTGGTCGTTGGTTTTGTTACCTCATGTGCCGCGCAGCAAAGTCCTCAGTTACCCCCTGCTATCAGTTCCACTGTCGTGGTTGTCGGTAGTCCGAATGCCGTTACTCTGGGTGAATCCAGTCGCTCTGTCGTCGTCATGGACATGCAGGAGCATCCGCGCGCATTTCAAACCATTGAAGACCGTCTTCGAACGGATTCGTCAACGTATATTGAGCAACGTGGCGCAGGGGGAGCGCAGGCAGACATTTCCATGCGAGGCACCTCTTTCGAGCAGACGCTTGTTCTCATCAACGGCCTGCGCATCAATGACGCACAAACCGCACATCACAATCTTGATCTGCCCGTTCCCATGGATGCGATGAGTTCCATAGAAGTGCTGCACGGGTCCGGCTCTACTCTCTATGGTTCAGACGCGATGGGCGGGGTTGTCGACTTCACCACAGCCGCACCTGAGACGATCGCTCTACGTCTCCGCACAGCTGTAGGCAGCTTCGGCGAAAATGATCAGGCCATCACCGGATCGATCACTGGCAAGAAGTGGTCGGAGCTGGCATCCGGCGAACGAAACTTCTCCACCGGATTCATTCCCGATCGCGACTACCGCAACGAAAACGCGAGTTCGGAGACACGCTGGAAAACTCTATTGGGCGAGAGCGATATTCTTCTTGCAGGCAGCGATCGCGCATTCGGAGCCGACCAGTTCTACGGCAACTACAATTCCTGGGAGCGAACGAAAGGGTGGTTTGCTTCAATTCGGCAGGGGCTTGGCGAAAAGACCGATGCGGCTTTTGGATATCGACGGCACTCGGATAACTTCGTTCTCCTGCGCGACGACCCTGCGTTCTACGCGAACCAGCATATCGATCAAAGCTGGCAGGGTGCATTGCGCAGAAGCGAACATCTCGGCGCAAAAAGCTCCATCTTCTATGGACTGGAAGGCGACGGCGACGCCATCCAAAGCAACAACCTTGGCAGGCACGCTCGCAACTGGGGTGCAGGCTATCTTGACGCAGACATGCAATGGCGGAATGTATCGCTTACCGCGGGCTTGCGGCAGGAAATCATCAGTGGCGGATATCACGTCACCAGTCCGGCACTGGCTGGAAGTTATTGGCTTGGCAGCAGCGTGAAAGCTCGCGCCTCACTGGGATACGGCTTTCGCCTGCCTACTTATACTGATCTCTACTACAGCGATCCATCCACGATTGGAAACCCTAACCTCAAACCGGAATCGGGATGGAACTATGAAGCAGGAGCCGACTGGTTTGTAGGATCGAGATCCTATCTCTCATTCACCGGTTTCTACTCGCGGCAGCACAATACCATCGACTACGTTCGCCCCAATGCAAACAGTCCCTGGCAGGCCAGCAATCTCTCAAATCTACGATATGCCGGAGTGGAGGGCGCATGGACCTGGCAACCGGTGCGCGGAGAACAACTCAAGCTCGCATGGACGTTCTTGTCCGGCGCGCAGCAGGCGCTGCACGGCTTGCAATCGGAATATGTCTTCAACTATCCAGTCAACAACGCGGTGTTTGAGTGGATCGTCGAGCCTGTCCGCGGATACATGTTGCACAATCGCGTTGGCATTACACAACGCTATCAAGCCGAAGCATATCCCGTGTGGAATGCAGCCATCGTCAGAGAGCGCGGGCACATTCACCCGTATCTGCAAATGTCGAACCTGAGCAACACTGGCTATCAGGAAATTATCGGCGTTCCCATGCCGGGAAGAAGCTTTACCGGCGGCGTAGACGTCTTGCTGGGCAAGTCAGCGAGGTAGCGGTTCGAACAATTTCCGCAGCGCATGCTCCAGCGTGGAGGTAATTTCGTCGGCGGGCAGCTGCCTGTCGATTTGCAGCGGTTGGCCGACACGAATAGACAATTTGCCGGAACGAAACCATCCTCGTCCGCGCTGTTTCAACTCGCCCAATCCGCGAAGCGCCACAGGCAATACGTCCGCGTCTGATTCCTGCACCAGCAAACCAATGCCCGAGCGAAACCTCTGTAATTCTCCTTCTGAGCGATGTCCTTCAGGAAAAATCAGAATGTTATATCCACGATCCAGAGCTTTACCCATGTGCGTGAAGCTCTCGCGAAAGCCTGTGCTGCGCGGTAATGGAAATACATTGAAGAGAGCAGTGATGAGCCAGTAGGCAGTAGGAGCCAGCGCATTCAAAAACCATGATCCCTGTCCGCGCGCATGGCGAAAATCATCGAGTATGTCAGCAGACATAGCAATCGCTGCACGGCGGCGCACCTTTCCGCGAAGGGCATATAAGATCAATGCCGCGTCATACGAGGTCACATGGTTGCCGATGATGAGGATCGGCGCATCCGGCCATACGATAGCCCCATCCCGTTCGACCCGCGGTGCCGCAAGCAGCCACACCAGCGGGCGCATCACGCATTCAATGAATAGAACCCGGACGAGTTGCATCGGCAGCGACCACGGCCAGCGTGGATAAATGGTCTTATCGCGTTTCTCCGGATGGAGTGGTGCAGCGACGGCTGCTATCTTCTGCTCGGAAGCATCTGAGTTATGGCCAGGTAATCTAAGTTGTTGCCGTAGCTCCCCCAGCGTAGCGATGCGCGCAAGCGTCGCATCGTCGAGCGTCACACCCATGCGTTGTTCCAGTTCGCTTTGCAGTTGCACTCGCCCCAGGCTGTCCAGATGGAAGTCTTCATCCAGACGCGCATCATCGGACACATTCGTCGCTCTGCTGCGCGCAATATGCGAAATCAACGCCACCAACGCATCGCCTTCGTTCGCCGTCGTGCTTTCATCGGACAGGCCATGCGCATCTGCCCACTGCGTGATTTTCCCGCGTTGAATCTTGCCCGTCGAGGTGCGCGGAAAATCCAAGTCAGGCCAGATGCGCCAGTAACGGACTCGCTGATAGTCGGAAAGCTCGGCGTTCGCTTGCCGTACAGCTATCGCCGCTTCCGTTTCCGTGCCTCGAAAAAGCACAATGGCCATCGCTTCGATGCCGCTCGGCAGGGCCACCGGCACAATAACGGATGCGCGCACTCCGGCTTGCCGATCGAGCACCGCCTCTACATCTTCCGGATGAATATTCAATCCCGAAGAGGTAACAATCACCTGGCTCTTCCGCCCCAGAAACTGAAGCTGTCCCTGATCGTCGCTGCGGGCAAGATCGCCTGTCGCCAGCCACTCGCCGGAAGACTGCGCCATCCTGCCTTGCTGCCATATCGAGGTAGAAACCATATCGCCGCGTACCAGAATTTCACCGTCGTCGCTGATGCGAAGTTCGCGCCCCGGCAACGGCTTGCCGATTGTGCCTTTGCCGATCTTGAAAGGATGGTTCAGTGTAATCAGCGCAGTCGTCTCGGTCATTCCGTAACCTTGAATAAGCGCGAATCCAAGCGTATTCCAGAAGCTCTCAAGCTCGGGTGGCAGCGATGCGCCCCCGCAAACAAATGCCCAGAACTTGATCCCGAAAAGTCGATGCACTTTCCGAAATCGCCACCATCTGCGCCAGACAGATTCGCCGTGAGCCTTTTTTATCTCCTCATTCAGGTTCGGATACATTTCGATCAAATACGACCGCAACAGATCGAGCACACGCGGCACGGCAGCCAACACCGAAATCCGCTCGCGCCCAATGGTTTCCGCCAATCGTTGAGCCTGGAGGCGAGACTCGAAATGTACTTCAGCTCCGACCAGCGCCGGCAGCCACAAGCCCATGAACTGCCCGAAAACATGACTCAGTGGAAGCGTGTGCAAAAAACGAAGCGGATGCACGAATCGTTCATAGCGCAGGTACTTCTGCATCTCCCGCTCAATTGGGGCAACACTGGCAAGCACATTGCGGTGCGTATGAACTACGCCCTTTGGCTCTGACGTTGTGCCGGAGGTAAAGAGAATTTGCAGAGGAGTATCGGGACCGACCGAAGGCTCTAAAACCCTCTCGTTCGAATCTGCGGGCGCCGCCAGGCTCTCCAAATCATCGAGCACGATCTTCGGAGCGGAACCCGGCAGGGCGGCGATGAGTGCCTGATCACCCGCAATCAGCTTCGGACGAGTCTCGTCGAAAACACGCCGCGCAAACTCCATGCCGCCATTCGCATCGAGCGGCACTACCAGAACGCCGCGCAGAACGCAGCCGAAGAAAGCGCCTATCCATTCCGCGCTATTCTGGCCCCAGAGCAGAACGCGCTCACCCGCTGCAATCTCGCGCCGTTTCAGTTCGTGCGCAAAGCGCTCGGCGAGTACGGCAATCTTGCCATAGCTAGTGCTAACGCGCCGGTTTCCGGGATACGTAACAACGGCGGTGGCATTTCCATGACGGCGAAAGTCGTCGACCAGCGTGGCAAGGTTCGCGCGCATCCTAGCTCCGGGCGAAATCGATATATCCGCGTTCTGGATCCGTATGCACAAGCGTCACATTGATTTTGTCGCCAACATCCACGCCTTTTTGTCCTCGTATCAGCATGCCCTCCACATGCGGATTTCTTGTCCTCACGAAAGAGCCGTGCTCATTCACTCCAGTCACGATTGCCGCAAATGTCTGCCCAATGCGGCTCCGCATCACAACAGCCGCAATGCGCTTTCCCATCTCCCGTTCTACCTTGCGTGCCGCGTCCTCCTGTTTTGTGCATTGTTGTGCAATCGCAGCTAGCTCTTCATCGGAATATGGCGACTTCTGTTTTGCGAGCATGGCCTTAATCAACCGCTGTGTCACCAGGTCGGCATAGCGGCGATTCGGAGCCGTCGAATGCGTATAGTCCTGCACGGCAAGTCCAAAGTGTCCCGGTGAGGATTCGCCAGCGCGCTCCAGCACATATTCTCCGGAGCCGAGCAGCTTGATCACCGCGAGTGAGAGATCCGGAAAGTGCTCGGGATCGGTTGTCCGGCGCTCGCAAAGGAAATCCTGCAAAGCCTTGGGATCAGGTACTCCAGGAAGTTTGGTGCCAAACTGTGCAGCCAGCTCAACGATGCGGTCCCAACGCTTCGGTGTTTTTACCACTCTTCGAATCGAGGAGAAATGCGCCTGTTCCAAACTTTTGACTACGATCTCATTTGCCGCGATCATAAAATCTTCAATCAAATTCGTGGCCACGCTTCTATGCTGTGTCTCGATATTGACCAACTGGCCGTCTATGACCAGCGGATGCGTCTCAATCGTCTCAAGGTTGAGTGCGCCACGGCGATAGCGTTCTTTCCTGAGTTGCTGTGCAACGCGATTCTGCAGCAACAGCTGTTTCTGCAACTCCGCCGAAGCCGCAACTTTCGCCGGCGCATTTTTCCCAGTCTGTAGCCATGCTCCGACAGACGGATACGCAAGCTGCGCGTGATTGACGACGATAGCCCGGTAAATATCGTGCCCGTTGACGCATCCTTCGCTATCCACTGAAAATTCATAGACCAGGCTCGATCTCTCCTGACCTTCCAGCAGGGAAGTGAGGCCAGTCGACAATGCTTCAGGCAGCATGGAGAAATTGTGCACCCCGGTATAAATGGTGGTTGTTTGCGCAGCCGCGTATTTATCGATTGCCGAACCAGCGGGAACATACGCATCCACATCCGCAATCGCAACCTGAATGCGGACCGTGCCGTCAGCCATCTCTTTTGCAACTTCAATCTGGTCAAGATCGCGCGACGTGTCGTTGTCGACAGAAGACCACAGCAGCTCGTGTAGATCGCGTGCGGTCGGCACGCCATTCGTTTGTGGAGGCTTTGCCTGCAGCGCGTGTACTTCGTCCTGTGCAGATTGGGGAAAATCAGGATGGAAACCACGTTCCAGCATGGACTCGCGTGCGGCAGATTGCAGATTGAAATTGTGTGGATCGCTCATAGGCTCCAGTTAACGGTACAAGCATGAGATGCGATTTCGCAAAGTGTTGAGAAGTGGGTGGCATCTGCGGCTGGATCATCCGACTCTTGGCAGCGCAAGACTTTCCTCGCAGCAAACACGATGCGACTCGAATTGCCTTAGACGTACGAACTTGCGGATTAGCACCTCAGCATCCATCGAGTCATTGTGAAAAATCAATCAATTCCTTCAAAGACATTTAGAAGATATTCAGAAGACATTGGTTTGACAATCCCCTGACACGCGACATGTTTTTCGAAGCTAGTGTGATCGTTGGGTCATTCCCCTCAAGAAAGATCCACTTCACAAAGACAGGACAGGTCGGACAAGTATGAAGAATCGTGTGTCCAACACCAGGCGTCCAGTTGACCGGCGTTCTTTTATGAAAACCGGTCTTCTGGCAGGAGGCGCAGCAGCAGTGGGCGCCGGTTTGTTAGCAAATGGAACTTCGGCTCGTGCGCAAGAACGGGAATCACGCGGTCGTCTCAATCAGGGCGATGCAGCAATCCTCCGGTTTCTGGCCGCCGCCGAACTCATCGAGTCGGACCTTTGGACGCAGTATGCGGAACTCGGTGGTATCGGCAATAATCCTCCCATTGAAGTAGACCCTAACCCGAACCCACCGTTGAACGCCTATCAGATGGCCCTTTCAAACCTCGATACCGATGGTCCGCAATACATAGCCAGCAACACACTGGATGAAGTCAGTCACGCGGCATTTCTCAATGCCTATCTCGCGTCCCGTGGAGCCGAACCAGTCAATCTAGACGAGTTCCGTACTCTGCCAGGCAGCACAGCTATGGGATCAACGGGCATCCCGCGCCTCACCAACCTCATGCATCTCAACGTCGATACCAGCTGGTTCGTTCGCTATCGCAGTACAACGAATCCAGACCTCGGCGCTACCTTCCCACAGGCTGTCACTATCACCAACCGGACCGCCATTCCCATCACCGACGCCGATTTCAACAATGTCAATCATATTCAGGTGATCGCGAATACAGCGGCCTTTCATTTCGGCATGATTGAGCAAGGCGGCTCGAGTCTGTACGCTGCCATGAGTCAAAAGGTCTCAGAGCCGGAAGTGCTTCAAATTACCCTCGGCATTGGCGGAGACGAGATTGCTCATTTCCTGGAGTGGGTTGATTTCGCCGGTAATGGAGTGCAACAGCCTGTTGCACCTGTAACGGATTCCGGACTGACATTTCCTGATTTCTTTAATAACCCACCGCTTAGTCCCGCAAGCTTGGTTCAGCCAAGCCTCATCTTCCCCGTCCCTTGCGAATTCATCAGCCCCGACTTTCCCCATGTCGCAATTATTCGTCCACTCACCGATAGATTTGCAGGCGCCGTGGCTGCGGTCGCAAGCCTCACCGCCGACGGACTCTTCACCGGCCAAAGCAGGCGGTTCTTCAACACGGTGCAAGCTCTGGCAGAAGAAGCCGATGCTGCCCGGCGCATTCTGATATAACCTTTGGACGCCAGTTCATCTGGCCTCCTGAATCCGGGGTCTTGCTTATCAGGAAGACCCCGTTCCCATGAGGAAGGTTCATCGCGAGCACATTTGTTGATCGGAGGTCACGGTGAGAACATAACCCAACTGCCGATCTTCCGGCCACTCGCGCAACTTGCTGTCGTTGCCATAAACCTCATCGGCGCCTAGGCAGTTTTGCCCTGACGCTCTTTCAGGTCGCGCAGCAAACTTTCAATCTGCTCCTCACGCTCCAGGTTGGCGAAGCGATCTTCTAGCGAATCGCCGCCCAACAACTCGTGAGTCGCCGCGTTTTCTGATTCGGTGCCCGCCACACGAAGCCGCAGCCGGTCGATGCCCGCGCCATTCTGAGCTGCATCAACTTTCTGCCGCACCTGGTTCGCCTTGCTGACCACGCGGGCGCGTCGATGCTGCGCAATCAGCATTTCGCAGCGGCTGCGGGTCTCCACCAGCTTTTGATCCAGCTTCCGCAGTGCAGAACGCAGGGAATCGGCCTCGTTAGACTGGTCTTCCAACTGTTGCGCAAAGCCTAACGCCATCTGTTCATGGCTCAAAGCCCGTTCCAGCGCGGCTCGCGCGAGATCGTCCTTGCCCTTGCTGACGGCAAGCTCGGCTTTCTTCCGCCACTCTTCGGCGGAGTGATCGTGCTCCGTCTTTTTCTTTTCCAGCAGATGCTGATCGGCAATGGCAATTGCCACCTGTGTCTTCACCTGCAGTAACTGATTCTCCATGTCGAGCACCAGCTGCTTCAGCATTTTTTCCGGATCTTCCGCTTTATCGATCAGGTCATTTACGTTAGCGCGCAGCAACGCTGCAACGCGTTCCAGGAGTGCCATATCTTCCTCCTTATGAAAAAAGTAAGTGGGCGGAGCCGCTTAGCTCCGCCCAGAGTTAGGTATTACTTGCCATCAACGGTTGCTGCGCCATTCGGCCGCGCCCGCATACTCTTCACGTTGCTCATCAGTTCATGCATGTCCATCCCCGAAAGCGCTTCAAACAATGCAGGCACCTGCGCGGCGATCTTCGTGATGTCTCCGGTCAGTTTGTTCACTCCGGCCGCAGAATCATTGCCAGTGGAAACGATGGTGATCTTGTCTACCTTCGACAGAGGTTCGGCCATCGCTCGCACTACATCAGCCATATTGGTGATTAGCCGATCGACAACCGCTGCCTGGTTCCAGTCCTGGTAAGCCTCAGCCTTCACATTCATCGCCTTGGCCTCTGCTTCGCCTTTCTGGAAGATGACGGCGGCTTCAGCCTCACCCTGCGCGCGAATCGCAGAAGCACGGCCCTCGGCCTCAATGGTCAGACGAGATTTTTCAGCGGAAGCAAGATTTTCAATCCGCTGGCGCTCAATCTCTGCCTGCTTCAGCACGGTCGCGATCAATTCTTTTTCGTGGCGCAGAATTTCTGCTTCCTGCACCTTGATCTGTTGCTCCTTCTCCACCTGTTGCACTTTCACCTGTTCGGCGACCACCTGTTGTTGCATCACGTTGGTCTGCAGCTCATATGCTTTGTCGGCCTGTGCCTCCTGCTTACGGCTCTGCTCGGTGAACTGCGCTTTTTGGATATCGAGATTGCGCTGCGCCTCTGCCTGTCTGGCCAGCGATGCAGTCTCTGCAATCACGCGATCCTGGTCTGCGGCAGCTTTGGCAATCGCCGCTTCGCGCAGCGCGTTCGCGCGGCGAATCGCGGTATCGCGTTCCGCTTCTGCGGCAGCAACGTCGGCATCGCGGCGAATGCGAACAATATCCGGCCGTCCCATGTTGGTGATGTACTCGTTCTTGTCGCGGACTTCTTTGATCGTGAACGAAACAACTTCGAGACCCATCTTGCTCATATCGTCTGCGCAGGTCCCACGCATGCGGTCGGCAACCATCTCCGGCTCTTTTACGATTTGCTCAACGGTAAGCTGTCCGATGATGCCGCGCAGATGGCCCTCCATCACCAGCCGTATCAGGCCTTCGCGCTGCGGAGGCGTCTTCGTCAGGAACTGCTCCGCAGCCGTAAGGATTGACTCCTGATCCGAACGCACCTTGATCTGCGCCACGGCTTCTACCGTCACGGCAACGCCCTGCTTCGTGTAGAGGTCCTGTTGCGGAGCTACGTCAAACGACATCAGCTCCAGTGAAAGCTCGCGGCAGTTCTCGATCATGGGAAAGATCACCGTGCCGTGGCCTTTGATCACGCGCGGCCCGCGAAATCCATAGACAATCAGCGCCTCATTCGGCCCTGCCTTGCGAAACATTCTTGCCAGCAGGCCTGCCAGAACGATGATGGCCAATAAACTAAGTCCAACAATAATAATGATT
>Ga0206835_1072_pt1 | contig 36795 bp, 31 predicted proteins | sample Alteio_BWOrgCont_31_FD_152853 | JGI IMG/M metagenome (GOLD analysis project Ga0206835, IMG submission 152853) | Enriched cells from forest soil in Barre Woods Harvard Forest LTER site, Petersham, Massachusetts, United States -... | ecosystem: Environmental > Terrestrial > Soil > Temperate forest >...
GGTAAGCTTGACCGGGTCGGTGCCGGACACGAGTTCACTTAAGATCCAAGCCCAGTCGTTCTCCGAATTGGTCTTGTGATCGGGAGTGTTCCGCACCTGATTTCCCTCGCGGAACGGCATCGATCCAATCAGGGCATCGTCCAGGTGAAAGTCAGCGGGTTTCGAGAAGGAATTGCTCGGATATTCCCCAGTGACGAGGTGGGCTGGATCGTACTTGTGATTCAGGAAACCCGGCAGTCTAAGCACCCGGTTGCAGTCAGTGCAAGCGGGGTCGCCACCGAAGGCGATTGCGAGTAATTTGAGCAGGCGTTCCTGCTCCGCAAACCGGAAGTCATCGACCTGCCAGAGCACCTGGTATTTGCCTGTCGATGTGGACAGGATAACGCTGGGTTTGGGGACTGCTTTCGACTCCCGAACCGCGGCCAGTCGGGCATCACCATCCGAGTCGATATCTATATATAGGTGGCGAACCTCATCGATGCACTCTTTGGTGCGTTTCCGGCTTCCAAAGCGCAACGGATTAGCGACAACATAGACGTTGGCTCCCCGGGCGTTTTCGTAAGCCAGCCAGCGCAGATAGCGAGGCGCTACTGCACACTCAAACCTCACGATCCGCTGCTGGGTTTTGACCGCGAATTCGCCCCTCAAGAGGACCGCCAACGTCTCGCCTGGAGTGAAGCTTCGGGTCAGAAATTCATAGGCTAAAACGACATGGATTGCATGGCTAAGTTGCGGCATGTTGCACCTCGAATACGGGTTCGATAAGGAAGCGTTTTGTGTCCCGGTCGTAGCCGATCATCCGTAACACTTCGCGGATGACTCGGCCCCCAGGTTGACGCTCGATATGGACGACAAAATCGACCGATTCTCCGATCTCGGCTTCTGTGTCGGTGAAGGTGGTCTGCGCGTGATTGCGCATGACCAGATTGGCGAAGCGATGGAGGGCCTTTTCGGCTGAGTTGGCATGGATCGTGGCCAGCGATCCGGCATGTCCCGTATTGAAGGAATCGAGCAGCGTTCGTGCTTCGATTCCACGGACTTCGCCGAGGATGATCCGGTCCGGCCGCCAGCGCAATGCCGACTTCAGGAGATCGTCAAAAGAGATGCGAGCCTTGAAGGTATCGGTCTGGCATTCGACGGCCAGAACATTCGGCTTCTGGATACGAAGCTCCGATGTATCCTCGATCACAACGATGCGCTCACGGTCGGGAATTGCTTGCGCCAGGATGTTGAGAAGGGTCGTCTTACCACTCCCGGTTCCGCCGCTGATGAGCAGGGTTTTCCCGCAGCGGATCTGCTCCTGAAGGAACTCGGCTAAAGTCTGTGTCAACGTGCCGCGAGCGATCAGGTCATCGACCGTGAATCGCCGGCTTGTGAACTTGCGGATGGTCAACGCCGGAGCTGGACGGACAACCGGCGGAATCACGGCCGCCAAGCGGCTTCCATCGGGCAGTTGAGCGTGCAGGACGGGGTTGTCTTCATCGAGCTTCTTCCCGAGGTGATTGGCGATTACTTCAAGCCCCGTACGGAGCCTGCCTGAGTCGAATTGAATGGTCGCTTCACGGAAGATCATCCCGTCGCGCTCGTACCACCAGGTCGCGTCAGGATTGCCCATGATCTCGCTGACGCTTTCATCGAGTAGCAGCGGCTCGATGGGTCGAAGGAACGGAAGGATCAATTCGAAGCTCATGACGTTAACCTCACAGTGGTGGAAGCCCAGCGTCGCCGCCAGGCTTCCGCGAGTGAAGAGGAGCGGCCTAAGCGGCCGCCCCCTCTCCCGATTGGTCATCTTGCTCGTTGTCTTCCGGGCTGCCTTTCTCAGCGCGATCGAGCTTGAGAATGGAATCGACCCGAATCTCGGTGACGGCTTCTTTTTCGCCCGTCTTCTTGCTGTCATATTCCCGGCTGCGGATCTCGCCTTCCACCTGGACGTGAGCTCCTTTGGACAGCGTGGCTGCGAACTCGGAGAGCTTCCCGAAGACGACGCAACGGTGCCATTCGGTGTGCGTGACATATTCGCCCTTCTTCTTGTCCTTGTAGGAGGACTTGGTGGCCAGCGAGAAGGTGGTAAAGCTGCGGTTGTTGGCATTGCGAACTTCTGCATCTTTGCCGAGGAAGCCGATGAGGATTGCTTTGTTCTGGTACATGATTGTGTCTCCGTTTGTTGAATTTCCCGATCCTGCTCGGGTCACACCAGGCGGAGCCAAGCGAGGGGCCCGGCTCCCAAGTGCCGAAGCTCTGCATTTACGGAGGCTCAGGAGAAATTTTTGCGGCGTACTTTCCGAACAAGATTTGGAGGGAAACCGTAACCCGCAGGGCAGTGGATCTGAAGCAGAAGAGCGAGCTGCCGCAGGGCGACGGATAGGCCCCGAAGCCGTGACCGAACAGAAGGCGGGATACAGAACGGCAGACACGCGCCGGAGCAAAGCTCTCATCCCACTCCCGGTCGCTGAAGTTCGCTGACACCGCTGCTCGTCGCGATGGCTGATGTCCGACTCGAGAAGAAGGAACACGGCACACCGGATAGCTCCGGATTCTATTCGGAAGCGCTCGCAGCACCGTCTGAAGCGACACGTAGGGCATAGCAGCCGGATTGGCAGCATGGTTCGACATCTTTGAAGCCTCTCTGATTCGGGTTGTTTCTCTAGCTGAACGCCTGGTCAGCCCGGAAGCGCACGATGGTCAATCCCAAGGGATTAACGGCCAGCTCGTTGTTCTTCACGTTCTCGCGGAAGACATAGGTGACGCTGGCGGTCCATCGTTCCCGCTTGATCTCGGAATGATCTGCAGGGTTCGTATACACCTTTTCGAATTCGATTCGAGCCGAGTAGGGCGATTGCCGGAGATCGTCAAGAATGACATTCTTGATCTCGACATCGACATACGGAAGTGATCCCTCCTTTACGTAGGTTTGAATGACGTTGTCCTTACGTTCCTGGTCAATCACGGCATGCTGCACGTCGCCATTCAGGAAATAGAGCGCGTTCGTCTGGCCGTCGGGTCGAGAGGTTCATGGGTTCCTCCTAATCTCGACCTGAAAACATCAGGTCATCTCCGAAAGCTTGCCCCCACTTTTCTTTCTTGTCCAAGACCTTTTAGCTATCACTTGATGCCTTAAAGGCATCAAGATTGGAATCCATGTCATTCTTCGGAACGGAGAGGCACTCACGGACCTTGATGGGCGCCAAAAACTAACATGCGCACTCCAACTTTTTTTCGGCCAGGGCTGCTGCGAGCTTGTCCAGAATCTCCGCAGCCAGGCCATCATCATGACGGCGCAAGAAGACGAGCTCCAATGGCTCTATTTCTGAAAGCGAGAAATACCGGATGGAAGGCGGAGCTTCTTCACAGACACCACAGGGCAAAATGGCAAATCCGACCCTCTCCTCTACGAGGTCAAAGGCTTCTTGTGCAGAAGTAACTTCTTCGGCAATGGTCGGTCGAAAACCGGCTGCGCGACACTCTTCAATGAGCCGCTCATACAAAATTGGATGTGCGCGTTCGGAACACGCGACGATGAGCGGATGAGACTTCAAGTCTGCGAATGTGACCGGCATTCCAGCCAGGGCACTCTCTTGAGAAACGACCACGCATAATCGTTCTATGCGGACAGGTATTTGCTCCAGACTGCCGTTTTCAACTGGTGTAAACGTCAATCCAACATCGACCATGCGGCTGTTGATAGAACTGACCAACTCCGAAGCAAAGACAGTACGGAACTGTATCTGTAGATAAATGAACTTTCTGTTGAGCGCGGATCGTATCTCGCGCCGGAAGCTCGGCGACACAAATGCCGAATGACCAATCGTGATCGAAGTGGAAGTTCGTCTCAACGCATGACGCGCCGTATCCTTCGCCCGTTGGAAATCGGTGTCGATTTTCAGAATCATCTCTTCGACGACCGCAAAGAAAGCCTGCCCGGCTACAGTAAGAGCAACTGGATGGCAATCCCGGTGAAAAAGCTCAAGGCCGACCTCATCCTCAAGCTCGCGAATCTGGCGGCTTAGAGTGGGTTGCGAAACGTTGACGCTTTCTGCTGCCTTGCGAAAATGCGCTTCACGCGCGACCGCTAAGGCGTACTGGAGTTTGCGGAGTGGAGGAGAGACACTCATAATCTGGCCACCTTCAACAAGCGGACTGCTCAGGCCAGCCAGCGATTGATCGTCATAACCGCGGCTCGTGCATTTTATGCTGAGCGCGATTTCTGCATTTGTCAAACTGTAAGTAACACAAACATGTTTGTCATATAATCACGCTTGTCCCGTTATTGACCGCGTCGCAATTCAGGTTTAGTTTCCTTGCAATGGCAGCTTTTGATGACTTGTATGGAGAAGTGGGACGAAAACTGCGTCAAGCGAGAGTAACGCAAGGACTTAGCCAGGAGAGACTCGCACAGCAACTCGGCATCAGCCGTGCCTCCGTCGTGAATATCGAGGCAGGTCGGCAGAGAGCTCCACTCCATCTGCTGTGGCAGTTTTCAGAGACACTGGCGACCGACTTGAGCCTGCTGATTCCTCGGCGAGAGGAACTATCGCCTACAGCGAAGGAAGCCACATTGAATCCGGCCATGGTCAAACAGATTAGAGAAGCGACGAATAATGATTCAGAAGCCGTCAAGGCCCTGACCAGGTTTGCCAGCAAGCTCAAAGCGGCGATCGAAATCGATTCCCCACTCAGGAAATCTCATGATCAGAGAAAAGCTCGAAGAAAAGGCTGAAAGAACTCTCCGCGAAACCGACACCTATCGCATTCCAGTGGCGATCGAGGTCCTTGCCCACCGGCTTAACCTCGCAGTTCAATCCGAAGCTCTCGGAGACAATGTAGCCGGCATGCTCGTGATCGAAGGGGATCGGGGAGCCATCGGATATAACTCAACCCACGCTCTTGTCCGGCAGCGTTTCACGATCGCTCATGAAATCAGCCACTACTTGCTCCACACGAAAAAGAATCAAAAGTCACAGCTCTTTATCGATCGTCATCTCACCTTCCGGCGAGACGGATACTCCTCCGGAGGAGTTGACCATCAAGAGATCGAGGCCAATCAGTTCGGTGCTGCACTCTTGATGCCTCGGAGCCTCGTACAACAGGAGGTCAAAAAGAACGATCTCGATCTGGACGATGAAGAGGCAATCACCTTCCTGGCCAAACGATTTCATGTAAGCACGGCGGCCATGAGTAATCGATTGTCCAACCTCGGCATGCTTCGCTGACGATGACCGTCCGAATGTACAAAGATCCAGCAGTCAATTTGGTGATGGGGCCGAGACACTGGCAAGAAGCCAGCACAATCGAGTAATCCCAACAAGACTCGGCTCTTGCCAGATGCTGAGCAGTGTCGTGGCCAATTCGGGGCTCCAAGCTCAACCAGGACACTGGTAGAAATGCCTAGTCACGCAACAAAAGGTACGAGAGCGCCGGAGTTAAGTTGCTTCCCAATGTCGTGAGCGACGCCGCAATCGCTTTTTCAAACCGGCAATCACGAGAGAACTCCCGTATTGTCTGCGACACGAAGGTATCCACGCGTGTCTATTCGCAAGGTTGATCTGGCCGACGTCACATCCGAGCCGGCCAGTTCACTTGCGATACAAGACCAGACATCTTGGGTATCTTCAGATCTGCGATCACGAGGTCAAAGGATCTTGCCCTTGTCGTTATCCACGTTATGGTATTGTCTGGATTCCTGAGGATGGTGGAGGTTCGCCACCTATTGGATAGTCCTCGGGTCGGCCGTAATTGGGGTCTTTCGGCAGAGTCGAACCGCTCCCGCCCCCGCCGAATATGGCTGAGCCGAATATTAGGGTGATGATCCCAGCGACCGCGACTATTGCCCCAGCGATTTTTCCAACGAAATCGGCAATCCTCGTAGGTGTCCAGTCGGAAGTAACTTCGGCGTGGTAGCCGCCGGTGTGTGCAGACCTGATCTTCGCCCAATTTCCTCGTATCAGGTCGTTCGAACCCCACGTGTCCCAATCCATGTTTCGGCTACCCGGATCCCAGCCGTGGACGGTGCCGCTTTGAGGAGCCGCATAGGCGCGGCCTTCTGTGTCCATGACAGAGAAGACGAGGAGACAATCGTAAGGAGCGCCACCACTATCGTGGAAGTGACCCCACAGGTGCGTTGTCCCATCGCTAAATACGTCAAGTTGCCCGTATCCGCCGACTGCTATCCCTGCGTCGAAGGTAATATCGGGGGCGCAAATTGAGAGCCTCTCGGGCTGCACTTGAACGCCGAGAACGCTGGACCACGCGATGCTTCCGTTCTGGAAGTCACTGCGCCGACCGTGTTCGACGTCATATTCTCCCGAAACTGGGTAACCCAGGAAGCCTGTCTCCCAGCCAATGTCAGACCACTTCGTGCGAATCGTGTCGCGTACATCATTCGCGCCGGTCTCGGGAGAGTAATAAATCGATCTGTCGCTCGTGCCGTCGGACCAGAAAGCGCGGAAGTGATTAAATCGACCTGTCTTGTAGAACGTGCTGGTCTCATCAGTGAGAGGGTAACCAAATGCCTCCCAACCGAGCGATGCCCATTTTTCGCGTATCGCTCCATGTACCTCAAATGCTCCAATCGAAGGATGCCAGTAGATGGAACCGTGTTCAAAGTGGTTGAACCGACCCTTTCCGTCCGGCGTCCCAGTCTCGTTCGTCGTCGGGAAACCTAAGAAGCCTGCTGGACCGGCTAGAGCAAGGTATTTGTCCCGGATAGCGCCATGGACCTCGTTAGGGTTCCCGCCATACACGCCATAGAGCGTAGCGCCTTGGAACTGTTGCCCAAACCCGCCTGGAAAACTCTGGATTTTACCCATCTTCTGTCCGATCCATGGATGGGTGACGGCAAAACCGTCGAAGTCGGGGGTCACCTGCAGGGGAGGTTCGCCAGGATGTAGCGTTGGCGAGCCAGGAAACACGTGCGGCGGGACCTTGGTAGGATTTAGAGTTAGTGAGGATTTCGCAAGGTTGAGTTTGGCGATTTGCCTATCCGGGTTAAGCCTCGGCGATGACATGAATAGCACCTCGTTCGATCACATAGCGTGCACGCCACCTTCCATCGTCGCAATCTACAAAACAAAGGCTCTACGGTCTCTGATCGTTTAGGAGGCGCCTCATATCAGCCAGGACTGGATCAAGTGGGGCACATTGATGATTGGGTTATGTCGGGGCTAAGCACGCCCCCCCGCTCCGCTCGGCCCGCAGAATAACCGGCAACAATCCGGGTGATCGACAAGTCCGGATCTGGGAAGTTGTATGGGCTGCTTCCAGTCGTGACCGCTACGAATCTCGAGAAGGATTTTGTTCCAGTCTCTAAGAATCACCAGAACTCTGACTCGCGACCTATTGATCAAGGTTGTTGTTACCGGTGTTCTGCATGTTCAATTCCTCCACTTGCTCGTATTAGTTTCCAAAAATGTTCATCCCGTCAGAGACTAATTTCCTGACGAGACCTGATGCCGCCGTTCTGGAAATTCTGGGACGCCGCAAGGGATCAGCCGCAGAGCGCGCAGCTATTGCTATTCGAGGAAATGGTCGTGAAGGAACATCCATAGGTCTACCGAGAGAGTGTGCTCAGTGTGGGCAGTGACGGCCCTGATCTAAGGACTCAGATTGACAACTTCCTGCGGGGTGCTGAGGTGTTCGGTGACCCCATGAACTATCGCGATTGGGCCAATGAGGTCATTTACGAGTTCCTGGCGGATTGTCGCCATCCCCAGCACCTGTATCTTCGCTCAGAACCATGTTCCCTACGTCCCTGTCTGGGCAAAGCCCAGTCTCCCACTTATCAGGCGTTCGTGGACTTCCGGATTGGCGGTGATCCGCGCATGATGCCGGGGTCCTAGACAATTAAGCGTTGCGGAGTGTTAGTTTTGCCAGTGCCTGAGTGTTAGTTTTGCCACTGCCTGAAGCTGATTCATAGTGATAGCCTCTTTCAACTAAGCGAGTGCGTCTTTTTTGGAGACCTCGCCAATCAGATCCTGTGGACCGCTAACACTTCTGCAACCCGAGTGCAGCCAGTGCTCCCGAAAATGAAAGGGAGAAACAGATGAGGACACCAAGCCTTGCGACGCTGAAGATGGCCACAGACATTCCGCCGGAAATCACCACGCCGGATCACAACCTTGAAATCTGCGGAGGAGTAAACAGCATGAAGATATTGAGCATGTCACTCGCAATTGCCTTCGTCGCTCTCACCTCCAACGTGCGTGCCCAGAGCACAGGAGCCGCGTCTGGACCATCGTAGAGCCCGCGGGCTGATGGTGTCGGGTAGTCCTGGTTACAGCAACAGAAAAGAGGATGAAGATCATGAAAGTACGAGTTCTAGGAATGTTAGCTGTCTTGTCTGTAGCGTCCGGCATGCTGGCCCAAACCACAACGCCGCCCCAAGCGGGCATTGATAGTGACATCGCATTGTTGCGATCAGATGTTCAGGCGCAAAAGACGGATGTCATTGCGCACACCATGCAATTCACAGATGCTCAAGGTCAGGCGTTCTGGCCGCTATACCGCGAGTATGCCGGTAAACAGCAGACCATCGGAGATCAGCGGGTGAGCATCATCAAGGATTACGCCGACAGCTACGACACTCTTGATGATGCCAAGGCCGACGAATTAGCAGCTCTCATGATCAAGTTCGACGACGCGAGAACCCAACTTAGGGCCGAGTTCTATCCGAAATTCAAGAAAGCAATTGGAGCGAAGCAGGCCGCCAAGTTCCTCCAGGTAGACAACCGTTTGACCCTGTTAGTCGATTTGGAGATCGCATCTGCAGTACCGATCATTCAATAAGCGGCAGTTGAACCAACCGTATACGAACGAATGCCTGCCGACGAGGAATCGTGGTCCTGAACACGCTGATAACTGACAACTTTTTGTTTCACGCCTACAAAAGTTGGGTTGCTGCACCTGGTCTCTCTCGTGCTGTTCGATTTTGCAATGTTTGGACCAGGTTCTACAGCCGTTCAAGACTTATCCATGAAATCTAAACCGAATTGCTTCGACATGCGTATTGTCTTCGGTTTATGACAACACGCGCAGAGAGACTCCATGAAACTTCGAACCGTGCAGTCATTGTTGTTACCTTGCGTCTTGTGGGCTTCGTACAGTCACCCTCAAGAGGTTGCTAAGTCAGGTACGACCGGACATCCAAAGCTTGGTCTTGTTCTTGAGGGCGGCGGTGCACTGGGGCTGGCTCATATCGGGGTTCTGCAATGGATGGAGGAACACCGTATTCCGGTAAGCTATGTTGCCGGTACCAGCATGGGGGGCCTAGTCGGAGGAATCTACGCGACAGGGCGATCTCCCGCACAGGTCAAGGAGATCGTCAACGGGATCGATTGGGACGAGGTACTAAGAGGACAGACACCCTTCCAGGATTTATCATTTCGACGCAAGCAGGACGCCCACGAAGTCCCAAGTAGTCTGGAGTTTGGCCTGCGCAAAGGCCTGCAGTTTCCGGCAGGCTTCAATACAGGCCAACAGGTTTCTCTGATCCTTGACCGAATTGCCCTCCCCTATTCTGAACTCAAGAGCTTCGATGATCTTCCCATCCCTTTTGCCTGCGTGGCGACGGACCTCGTTTCCGGTAAGCCTCACGTTTTCCGCAGCGGCCCTCTGGCGCTGGCATTACGATCTACGATGTCGCTACCGGGTATCTTCACTCCTGTTCGATCAGGAGATCACATCTACGCAGACGGCGGATTGCTCAACAACATTCCGATAGACGTCGCGAAAGAGATGGGAGCCGACATAGTCATTGGAATCCATCTGGAGACCGCTCCCATCAGTCCAACCGCATCCCTCTCCAGTTTCGCAGTATTGGGTCAATCCATCTCCGTCATGATCGCTGCGAACGAACTTCGCTCCATGGAGCAGGCGGATCTTCTTGTAACAGTACCTTTGCAGAAGTACAACGCTCTGGATTACAACGCTGCTGACGCGATCATCAAGGCCGGATATGACGCGGCTGCGTCGAAGGCGAAGGTGCTCTCTGCTTTTTCGGTAAGCGAAGCCGAGTGGCAGCAATATCTGGCCGATCGCAAGGCTCGACAAAAGACAACACCTGTCCCCGAGTTCGTCCAGGTGACCGGTGCGGTTCCCGAGATGGCCGATTCGATTGAGAAGGAACTGTCCGAAAACGTCGGCACACCCGTGGACACAGTGAAATTAGATCAGCAGATGATGACACTCGCTGGCCAAGGCCGCTACTCAAACGTCGGGTATTCGATGGTTGAAAAAGATGGAACCCAGGGATTGCAGGTTCAAACGGAGCAGAAGCCATATGCGCCACCGGTGGTGCGGCCCCTTATTCTTATTGATGGTTCGGACTACAACAATGTGCTTTTCAGTATCGGAGCGAGAATTACGTTTCTTGATTTCGGTAGCTATCGTTCTGAGCTGCGCAACAATGTGATCGTGGGTTCGCAATATTTGATCGATAGCGAGTACTACCATCCATTTACCCCGACGAGCAACTGGTTTGTTGCTCCCCGCATCGGGGCCAACAGCGTGCAGGAACCCCTCTACAATGGGAGCACACTTACCGCCAGTTATCGTTCCCGGCAGGTCCTTGGCGGCGCAGATGTGGGCTATGGATTTGGAAACTCGGGCGAATTACGATTTGGATACGAGGGGGGCTATGAAAAGCTTTCCCCAGAGATCGGGAACTCGACTGTTCTACCCACCGTTACGGGCGGGACTGGCTACGCGAGGCTTCAATTCCAGCGGAACACCTTGGATGACCCCGTGATACCCCGTGCCGGTGAGAGCCTTCAGATGTACACAAAGGGGTTTAACGCTAATCCAGCCGCTCCAGGTGCATTTCCGCTCTCTGAGATCCAATCCCAAAATTTCTTCCGTCTGGATGGGCCCTCCTCGGTGTTTTTTTCCGCTTACGGAGGAAGCAGTTATGGCTACAAAACGGGAATACCCGCATTCTCTCTCGGTGGATCGCAACGCTTGGTTGCCTGGGGTACAAACGAATTGCTCACTAACCAGTATTTCCTGGGCCAACTTGGGTATATTCGCGAGCTCGTGAAACTGCCCCCGCTGCTGGGAAGTAACGTGGAGTTCATCGGACTCTACGAGGCGGGGAAGACTTACAAACTCCCCCTCGGTCCAAACCCACCGAACCTCCCGATGGATGGCGCGGCTGGGATTATCGTGAACACAATCTTCGGGCCGGTCGAACTCGCAGGTGCAGTCGGTGACTATGGCCGAGCGAGGTTCTTCTTCCGAGTCGGGAGGGTCTTCTAACTGATGCTATTTTCAACTGATGTAAACCGGCGTTTGCAGAAGCTGGGATTTCCATGGAGGCGGCCTAAATTGGCGTGTAACGTCAGTACTCTATCGGAGCTGCTCCGGGCAATGCGCGCTAAATGGCCAACTCACTCAATGACAATTGAACCGCTAATACATCCAGCTACAGTTGCGAGTAAAATCGGTCGACGCTGAGCGCTGCCATCTGCCATGGATTTTGTCGACCACAAAGATTCCACCGCTTCCGCATAAGCCACCGCAGCTCTTGATCACCGATACCAACGCATGTGTGCGTGTGTGGTCAAATCCTGGAACCCCCAGATAACGCACATGCTTGAGTTGGTTGTAGCCCGCGCATGCTGCGACATCGCTCACCTGCGTTGCTAGACAGGCGTGCGCTTGCGTGAGCTCTCTGCCTTGCAGCAGCCGGTATCCCTGCGCGATTGAGAATTTCTGCTCCCACCGATGGCTTTGCCGATTGGCTGCGACAAAGGCATCTGTCATCTCGTGCTCCTCCTGCGTGGAGGGCTGCAGGCAACTCCCACCCACCTGCGGTATATCGGTCACCGAATTCTCTGCGAATGCCAGCGGCTCGTGCATCGGAGTCCCATAGAGCGCGGAGTAGATTTCGTATGCCTCCGCAGGTGCTACCCCACCGCCGGGCTGATTCAGTGGGCTGGTTGCTGCCAAATCAGTAATCAGCTTAGTTGTCGACGGCTTCGCGTGACGCTGCGAAGCGATCCGTATCCAGATCAGTACTGTCGCGACGACTACAAGGGATACCCACAACGACAAGCGCCATGAGATGTGCATCTCGACTCTTCCGTTTAACGGATTGGACGGGGGTTCCGAAGCCTAGCCTGATTGTCCGTCTGATGCCATTATTGCCCGAATACGCATCATCTCCAGGCTTAAAAGCCTATCGATTCGCGAAATCGCCAACCGTCCCAGGATACTAACCGCTACGGACTTCTCTAAGCCAGGGAAACGCAATTGAAAGCCATGATCCCCACGATCGTGCCTGATCGCGTTCCCCGCCTTACGCTATTTCTTCAAGTTCATCGGCGGACCGCTGACGCGTTTGCCAAAAAGGTCGACTTCCACCTCAACGCGGTCGGCGATCTTAATGAAGGGAATGCCACTGTTCATCCCGTAGCCCTTGCGGTCAAAGGCCATGATCCCTTTCACCTCGCCTTGGCCTGTCCCGATGCCGGAAACGGTCAGCGACAGCTTTTCAGGTTTAGTCACTCCCCGTATTGTGAAGTCTCCATCAATTTCAAAGGTGTTGGCGCCGGTCTGAACAATTTTCGTTGAATGGAACGTGATGTACGGATTGTTTTGGACGTCGAAGAAGTCTTTGCTCTTCAGCTTGCCGTCCTTCATGCCGCTTCCGGTATCGACGCTGGCCGCCTGAGCCTTAATGTCCAAAACGCCCGTCGTGACATCTGTAGAGGTGAACGTCATCGTGGCATCCCACTTGTCAAATTTACCGGCGATAGCGACCGAGGCTTTAACATTGAATCCGATCGAGCTTTTTACCTTGTCAAATTCGAAAACAGGGACTCCTGCGGGAGCTTGCGCCCACGCCGCAGTAATCGTCGTGAAGACGAATGGAATGGTGAGGCCGACAAGCCAACTAGTTTTCTTCATGGTTTCCTCCGTAAAAGGATCTGTTGCGGTTTCAGAAATCTTGCGCGGTGCGTGTATTCAGGTAACGATAGCAACTGCTTCGGTGCCCGCAGACCCTGCGTCGGCCTAAGATCCGCCGTGTTTCTTCAATACATAGCGCCCTATAAGCCGCCATCCCGCAGTATCGCCAATCAGCACATCGGTCAAAAAGTGTTTCTGTCCCAAGACGCGCATTGAACTCACGCCTGTCGCGGTTGTGTAGACGCCAAATTGAACCTGCCCCGATGGATATTCACTCACTACCGCCGCGATGGACATTGAGTTTGCCTTTCCTCTAGCGCGGCGCTTCACGGCTTCTCAGTGACTGTCCCAACATGCGCGGCTTGCATTACTTCGACAAGCGGCTTACCGACGGAGCCAGAGGGATAGGTGATTCCTAAGATCGCGGAGAGCGTAGGAGCGACGTCCACCGTGGAAATTTCGCGAAAGACTCGCTGAGCCGGCATGCCAGAACCGGCAAAGATGACCGGCACAAACGTGTCGTATCGCCAAGGCGAGCCGTGAGTGGAGGCAACCGATAGGCCATCAAAATCATTGATGAACCAGGCGGGCTTGAATACAACATAAATGTCACCGGACCGTTTGGGATTGTAGTTGCGCAGAATTGCTTCTTCGAGAGGGTTGCTGGGGCCGGGGCCGTTGGCAAGATCGCTGCTCGGAGCAGCCAGCCACACTCCGTCAATCTTCTCCAGTTCCGCGGCGACGGTCCGTTCCGCTTCAGCCTGCTTCAGCCCTCGCTCCCTCATCACATCGTGATTGAGATAGACATAGGGAGGGAAGTAGGCTTGGATCAGCTCTTTATCAATTCCAAATTTCTTCTTTAGGGCAACGATTGCTGGCTGCTTTTCAAGCGTCTTCGGGTCGAGAGCATCGGCATTGAAGTACTGGGCATCGACGCCGAATTCGTTCAGGTAGCCTGGGATTTCCGCCGCGCCGTGATCTGCCGACAATACAATCACCGTATGGGCCAGTCCAACCTTTTGATCCACGAATTTGAACAGCTCCGCGAGCGTGCGATCAAGCCGCAAGAGATTGTCTTCGCTCTCTAAGCTGGATGGACCGAACAAATGTCCGATGTAATCGGTCGAAGAGAAGCTAATAGACAGGTAATCCGTATTCGCATTCTGTCCTAATTTCTCACCATCCATCAAGGCTTCTGCAAACGACAACGTGAGTTCATCGCCCACCGGACTTACGGTCAGGAGAGTTGTGAAATATTTGCTATCGGATTTTCCAAACGGATGCGGGAAGACACGTCCGTAGCCCGGAAAGTTCGTTTCATAAGGCATGTCGTCGCGGTCGCCGAACCGATACGCGGATCGATCATGCATCAACTCCCATGACTTCCCCGCGTAAGTGGAGGCAAACCGCTTGGCATTCCAATCCTTCACCCAGGAGGGATATTCTTTGTAGTAGTAAGTGCTACTGACAAACTCTCCTGTGCTATTGGAAAACCAGAATGCTTTGCCGGCGTGACCGGCCATCGGGATCGCACCGCGGTCTTTTACCGAGACACCGAAAATTTTCGATTTGCCAGCGTTGGAGAGGGCTAATTCATCGCTAAAAGTGGAAACGCGAATCGGTGCTGGCGAGCGGCCTTCGCTTGTAGCTAAGCGCTGGGTCGGATCAATTTCGGCTTGCTTATCGACACCCGCCCCTTCGCTGAGTAAGGGATATCGTGGGTCTTCAATATTGTAAGTGAGCTTTCCCGTATCGCGATCCAGCCAGACGTTGCCCACCATGCCGTGCATGGAGGGATCTGCTCCCGTAGCGAGTGTGGTATGTCCGACGATTGTTTCGGTATTGGCGTGGCGATGGAACGCCGCTTCATAGACAACGCCCCGTTTGTAGAGGTACCGGAAACCGCCCTCACCAAACTCGGAATAGTAGCGGTGGGGCAGATCGCCGCGTAGTTGGTCTACGGTGATTTGCAACACGAGGCGAGGTTTTTCGGTTTCTTGCGCAATTGAGCACAGTGCGCCGCAAACAATCATTGCGATCGCCGCAAGGAGCGAGGGAAATTGCACTGCGGTCCGTTTCGTCATCGATCCGTATCCCCTTCTTTCCTTCAAGGTCTCCGACCCGTAACCAGAGAGAGCAGCGGCAATTCCTCTAATATTTCTGCTGCTGCGGAGTGTTGCCGGACCCATTTCGGTTGACTATGTGAGCCAGCGGACCTCTCCAGTCTCAAGTTCATAAACCGCGCCCACTATCAAAGGCGCAGACCGCTGCACCTCGGGTAATTTCGTCAGTTTCTCTTGTGCCCAACGCACATTTGACTCAACCGCTTTGTGCACCTGCTCAGGCATGGGAAGGTTTGGATCGATACTACGAATCGCTGGCTCAATTAGCTTGACAAGGTTCTGGATACCTTGAGGTTCGGAAGAATTATGTTTTCGAGCTTGGAGAGCGGCGGTAACCGCGCCACATCCTTCGTGGCCCAGAATCACAACGAGTGGGGTCTTCAGGTGAATCCCTGCATATTCAATGCTGCCTACTACATCATCAGTGACGACATTTCCGGCTACGCGAATCACAAAGAGGTCACCGAAACCCTGATCGAAGATGAGCTCTATCGGAACACGGGAGTCACTGCATCCAAGAATGGTGGCGAAGGGGTGCTGTTCTGATGTGAGTTGCTTCCGAAAGCCCAAGCTTTCATGGCTATGCTTGGGCTGCCCGTTGACAAACCGCGTGTTCCCGACTTTCAGACGCTCCAACGCCTCTTCGGGGCTCGCTGGGTGTGACTCCGCTGATGTTGGATTGGATGTCCGAGGCGCTTGCTGAGACCAGGCGGACTTGCCCACTGCCGGAAGCAGGCCTACAGCGCCCGCTACTCCCCAAAAAGCTAAGATATCTCTGCGGTTGGTCAGTTTGTTGGCCATGGTCTCTCTTTTGTCAACGTTGCTCCGATTTCTTGCGATTCACGTCGTGACGTTGGTTCAAGGTGTGTTTGCTACTTGACGGAATAGCCACGCGCATCCATGCAGGCAGCGAACGCTCGTTGGAATGTGTCCATGCCTTCCTCGTGTTGAAGCAGTAATTGCTCTTCGGCCTTCTTCTGAGCTGCTGCCGTTTGCGCCGCTGCTTGTTGCTTGGACTGGGCATTGGCTCGTCGCTGGGCCATGCCGCCACGCATGGTGCCGGCAACTGCACCTGCGCCCGCTCCGACACCTGCGTCACCGGCAATAGCCCCTATCGCCGCACCTCCAGCCGCGCCTCGCGCAGCTCCACGAAGACGCCCACCTTGCATTTGCGGAGCATTCTCCGCTGCCTGCTGTTGTTGCGCCTTCTTTTCCTCTTCGGAGAGACCCTGTGGTGGGGGAGCTTGAGCATCAATGCCAGTTCGTTGCTTGGCTGAGCCATAGCATTCGCTTTCATCCTTCAGTTGCTGGTCAGCGTTCTGGCCGTTTTTCGGAAAAGCGAACATGTCGATGCTTTGCGCCGGAGACCACGCCAGTCCAGGTTGAGCTGCCGGAGAAGAAGGAGCTTGGGCCGAAGCAAATAGCGCCGATGTCAGCATCAAGCCCAGGTTGACTGCAGTTTTGGCCACGACTTTCATTTGCATTTCTCAGAGCCTCCTGTGGATGCAGACTTCTGCACCACTACTTAATTACCGCGTGGCGTTGGAGGTTGGAATTGGGAAAAGATGCACCCCTTTAGGGTAAAAATACCAATACCAAATTATCGAGGCATCGTGTCACGCTGGTATCAGCTCCTAGCTAGTGGCATCGCTATTTCTTTTCCGGGCTTTCCAAATACAGGTTTCGACAGCCATAAGCACTTCAGAATTCAACCGACACATCTTCAAGGAGTTATGCCCATGATGCGGAAAAACGCCACAAGGATCCTGGTTGTGCTCTGCGTTCTCGGGATTTATATCGCCATGTTGGTGATGGGAATCACAGAGAAGAACCGGCGATCCTTGCAGCTAAGTGATGAAACTGCCGCTTCCGACCATGTGCGTGTCTCTGTGCTGGTAACCAGTTTCAATCCTGCCGGGCACGAGCTGACGGCGCAGCTGGGCTTCCGTCTTGTCGGAAATATTGGCACTGATGAAGTAACACCCGCAGCTGATCTGAAACTTCTAATCAACAATGTCCGTGGCCAACAGGAGTTTGATTTCCCGAAGGGAAAAAGGATTAACCGCATCGAAGTGGTCTTTCCATTGATTGGAGACTCAAACAGGTATCCGTTTGACAGGCATGAAACCACCTTATGGCTACTGATAACCACACCTACCCAAAAGGGCCAGGCCCCAGCTTCGAAGCTGCCAGAACCTGAACTAGAAGGAACTCTCGAAGCCGACCAATTGACAGTTGGTGCAGTAGCGTTGCAAGAGAATAGACCAGTTCCTATCTCTCTAGTACTCTCAGCTTCTATTCCCGGCGCTAAGTTTAAAGGAAACGTCACTCGCGATGAGGACAGCCAGATTACTGGGATCAAGTTAAATTTGAGACGTGCCGATAACCTCATCGCCGTTTCGATCGTGGTGAACACCATGATGACGGGGCTGGCGATGAGCGTGTTGTTTATCGTACTGCGACTCGTCGGTGCGGAGGATAAGAAGGTGGATTTTGTCCCGCTTTCGCTATCGATTGCACTGATCTTCGGCCTCCCGGCTTTGCGGAATGTACAACCAGGGGTGCCACCGGTCGGTGCTTTCTGCGATTATGTCTCTTTTATTTGGGCCGAGTTGATCGTCGCGATTTCCGCGTTAATCATCGCCTGGGTCTGGCTTTTGCGATCATTTTTAGAGTCGAAGTTGTAGTGGGAAAGCTACTCCGGGGCAAATTGGGAAACGAAATCCCTGCCAGCGAGTACTTCGTTAATGGCAGGAATCAGGTCAGTTCCCAGGCGGGCCTTTACGACATAGCCTTTACCACCCGCAGCCTTTGCTGCAGCAAGAATATCCGTGTCTTCATGCACGGTAAGAAATACAATTCCGGCCTTCGATCCACGTTTCCTCATTTGTTTGGCTGCATCGATGCCACTCATGACGGGCATGGAAATATCTAGCACAACGACATCTGGGTGCAGTCTGTCCTCAGCCTCCACCGCAGCTTTGCCGTCAGAAGCTGTTCCAACGACGTTGAAGAACGGTTCGAGCATGTGGACAACTGATTCGAGCACCGTGAAATGATCATCGGCTATGAGAACACCCGCAAGCTCAAGTTCTCTTTGGTTTTGCACTCTATCGACTCGTCTCGGAGAAATAAAAGGCCCTGCACAAGTTCAGTGCCAACATTAGGATGATAGGAGTAGTGACGGCCCGCGGCTATTGGTAGAAATAACAGTTCTGAAAGATTTTTTTCAGACTAAACCGAAATTAGCCGATGCTTCACCGCATAGCGGTACAATTCCGCATTAGTTTTGATCTCCAGCAAATCCATGATTCTGTACTTATGGGCAGCCACCGTTCGCAGGCTGATCGTGAGGATATCGGCGATTTCTTTCATCGAACGGCCTTCAGCCAGCAGCTGAATGACCTGGCGTTGCCGCGAGGTCAATTCGCGCGACTTTCCAGACTCGATATCCGGGCCACGAAGCAAAGAGGCGACTGCTCCTCCGGTGATTCGCGGCGAAAGGTATGACGCGCCTTTAAGGACCTCCTGAATGGCTTCCATCAACTCTCGGGATGCGGAATGCTTAAGGATGTATCCAGACGCGCCCGCCCGAAATGCTTCTCCGACCAGGTCGGTATCCTCATTCATCGTGACAATGATGATTTTCACCCTAGGCAATATGCGCTTAATCTGTCGCGTGGCATCAAGCCCATTTAACTGGGGCATTCCAATATCGATCACGATCAAATCGGGTTTGAGAGTACCAGCGGCTTCCAGCAGGGCCATGCCGTCGCTCACCGTTCCAACAACATCGTATGTAGGCACGAGCAGGCTCTTGAGAGCCTCGGCTACTAACAGATGATCGTCCGCCAACAGAATCTTTACTTTGGTCATGGAACTTCCCCGATCGCCCGCTTCGCAGGATTCTGCTCTGTTTTCCTGGGATGTATCTCTCCCGTGACCGAGACGGTAGGTGCTTCGGCCAGAATTTCTGTGCCTTCCATGTGCAAGGAATGAATCGCGATGCTCCCTCCAATAATCCGCAGCCTTTCTCTCATGCTAGCCAAGCCGAGACCTCCGTGGGCGATTCGTGATCCTGGATCGAAGCCCACGCCCGCATCCACGATTCTTAGCCGGATTGCGAAAGAAGTGCCAGAAAATTCTATGCGCGCCTGCTTGGCACCACTATGTTTGACGATGTTGTTAAGGGCCTCTTGAACGATCCGGAAAAAGCATAATGCAATGTCCGGTGAAATCGTTTCCGGCATGTCATGGTGCACAAACTCTATCTGAATGTGGTGTTTTCGCGCGGTTTCTTCGCACAGGTTCTTCGCCGCTGTAAGAAGACCAACATGTTGAAGCTTGGATGAGTGCAGCCGATGAGAGAGCCGATGAATATCGGAGGACAGCTCCTTGACTCTCTCCCAGAGCGTTTGCAAACGGCTCCGCACTGAATGATCGGCGGCAGCCACTGTCTGACTCAACTGCTCAAGCTCCATTCCCATCAGTGCCAGCCGCTGACTGAAATCGTCATGCAGTTCGCGTGCAATCCTGGCTCGTTCGTCCTCCTGTGCATTGATGAGGCGGCCGCTCAGCTCCAGCATGTGTCGCTCGTCTCGCTTTCGCTCCGTTATGTCCTTGTGAGTGACGACCGCGCCCCCGGCTTCGCGACGCAGTGGAGTCACCGAAATCAAGAACCAGATGTCTTCGTTGGGCGGAACACAGGAGTATTCAAGTTCAAAGTTCTCTCTCTGACCAGACAGAACTGCGGAAATTCCGTCAGCAATTATTACCGCAAATGGCGATCCAACTTCAGCAAGTTCTCGGCATTTTCTTAGATAATCGATCCCAGTCGAGAAATGCGCTCCAGACAAGGCGCCCCGAATGTATTCCATATCGATCCACTTCTGGTTCACGCTGAGGATAGCGCCATGTTGATCAAGCACGGCTACATTGCTGTTCAACGAAACAAGAACAGCATCCTTCAGACTCTCGCTGTATTCGAGGACAATGTCCGCCCGCTTGCGAATCAAGGCATTGCTAAACACCTCGGCCACGAGTTTCAACTGCTGGACCCGTTCCTTCGGCCAGTCCTGCTCGTTAAAGGATACAAATGAAAGGCTTCCCAATATCACGCCACCTGTCTGCAAAGGAATCAGAGCGGTGAACTTGTACTTTCCCTCCAAAATAAAAGCGCTCTCTTTCGCGGCATCTGGAGGACAATCCTGCGCGCTTTGGATTACACAATCGTCTCCCTTCAGAAGACTCGATACAAGCCACGGGAATTTTTCCCGACTAAGGGCTCTGGGGACAGGAGGGAGGCCTTCAACACTGGAAGAATGGCTCAGAATGAATTGCGTCTCGCCTTCCATATGTTCGAAGAGGCTGATTCGATCCAGTTCGAGGAAGAGCCTCAATCTTCTCAGACCGGCCGCAATCTCAGCATCTACTTGCACTGCTGGAAGACTGCTAAACGTCGCTGACAATTCAGAGAGCAAAGCCTCAAAGCGAAGCTCTTGCTCAAGGAAATGCTCGGCACGGGCACGGCGACGTCTTTGCAAAAGCAGGTAAAGAATAAAGCTCGTTTGAAACAAGATGAGCGTAAGGCTACCGGTGATCCATTTCCAATAGAGGTCCCAGACTGATGGAACTCTGAATCTCACGATGGCGCCCGGCGGCAATGCATTTTCGCGAAGACCGAAACGGTGAAGTTGCCTCCAGTCGAAGATGAGTTCCGACGAGGATGGAATCGGAGGAATGTCAGATGGTTTTTCGCCTCCAAGGACTCTCAACGCGATCCGTGCAACTTGTCTGCCCTGATTCTCAAGGCTGATGACGGAGCCGCCAACGACACCGAAGCCTATGAAACCCTCGGACAATCCATAGATCGGCGCCGGCGAAGCAATGGAGAAGGACGGCAACAGGTCGCGGGGGATAAACACTTGTCCCGTCACATCACTCTCGATGCTTAGATAAATAACAATCGTGTCAGGATAGAGTTTCGCGAGTTGTTCTCGAATCAATGGAACCGGAAGATCGTCCCAGTAGCTGAATTGCAAATCAGTCAGTCCGTGCACTGCCTTTCGAAATCCGGCTTCGAGTTGTCGATCCCAGGTTGTGGTCCCGCTCAAAACAATGACCTGCCGGGCTTTTGGTTGCAGTCGTTTCGCGGCCTCAATCGTGCCCGTAAAGTCGAGGGTAAGCCACGTGCCTGTCACATTTGCTGGAAGTTTCGCGGTAGGTAGACCAGTTGCTTCCACACAACAAAAAACGACTGGAATTCCCGGCAGGAAATCGGGCAAAATAGTTCCCGCGGAGATGATGAGGTCAATCGATCGGTTTTGATATTTTTTGCGAAACCAGTCTAGCTGTTCGGCTTGGAACCTTTCATCAGGGAATAAGTACCGATGAAGATGTTCGCTGTAGAGCTCGATATCGGGATTGTTGCCCAGCACTGCACGAATTCCTTTATCCGCTGCCAGTTCACCTGGCGTTCTCATCTCTTGCGGATAAACAATAAGGATTCGCTTGTGCTTTTGATTGCCTTCTGCGGCATAAGCAGTAGTCCGCACAGAAAGCGCGACAAATAGGCCCAAAACAACAGCGACACACGTCCTGCGTAGTCGATTGGCAGCCATAGTCTTCGGGCCATACAAGTTGGCACTCACAATATGCCAAACCTGATTCGCAGTAAAGAACAATCTCGGCATGATTAGTCGATTGTCGGAATTTTGTTACCTCACCTCATCCTGAAGCTCCAGCAGGTCTTGCGCATAGGCTTCGTCGTAAATCAGCCCGCGCCGAGAATACTCGATATCGAAATCACGATAAAAAAATTGCGGGAAAACCTGCCGCAAAGACTCTAAGGTTGCTCCACTTTTGGAGGCTCCAAGAGCGGAATATCAACTGTGATTGGGGAGTGATCGGAGAGCGGTTCGTCGGGTGCTTCGTTCAGTTCCTGAAGTGTCCGGCCAAAGTGCGGCGCGAATTTATAGCTTCCTCCCGATTTCTCGGAATCTGTGGCGTAGCCTTTGACGAAGAACCAATCTAATTTGTACTGCCCTACCAATCCTCCATACGTACGACTCATTGCGAACGTGTAGCGGAATCCTTTGCTGGCTCGCTGATTTGAATCACTGAGCGTTCCACCACGGTTCTCCACGCTTCGGCCATCCTCCCCGCGAAAATCAAACATATAATCGTCTGCGAAATGAAAATCGTTCAGGTCATCAAAAAGTTTTGCTTCTCTGTTTCGAGAAATAACCGGAACATCAAAGCCCGTGGGATCGTTCTTGCTGCGCATGAAGTTCACTGGCATCAGCAGGATGGTGGGAGCGCCGGTTGACCACTTGATGGCGTCTCTGGCCCACGCATGAGGATCCTTGATGCGGTCAGTGAGGACCTTCGACACCGATGTAGGCGCTGCGTCGGCTGCAGTCGTGTTCATGTCTCCAGCGATGATGACCGGATTTTTGACATCCTTGGTCCAATCGAGAATCTGCTTCATCTGCTCTCGACGGCACTCCGGTTTACATTTGTTTTCGAGATGTGTTGCGACTACGGTGACTATCCCGGTCGGCGACTCTGGTACAGCTAAGTCGACAAACATCACCATGCGACCTCCACGGCGAACTTCGCGTGTGATTCTTTCCATAAACAACAAATTGGCCGAAGATCTCTTGCCAGACTCCAGCTGGGAGATTTCTTTTTTCTCGCCGGCATACCAATCGTGGCAGACAGGCAGCGGCCGCACTGTCGCGTTGCGAATGGGATAACGACTTAGCACTGCGGTGCCGTGCAAACCTAGGTAACGATCCTTGTCGGGTTCAAAGGACTTTTGGATATCGGCCTGCGCTGCTTTGTCATCCATTTCCACTTTTTCGATGCTCAGGTTCAGCGGATCAACTTCGAGAAACTCAACGCCATACGCGTAATTCATGTTGAGCGCTTGCGCCAACTCGTGAGCGACATCGCGATAGCCAGTGCGCGTAACCCCGTTATCCACTTCATTGAGGATAAGGAGATCTGTGGGCTTCAAAATATCAAGCTGTTCCTTGACCACTTTTAGTTCGTCAGCATCGAGCGGCTTTGCTTCAGGATCCTTGTCTTTCTTTTCCGCAATAACTTCGTCAAACTTTTCCGGTGTTGCGAGCGCAACTTTTATTCCGTCGAATTCGATTCCTCGCTCGATGTTCCAGAACGCCGCGCGTATAAACGGGCCAAGCGCATCAGAAGTCGGTCGAATTGGCTTAACGCCTTTCAGGTACGCCTCATTGCTAATAAAAGGCGTATGCAACAAAGTGGTCATTTTGTCTGCAACGGACTTATTTGGCGTTTCACTTTGCGAAACCTGCACAAGCTCGGAAAAAGAGAGCACTTGCGGTTTCGAGGACGGGACGAAGTTCGTATCGTCAAAGCCAGCCGACGCGATCAGAGAACCACCGCTTAGTAGCAGAATGCCCGCTACCCAGCCTAGATGGAACAGTTTGGCTCTCAATGGGGAACTTTTCTGAGCACGAAACGGAGACACCGGCAACTGCATTCTCATTCGCGACCTTTCTGAGAAGCACAATTTTCGATGCGATTTATATCTGGTTGCGCGGGACTTTTGAAGTGTAAAAACTAACACTTCAGCGAGGAATTTCGATCACTAGCGAAACCGAACCGTTTGCCGCTCGTGTTACCCGGCGATGGTAGTTTTACTCTACGGCTACGTTATTTTTGACAATACTAAGCTCCCGCGACTGATGGGAGACTGTCTCCCGGGATTTCATTGCTGCTCAGCCGGCAGCACACCTGTGGAGGCAAATTGCGAAGCAAATATGGATTGGCGATCTTCGTTTGCATCATGACCTTATGTGCCGCCTCTGTGCACGCACAGCAGAAAGGCCAGTACATGCCCGGACAGCAGGGCCTGAATGCCGGCGTGCTGCCCGATCCAGGAATTTCCTATGCAAACATGACAATCAATTATTCTGCGGACACGCTGAAAAACGGGAGTGGAAACACCGTTCCCCTCAACGGCTCGTATGACATATGGGCAGTAGAGAACATCTTCTTCTACGTTCCCAAGATCAAGTTCCTGGGCGCCAAACCTGCGTTCATGATCGTGGCGCCAACTCTGGCGAATGGTTCCCTCACACTTGGCTTGCAATCATCACCGAATGGAGTGATCAATGCGGGCGGCTTTGGACTGGCGGACACCTGGGTACAGCCTGTCACATTAGGCTGGAGCTTAAAGCGTGCCGACGTAAATGCCGGATATGCATTCATGGCCCCCACAGGCCGTTACACACCGGGCGCTTCTGACAACGTTGGCTCCGGTTACTGGGGAAACAACATTTTCACCGGCAGCACATTTTATCTGACAAAGAACAAGGGTACGTCCGCGAATCTATTTACCAACTGGGAGATCCATGGAAGTAAGACAACTGGACAGGGAACAAAAGTTACGCCGGGGCAGACCTTCACCATGGAGTGGGGATTCGGTCAGGCGCTTCCATTGAAGAAGGACTTTAGCAGGCTGCTTCAACTTGGATTAATTGGGTACGACCAATGGCAAGTCAGCGACAATGGCGGCCTGGCTGCTCCCAATATACCGGCGAATAGTCTGCCATATTATTCCGTGCATGCTATCGGTGTTCAATCAAATTTCATTCTCCCCGCGAAAGCGCTGAATTTCTTTTTCAAGTTTGAGGATGAGTACGCGGCGACTGCTCGTCCCCAGGGACGCACGATTGTCTTCGGCGGGTCTTACACTTTCCGGATTCCAAAACCGCAACCACCAGCAAAGAAGTAAGCACACATTCGAGAGGTTGGGGCCGCTCCAAAGAGACTGAATGTGGACAGCCCCATTCAAGAGCGCAGCAACACAAGGAGGGACTATGAAAAGAAGTGCCATGGCAGCAATCGTACTGATGGGATCACTGGCAACGCTTCTGATGTTTTGCGGTGCCGTGTCCGCCCAGACCACCAAAGTCAATGGAGTGATAACCGGACGAAGTGGGTCCGGCATGACGTTGCAGACTTCAAGTGAGCCGAAACTGGAGGTCGTGCTCACCGACGACACACAAGTGGCCCAGGTGCAGGGCGTGTTCAAGGCACGTCGCAAGGAAATGTCGATGGCCGCGCTTATACCGGGTCTCCAGGTCCAGGTAGAGGGACCTACAACGCCCAACACCAACTTGTAACGAGTTCTGTCAGGTTTAAGGGTAATGACCTCGAGGATGCACAAACGATCCGGGCCGGCCTGCAACCGGCGAAGGAGCAAATCCAGCAGAGTCAAGAGGAATCGAGGCCGCAAACAAGCGCTTCGGGCAGTTAGATGACTTCAACATCATGGATGAGGTGACGGTTTACTTCGCCAACGGCGGGGTGGCGCTCGATCCGAAATACAAGCCTCAACTGCTGCAGTTGGCTGAGAAGGCCAAGACGATCACTGCCTACACGATCCGGGTAAAAGGCTATGCCTCATCGACAGGCAGCTCTACGCTGAACCAGAAACTAAGCGAGGACCGGGCCAACAGCGTCACTCAATTTCGGCAGCAAGGCCACGTCCCTCTCACGAATATGCTGGCGCCCGGGGCTATGGGCGAAAGCAGGCAGGTAGGAAATGACAAAACGGCTGAGGGCCAGTCACAAAACCGACGAGTCGTGGTCAGGGTTCTGCAGAACAAAGGAATCGCTGGCACATAGTAATATCGCGAGCCCACCGGTGAACGAAGCTGCGTTGAGAGGCTGATCATGAGCCTGCTGCTGTTCTTCATGATTGTGAGCATTGCTTCTGCTCTTCCTGCTCGTTCTCAATCGAGAGGCATCGGAGCATTGGCGTTTCTGGCTGGCTCTTGGATCGTGCTCGGAAACCTTCCCCTAAGTGCCCAGAGCACTCAGTTCTGGCCGGAAATCGGTACGTATGTGAAGCTCAAGCCGGACTTGCGATTTTATTTTATCGCGGCCCAATCGCGCGAAAATCGCAATACAACCGACGCTGAAATAGGACCCAATATCGATTTTTATCTAAGCCCTAGAGCCAGGCTTAAGAGATTTACTATATTTCAACTCGATACTTCGAAATCCAGACCTTTACTTTTGAGGTTGGGATATCGCTATATTCCATCTACCGATGGACCAACTGAGCATCGCATTGTCACCGAAGCCACACCTCGCTTTCCTCTAAAAGTCGGATTTCTGATCTCCGATAGAAATCGCATCGATTTTCGCTTCATAAACGGGGATTTCTCATGGCGCTACCGAAATCGCCTGACCGCGGAGAGAACTTTTTCGATACTCGGCTATCACTTCACACCATATGTGCGGGGGGAAGGTTTTTACGACAGCAACTATGAGAAGTGGAGCAGAACTACCTTAGGTATAGGTTCCACGTTTCCGATACGGAAACATACCGAAATCGACAGCAGCTACGAACATCAAAACGATACAAGTAAGAGCCCCAACCGACAGGTAAATGCCTTGGCTCTCGCGCTCAATCTTTATTTCTAAGCAACGAGTTGTGCCCCGTCGAATCTTGGCGCTGCTCATTAAAGTGTGATTTTCGAATTGTCTAATTTCCAAGTTGACGAACGGGATGATATGAGTGCTCTTGTCAATACAACACGCATCGGAATTGCGCATCTATACTCGCTCAAACGAAGTTTGGCTTCAGCGGCGCTGCAAACAAAACCCCCACTTTCTTACGTGGTCTTGATGTTGGGATTGCTATTCTTCGTTGCTATTGTCCAGGCACAAGACAATAGAACAGTAGCACCACGTCGTCCTCACGGTCAGATCCTGCAAGAAAATCAGACGATTCCGATTCCAAGGTTCATCACCTAAATAGATGTCAGAAAATCAGCTTCACGGCCAACTGTCCAACCCGGGGGTTTACCGACGTGCTGCTGATGATACCGAAGGCCGACGAGCCATAGGTCGTGTTCGGATTTGAAAATTGAGGATGGTTCAGCGCGTTGAAGAACTCTGCCCGGAATTGAAGGCTGGCATTTTCGTTCGGCCAGCGTGTCTTTACCGTCCGCATCACTGCCCAGTCAATATTGAATTGCCCAGGACCATCTGCAATTCCTGTCGAGCTGTTGCCGAATGTAGTCCCAATTCCATCGGCGCCTACGATGGGCGGTGTTGTAAAACAGGAGGAATTGAAATAGCCTCCTAGCTTCCTCTCGATTGATGCAGATTTGATTAGGTTCGATTTGTTGCATCGTGGCGTTAACTGAGCCCGATCCTCGCTTATACCAAGAATGTTCGTCGCATTGGCGTAGTCGATGGTAAGCGCAGTTCCTGATTGTAAAGTTATAATCCCCGAGGTAGACCACCCACTCAATACTGGCTTCGCCCATGACTGTGGAGGTGAAGGTAATTCATACACAAGGCTCAACACGAAACGGTGTGTTCTGTTAAAACTTGCTCGGCCCCAACGTTGTTGGGCCGAATTCTGATCTCCGAGCGTGAGTGAGTTTCCAGCCGAGGTTCCGTTGATGTTATTGCCATCGCTGTCTAAGCTTTTGGAAAAAGTATAAGAACTAAGCAATTGGAGGCCTTGACTCAGCCGCTTATTCAAGCTGGCTTCGAGGCCGTTGTACCAGGATGTACCAGCAGATTCAACCATCGTTAGCGCATCCGGCGAGACTCCTTGAACAGGTACACGGAGACCAATGTTAGCTACTGTATTTGTGACTACTCCGCGAATCGGGTTGCCGGGCGACGCGAAGGCGGCTTGGTTCAGCGAGCGCAATCTAAGCAGATGTGTGCCGCGCGTTCCGACATATCCAATTTCCAGGAGCCAGTTCCTGGCAAATTCCAGTTGCCAATTCACACCAAATTGTTGAATGAGCGACGGACGGAAATCCGGAGATACAGTGGCAATCGTAAGATTGGTCGTCGGCGAATAAGCGGGAAAATGGGGAAAGAAGCTGGACGTGGGAAAGGGCTCAGAAAAGGGATGCTCCAAAGTAGCTCCAGCATTCGTCGGTCCGACGTTTATCCGTCCCAACGAGAATGGCGGTCCCGTCACACTTTGATAAAAAGCCTGCCCGGTGGGCTGTGAAAGGAAAAAACCATAACCGGCTCGCAGCGCGAAGCCAGGCGCCTGAGTCAACGGCTGCCAGGCAAATCCGACCCTGGGAGCGAAGCTGTTCTGGCCCTCTCCGAAATTCGCCGCATCGTTGTCGGCGCGAATCACTCCAACCGGTATGCTGCCTCGATAATTCTTCGCAACCAAATATCCGGCTACGCTGCCATTTGGTGAAGGATTTTGATCGACGTGGCTTATATCGAAACTAGAGTTCCTGCCTAACTCATCTGCGAATTGACCTAGCCTCTCATATCGCACCCCAGTATCGATGGTGAAGGTGCTTGAGGCTCGATAATGATCTCCGACATAGGCTGAGCCATTCCAACTGCGGTATCTGCGGTTCAAGAGTCCATAATCGTCGATAGATTCATAGACATTGCTGAATAGGTTCGTTCCATTCTGCTCTCCGCTCAGCCCTAGAAGGAAGTCGGGCCAACTGAGAAAGTTGACGAGAGACCCGATCCCAACGATATTCGTGTCATCGTGAATCCGTGACAAAGAGCCGCCAAGCTGTATCCAGTGTCGTGAGTGTGCATAGGTAAGTGTGTCGGAAAAATATATGCGCTGTTGATCAAAAGTCCGAGGAAACGCGCTGGCAAGATTGATTGAGCCAACTATTCCTACACTGGGCAATCCATTCTCATTGTTCATCACACCAGCCGCAACGCCTAGATCGGACCACTGAAACGGCGCATGCGCAGAAGTAGAGCCCAGTGTATTGGTATATCCAAACCGCGCCTCATTTAACAACTGCGGTTGAACGAACGATACATAGGATGCCGAAAACACACGAAAATCATTGTCGCTGTTGCTGGGGAATCCATGCACGTTGCCCGTTCCATTGAGGCCATTTCCTGGGAATGTGACATTCATTGCACCATCGGATAGCATCCATCGCAAAGACACGCGCGAATTCTGTGAAAGGTTCGCATCGAAATTCGCCAGGATCTGATCTTCATCAAAATGGCATGGATCGCTGAGGGTGCTTGTGCCCTGACTCGGAAGGGGCAAAGATGTATTAACCGAATTCGGATTGGGAATCAGATACGAGCCATCTGGTAGCTTGAAATTTAGTAGTTCAAGCGCCACTGGGTTAATGTTTGCCCCGTCCGAGCTGATTGCAACGCCTCCGAGTTGTCCAGTCATTCCGGCAAACATGGCTCCTATTGCCTTAGCTGAACGGTCATCAGTAAGAGGAGGCATGACTATCGTGGACGAACAAGAAATCCTAGCTTGTCCCGAGGCAAGACCATTTGTTTGTCGGGTGCCTTGATATGAGCCGAAGTAGTAAAACCTGTCCCGCCGAATTGGCCCTCCGATCGTCAATCCAAACTGGTTTTGCTTCAAGTCTGGACGAGGCTCCCCGGAACGGTTAAAGAAAAAATCGTTCGCATTCAGCAGATTATTGCGAAAGAACTCAAATGCCGTACCGTGAATGCTATTCGTACCACTTCTGGTGATGAGGCTTACGTTCGCGCCAGCATGCTCGCCGAAGGAAACGTCATAAAGGCCAGTCTGTACTCTAAATTCCTCGATCGCATCAGGGCTGGGTATCGGAATCCCGCCACTTGCATTGCTGCTGCCTTGCATGTCATTCACCGGAATCCCATCGAACTCATAAGTGTTGTCATAAGTGCGTGCCCCGTGAGCAAAAATACCATCGTTCGACGGGTCAATTTGCGACAGGCCGCCGCTGCCCGCTCCTAATTCCCCTGCATTGTTGACGCCACTCAAAATGCCGGGTGATAAGTTGACAATCTGCGTAAAGTTGCGCGTCACCAACGGTAGGTTTTGGATGGTTCTTGCATCAACCTCGCGACCCAATGAGATGTCGGTTTGGATTTGCGAGGCGCTCGCATTTACTTCTATATACTGAGTAGCCCCGATGACCTTCATAGGAATAGTCAACTGAACGCTCTCGGTTACGAACACGTTCGCAGAGATTGATTGTGCCTGCGCGAATCCGTCTCTGTGCGCCGTAACCTCATATGTTCCAGGCGGCAACAAGGGGAAGAGAAAGCGACCTTCGGCGTCGCACTGGGCTGATCGACTGATCGTTAAGTCTTCATCTCTGATCTCGACGGAGGCATCGGGAAGACTTGCACCCGAGGCATCGACGACTACTCCCAGCAAGGCACCGGTCGAAGACGTCTGCGCGGAGGCGTGACCATTCAGAAAGAAAATCAGCCAGATCACAGCTTGAAGAGAAATGAAGCGCCTACTGAGCCTGGGCCCTGTAAATGGTGTTTCGCCTGAACACCCCGATGCGACGGGGACCTCGCTGAGTTCACTGCGACCAACCGAGGGGCCCATGACCAATACTCCTTGCTATGGAGTGCGTACGTCGATTGACCAGCAACTGGCGAATATATGAACTCAACCGTTACTAATGCGTTACGGCTCGACGCAATTGTATCAACCGTGTTTTTCAAGCGATGGACTTCATCCACGGGTATTGGTGCAATTTTGAAGCACCATCAAAAACGGGCTACTTGTCACCAGGTTGCAGGTTTGAAAAACCGCCTGGTTTCGCGCAGGTGACCTTGGGGAGCAACATCGGCACTCTCGTACTTTTTTTCTTGTGTGACTAGGCATTTCTACCAATGTCCAGGCTTGGCCTGGCGCCCTAGAATTTGCACGACACTAATGGAGAGCGCTCTATGAAGCTTCGTGGCAGGTCAATATTCTCAGGCTGTTTCGTGGCAGTTCTTTATGCCCTCGTCGGCGTTTCCGTTTCGAGTGCACAAGAAGTCTTACCAAGGCCCGAACCGCCATTCAAAGGCCACATCGGGCGCACGGTCGAAGAATCCACGAAAGACTTCCCACAAGAGGTAAAAGCTCCTAAGGGAGCTCCAAACATCCTGCTTATTCTGACTGACGATGTGGGCTTCGGAGCTACCAGTACATTCGGTGGTCCAATACCTACACCGACCTTCGACCGTCTCGCCAAGAACGGCCTTCGCTACACGCAATTCCACACCACGGCTCTTTGTTCTCCCACACGCGCAGCCCTGCTCACGGGTCGCAATCATCACTCTGCAAATACGGGAATTATTATGGAAGGAGGCACTGGCTTTCCTGGCTACAACACACTCATGTCCAAGAGTGTCGGCTCCTTCGCGGAGGTGCTGAGGCAAAACGGCTACAACACCGCCTGGTACGGCAAGAACCATAACGTACCCGATTGGCATAACAGCCAGGCTGGGCCATTTGATCTCTGGCCCACAGGGCTGGGCTTTGAATACTTCTATGGCTTTATCGGTGGTGACACCAGCCAGTGGGCGCCCGCCATCTATGAAAACATCAAGCCCATCGAGCCTCCTCACGATCAAAAAGATTACTTTTTCGATCATGACATGGCTGACCACGCCATCGCCCGTATCCAGATGCTGCACGCTGTCGCTCCGGACAAGCCTTGGCTCGCTTATTTCGCGCCCGGAACAGCTCACGCCCCTCACCATGCTCCAAAGGATGTGATCGCAAGCTTCAAAGGTCAATTCGATCAGGGCTGGGACAAGGTACGCGAAGAAACATTCGCCCGACAGAAAGCGATGGGTATCATTCCAGCGGACACAAAGCTAACGGAGCGACCCGCGGGAATTCCGGCGTGGGATTCACTCGACGCGGATCACAAAAAGGTCTACGCCCACATGATGGAGGTTTACGCTGCGGCGTTGTCGAACTGCGATAAAGAAGTTGGGCGAGTGCTCGATGCCATTCAAGATATGGGCGAACTCGACAACACCTTGGTGATCTACATCCAGGGTGACAACGGGGCCAGCGCCGAGGGTGGCCAGCAGGGCCTGCTCAATGAAATGGCATTTTTCAATGCCACGCCTGAAGACTTCTCGGAAGTGATGCGACGGATGGACGAATTAGGCGGTCCCACTACGTTCAATCACTACCCAATCGGCTGGGCCCATGCCATGGATACCCCTTTTCAGTGGACAAAACAGATCGCTTCGCATTTTGGCGGCACGCGCAACGGTATGGTCATTTCCTGGCCCGCCCGTATTAAGGACACGGGTGGTATTCGTCCACAATTCCACCACGTAATCGACATTGCCCCGACCATCTATGAAGCAGTAGGCATTCAAGCCCCATCGGTCCTTAACGGAGTGCCCCAGAAACCCATCGAGGGCGTGAGCATGGTCTACACGTTCGACTCTGCAACAGCGCCGTCTACCCATCGCACCCAATATTTTGAAATGTTTGCGAATCGTGCCGTTTACAACGATGGATGGGTAGCCGCCACAACGCCCCCGCTGCCACCGTGGGCAAGCGGCAAGACCATCCCCATCGATGACTATAAGTGGGAACTCTACGACGTCAGCAAGGACTTCAGCGAAGCCAATAACCTTGCGGCACAGCAACCAAAAAAACTTCGAGAGTTACAGGAATTGTTCTGGATTGAAGCGGCCAAATATAACGTGCTTCCGCTGGATAACAGCAAGTTAGAACGCATGAACGTCGACAACCGTCCCAGCCTTACGCGTGGACGCACTGAGTTCACTTTCTATCCCGGTATGACCCGTATCCCGGAAGGCAGCGCACCGAGCATCTTGAACAAATCGTTCCGCGTCACTGCTGATGTGACCATTCCTGCAAATGGGGCCGATGGGGTCCTGGTTACCCAAGGCGGACGATTTAACGGTTGGGGACTCTATCTTCTGGATGGCAAACCGGTTTTCCATTACAACCTGGTGGGTGTTCAACGCTATGACGTGGCTGACCCGGATAAGCTTTCTGCCGGTAAGCACACAGTCGTTGTTGACTTTAAATACGACGGCGGCGGCGTTGGCAAAGGAGGTCTCGCCACACTCTCGGTAGACGGAAAGAAGGAAACCGAAGTGAAGTTCGCCCGGACAATTCCGTTCCGCATTTCGGCGGATGAAACGCTCGACATCGGGGAAGACACCGGCACACCAGTCAGTGAGGACTACCACGTACCCTTCAAGTTCACGGGCACTATCGCGAAGGTCGTCATCCTGCTGGGGGACGAAAAAATCTCAGCGGCCGACCAAAAAGCCTTAGAACAAGCCCAGTCCAACTTCGCTGTAAGCGAATAGCCTGCGCACGCACTATGCGACCAGGCGGGCAGTGGCCGGGCATGCGTCTCTACGGCCCGCTCGAACCCTGGTTCGGCAAGACCTGGAAGTCCGGTGAGCTTGAATTGGTGAAATGACACCATCACTGCGTTCGAGTACGTGGTTATCGCAGTGTCAGATTTACAAGGGCGCAGTGTCAGTTTTACCAATAGCAGCGAAGTCTTCGCAAAGCCTATAGTCACGACGGAATAACTCACTTGAGGTTCAAGACCTATGAAAGATATTCGACTCGTGCTGCCCTCACTCGGCTGCATCATTGCCTTCGCCCTCATAACGGCTACTGGCTGTAACGAGAAGTCTGCACCTTCGGCTGCGCCAGCCACTGAAGCGCAGGCCGTGCCGAAGATGAAAATGACCACGGATATTCCGCCGGAAATTACTACGCCGGATTCAGTCGAAACCCGGATTGGAACGCTCAAGTTCTTCGATGGTTTCCCTGACGACAAGACTACACAGTTGGTGTACGACAACCTCGACTTCCAGCGTGGCGTGCAGGCGTTCCTGCGCGGCATACCGGGCGCCTCAGTCCAGGCCTTCATTCCGGCAGCCAAGAAGTTCGGTGGCGTGGACGGGAATGTAATGATCTTCGAGGACCTGATGGACTCGAAGGCGCTCTGGTTGACGCCGAACAATTCGAGTGTCTATTTCTTCACCTGGATTGACACCACCAACGGGCCAATCGTGATGGAAACGCCGCCCAATGTCCTGGGCGTGCTCGACGACCATTGGTTCCGCTGGATCGGCGACTATGGCAATGCCGGTCCGGACAAGGGCAAGGGCGGCAAGTTCTTGTTCCTTCCTCCCGGCTACAAAGGTGAGGTGCCGAAAGGCTACTTCGTTATGCGTCCCGCAACTTACGGCGTCTGGGCGCCGGGGCGGGGAATGTTGGTGAATGGCGACCCCAAGCCGGCCGTGGAGAGCATCAAGAAGCTGCTGAAAATCTACCCGCTGGCGCAAGCCGCTAATCCGCCGGTCACGAAGTTCACCAACATGAGTGGCGTGCCGCACTCTACGATTCATGCGAATGATTTCCACTTCTATGAGGAAATTCACGAAGTCCTGGAGATGGAGCCAAACGAGGCGCTGGATCCTGAGACACTGGGCCTGTTCGCCTCTATCGGTCTCCAGAAGGGCAAACCCTTCGCACCGGACGAGCGCATGAAGAAGATCCTCACCGAGGCCGCAGCGGTCGGCAACGCGACGGCTCGCGCCCTTACATTCCGGAGTCGCGATGAGGCAAGCTACATCTACCCGGGCAGTTCCTGGTGGATTCCGTCTAGCTCCGGCTACCAGTTTCTGCTCGCACCCGGCGTGTTTGATCTGGACAGCCGCAGTGGCTTTCACTACTGGGCCACGGGCGTCACGCCCGCCATGTTCGCCAAGATGGTCGGCCTGGGCTCGCAATACGCCGCCGCATTTACGGACAGTTCACACCATGGGCTCGACGGCAGTAAGACTTACAAGGTGCATCTGCCGCCCCACATCCCGGCAAAGGACAACTGGTCTTTCACCCTCTATGACAACCAGACTCGCGCGTTTCTGCAAACCGACCAGCGCTTCCCAAGCGTCAACAGTTTCGATAAGGGTCTAGTGACCAACCCGGACGGTTCGACCGACGTCTGGTTCAGCCCGAAGCTGCCACAGGGAGTCCCTGAGGCGAACTGGGCGCAGACCATCCCCGGCAAAGGCTGGAACATGCTCTTCCGCCTCTACGGCCCGCTCGAACCCTGGTTCGACAAGACCTGGCGCGTAGGTGAGGTTGAATTGGTGAAGTAAATACCGGCTAAGTTCAGGTGCAGTGCGAGCGCGAATATGCAATCAATTTGGAGGATCGACAACATGAAACCCATCACATGGCTAACCGTTGCTATCGGAATCGCAGCGGTTCTGCTAGCACTCCCGTTCCGTTCGTCGAGTGCCCAGACGGCCATCAACCCGGTTGAAGCTCGCGCCATTGCCAGGGAAGCTTATATCTATGGCTTCCCGTTGGTGGACAGTTATCGCCTCCAGTATGCCTATTTCGTGGATCGTGCGAATCCGGAATTCAAGGCGTCCTGGAATCAGATCGCCAACATTCCGCGTGTCTATACACCGGCTGACCGGGTGGCTCAGACACCCAACTCGGATACGCCCTATTCATGGCTTGGCCTGGATCTTCGGGCTGAACCTATCGTGCTCACGGTTCCGCCAATCGCAAAGGATCGCTACTTTACTATCCAGCTCATCGACTGGTATACCTTCAACTTCGACTACATCGGGACCCGCACGACCGGCAATGACGGCGGCACCTTCATGATTGCCGGACCAGGCTGGAAGGGTGAGACGCCCGCTGGCGTGAACAAGGTGTTCCACGCGGACACCGAGTTTATCCTGGCGTTCTACCGCACACAGCTTTTCAATCCGGACGACATCGACAACGTCAAAAAAATCCAGGCTGACTATAAGGTGCAGACGCTGTCGGCCTTTCTGGGCCAGCCATCCAAAACAGCGCCCACGATTAATTTCATCAAACCGCTGACAACAGATCAGCAGAAGACGTCGCTTGACTTCTTCAATGTCCTCAACTTCGTTCTGCAGTTCTGCCCGACTGATCCTTCCGAGACAGAACTCATGGCGCGCTTTGCCAGGATTGGAGTGGGCGCTGGCAAGACGTTCGACGCAAGTAAGTTCTCGCCCGAAACGAAGGCGGCCATTCAACTAGGCATGGCCGACGCGTGGGTGGATTTTGCGAACTTGCGGAAAGAAGTCGAAGCAGGGAAAGTGACTTCTGGAGATATGTTCGGGACGCGGGCAGAGTTGAAGAACAACTACCTGTACCGTATGGCTGGGGCCATATTGGGAATTTACGCCAACTCAAAGCAGGAGGCAATGTACCCGGTTCTTGCGGCAGAGCCAGCTGGTCAGGCGCTTACCGGCGCGAATCGGTACACCGTGCATTTCGCGCCTGGTCAACTGCCGCCAGTCAACGCCTTCTGGTCAATGACGATGTACGATTTGCCAGACAGCCTGCTCGTCGCCAATCCAATCAATCGCTACTTGCTCAATTCGCCGATGCTCCCGCAATTCGTGAAAGACCCCGATGGAGGGCTCACGTTCTATGTGCAGAACGAATCACCGGGAAAGGACAAGGAACCCAATTGGCTGCCAGCGCCTAAAGGCCCGTTTGCCGTTTACATGCGCCTCTACTGGCCGAAAGAAGAAGCATTGGACGGCAAATGGGTTGCGCCGCCTCTGAAGCTCGAATAGCTAACGATTCATTAGATTGCCATCAATCAATGACCTTGGCTCGCTACGAAGTAGTGCTCGCCTGGCACATGGAAGATGCCACCTGCGGGCGAAGTGAACTTCTAAGGACGTCTCAATCCAGGAGGCCACGATAGATGAGAGCCCATAGTTCGAACATCAGCCGTTTAATATTTGCTGTCCTCTTAGGTTGCTTCGGAAGTGCATTCACGCAGACCGCGCCGCCGAAGATGAAAATGACGACGCCAATTCCGCCGTCCATCACCACACCCGACTCCGTTGACACGCCGATCGGCACCCTGAAGTTTGTCGACGGCTTTCCGGACGACGACACGGTCCAAAAGGTCTATGACAA
>Ga0206835_1073_pt1 | contig 36755 bp, 34 predicted proteins | sample Alteio_BWOrgCont_31_FD_152853 | JGI IMG/M metagenome (GOLD analysis project Ga0206835, IMG submission 152853) | Enriched cells from forest soil in Barre Woods Harvard Forest LTER site, Petersham, Massachusetts, United States -... | ecosystem: Environmental > Terrestrial > Soil > Temperate forest >...
AGAATTCGAGTCTGAGAGTCAACTGTCCTGCTCGAGGACTGTTGTTGAGGCCTCCCACGGTGCCGAAGCCGGCATCGTATGGATTCGTGTCCGGAGTCCCGAAGACATGGCGGTTGAACGCATTGAAAAATTCAGCACGAAATTGAATACCGACCCTTTCAGTAATCGGCGTCCTCTTAATCAGTCCGAAGTCTTCTTCGTAATAGGGGAAAGACCTGTCATTGGACTGGAAAGCCGGCTTATTACCGAAACTGTAGGGCTTGCCCGATGCGGCGGTCACATCCGCATTGGGATCGCTGAACGCCAGTGGGTTATACCAGATGTCTTGGCCCGAAATTGCAGGATTGAATGATTTGTTTATGCGCGCTCGGGACTGGATTTGCTGCCCCGGAACCAGGTTCCAGCGAATTCCGTTATTGAAGCCGGGAACACCGGTGGCGGAAGAAAAGCCGATTGGCTGACCGCTTTGATAACGTTGAATGCCCGTGAAAGACCATCCACCGACGAAATAGTTCAAGAGCTTGCCCTGATTGAGAAAAGCCTTGTTCCTTCCGAATGGCAAATCGTAAAGGTAGCTGACAACAAATATCTGAGGTACATCCTGAGGCGAAACGGCCTTCTCCTCCTTCAGGTTAAAGGGATTCTGAATATTCGCCGTGTAGGCACCGCCAAGACTCCCACCGATAATGTTGCCGGTATCCGTGAGGATCTTCGACCAGGTGTAGGACGCCAGTAGATTCAGTCCATTGTGGAAACGCCGTTCCAGCTTGGCGATCATCGCGTTATAACTCAACTGGCCATCGTTCTCGCCATAGGCCGCCGTATTGATGTAGGCGTACTGGGGAAAGGGTCGCAGCGATTGAGCGACCGTTCCGTTGAAGCCTGTATACGGCAAGGTAGTGGCCTGATTGTTCAGCGTCGCGCCCAGGCTGAAATTTGAGGGGTTGATGTTGTTGAGCGACAGTTGATTCGACGGAAGGTGCGTCCCTCGGGAACCGAGGTAGCCCAGGGTAAATATAAGATCGGTCGCCACCTGCTGCTGCACGTTGGCACTCCACGTCTGATAGAAACCCGGGCGTCCGAAACCGCGCTGGCTCCACGGAATGGACTGTCCGTTCAGCTGGCTACGATCAAAGTTCACGCTATTACCGGCAGACGGAACTCCATACGTGCCTGGGTTCACGATGCCTGGGCTCACAGTAGAGGATGGATCCAGCAGCGAGGCGGCGCCGAAGGGATTGGAAAGGTTGTTGAACTGGCCGGTCAACGAATATCCAGCCGGAATTCCGGCGTAAATCTGCTGCCATTCCAGGATCGGCGCATTCAGGATGTTGTAGGTCGTAGAAAATACTGTTTGGTGATTGAACTCACTCGGCGCCCAGGTTACGCCAAGTCGTGGCTCGACGGCCTTGTAATAAACATCGGACCAGCGTGAGCTGAAGCCGTCCCGATTGGGCCCATTGCCGGAGAAGACCAGCGCCCCGGGGGTTCCGGTGGCTGGATTGATGAAATTGGGATTGAACTGAGAGCCAATGTTGTGTCCTTCTTTGAAAGGCAGGTCCACGTTGTACCGCAGGCCGAGGGAAAGATTCAAATCGCGGTTGACTTTGAATTCGTCCTGAACATACGTTGCAAAGTACTGACCGACATTCCTGACGGTTACCAGGCTGTTCGTGGAGTAGACATTGGACACTTGGCCCAGAAGGAAACTGGCAACGCCGTTGCCGCTGGCGGAGGATGTGTCGATAGTGGCGGCCGTCTGCTCCCTCCCGAAAGAGAAATTGCCATTTGTAAGACTCACGAAACCCGATATCGACAACGCATAGCGCCACTCACCGCCAATCGAAATATTATGGCGGCCTTTCAACCAGGCGATGCTATCGCCCACATAGTAGGCGTTATCGGAAATTTTGGAATTGTAGCCCTGATTGGAAAGGGGTTCGATATTTCCAAAACTTACCGTGCTCCCTTCGCTGATGCCGATGCCGGGAAAGAGCGGTCCGCTTCCGCCCGGCAATCCAAGTGCCTGTGACCAATCCTTACCCTGCGTTGCGGTCACAAAAGCTTCTTTGTTCAAAACACGGGTATAGCCGATCAGGAGGTGATTGAGCACTCTGGGCGAAAAGATGTGGTCATATCCAATGCGCACAATATGAGTGGGGAGGTCCTGGAAGGTGAGGAAATTGCTGAGCGGAAGCTGGAGAAGGCCCCCAATGTTGTTGTTGCGCACGTTGTCGCGCACGTTATAAGAACCGAAGATCTTGTCCTTCGAGCCAAAAGACTGATCGATGCGAATCGTCTCCGCTGTACTGATGATCGGATACGTTCCGGTGAAGTTGTAATTGTTCACCAGGTCGCCGTTCGTTGGCTTCGGAATATACTGCCCGATAGCAGTCGCGACCGAGCTCAGCGGCCCAGTGATGACATTGCCGGGATAAGCCGTGCGGCACTGGGTGCCGTCAGGGAGAGTGCGCGTAGTCGAGGGATCAAAAATCTGGCCCTGATAAATGGTCGATCCATCGCAGGGGTTTGTGCCGAGAGCGGTGGATGTCAGATTCTGGCTGAAGTCGCCGGCAAGGTTCGCCTGCGTTGGAATCGTAATCAGCTCCTGGTAGCCCTGGTTTTGACGAAACTGCTCCCAGGCAAAGAAAAAGAAGGTCTTGTCGCGCCCGTCATAGACTTTAGGAATCCAGACCGGACCGCCGAGCAGAACGCCGTAGTTATTTTTCTTGTCTGCTGGAGTCTGATTTCCTGAATTTTTCCCGTCCTGGGCGATGCTGAGATTGTTAAACCAGGTATTCGCGTCCAGGGCCGTGTTGCGGAAAAGCTCGAAGGCTCCGCCATGGAAGCTGTTCGTGCCGGATTTCGACGTGTAGCTCTGAACGCCGCCGGTGGTTCTGCCATATTGAGCGGGAATGCCGCCCACAAGGACTTTGAATTCGCCGGTCGCCTCTACGGATGGCAGGATTTCGTTGGCAAAACCATCACCAAAGCTCTTGACCTGGAGGCTTGCGCCGTCAAAGAGAATTTCACTGCCAAAGGCCTGACCGCCGGAGATTCCACCCTCAAATGTCCCACCGTTGGTTCCCGTGCCGTACGTGGCAGGCGTCAGGAAAACGAAGTCCTGCGAGTTGCGAATGGCCGCGCCATTGGTCGACAGCGGCAGATCGAGCACCTGCCTCTGCGTGACCACCGTGCCGACATCGGAGCTCTGGGTCTGCAGCTGTGGCGCGTTCGCATTCACCTCCACGGTTTCGGACGAAGATCCAATTACGAGTCCGATATCGAGCGAGGTAGTCGATTGGATCTGGACCGCGACGCCGCTTCTTCCCGCAGTTTTGAAGCCGGCAGCAGAGACACTGACGTTGTAGACCCCGACCAGCAGCGCCGGGAAGTGATAGTTGCCTGTCGCTGTGGCGGTGGTCTGGTTGGACTGGCCGGTCGAGATATTTGTGACGGATACCACCGCTCCAGCGACCGCATTCCCCGTGGGATCGAGGATCGTGCCTCCCAGCGCTCCTTCATTCGACTGCGCGTGGAGGGTGAAGACTGATGTGCAGAGAAGAAAAAAAATAGCGAATTCGAGAAAACGTTTGCTCATTTCGGGACCTCCTGATCAACTAAAGGTAGTTAAAAACCCGTTCTTGTATGACAGGTTTGTAAAACGCTGACTTTTACGTTTACTTTATCGAAATCGCGACTAACGATAGGCGCGGGAAATGTAGCCTGTCAAGGCCATTTTTCCAATGAGTCAGGCTTTCGAGCCATTAGAAAGGTATCCCATACGCGGGCAATATCGTGAAACGCGGCTAATCATCGAGATCAGAGGTGCGTATCGCTTTTCCTGCTTCTGATCGCGAACCCGATAAAATGTTTTCCTCAACAGCAATTTTTGTATGAATTTTTGTCAATCTACCTGCATCCGGAAAAGCATAAAGCTGCCGATTTGCCCGCAGACGATTTAAGGACCCGCGCGGCAGAGTTGTGAAGAATTTCGCGGCCGGCCAGCCGTGTCCCGGTTTGCAATGCAGCTCTGATCTTTGGCAGTCCGCATCCATCATTGGCGATTCGTCCGGTTATTTCAGCAGACAACCCCGCTGAATGCGGGCCATTCGGGCGCCTTGTATAGTGCAGGGTATGCGTGTCCGCATGAAAGATATCGCAACGGACCTTGGCCTCTCCGTGGTCACGATCTCAAAGGTTTTGCGGAACCATCCGGATATTTCAGAAGAGACACGGGCTCGGGTTCTGAAGCGTGTGCACGACCTTGATTACCAACCGAACATTCTGGCCCGCAGCCTTGTTACAGGTCGTAGTTATCTCATAGGACTCATCGTCCCTGATTTGATTCATCCCTTCTTTGCCGAAATTGCCAAGGCTATTTCCCGAGTGATCCGGCCTCGTGGCTACTCACTCATCATTTCATCTTCTGACGAAGACGCTGGCCTTGAATTGCTGGAGATCCGGCAACTATTGGCTCGGCAGCTGGATGCTCTCGTAATTGCGTCGACCGCGATGTCCGGGGATCACCTTAGTCAACTCAGGAAACATGGTCAACCGTATGTTCTGATTGACCGCAACTTTCCCGGCACGTTATCCAATTTTGTCGGTGTTGACGATGTGGCGGCTGGCCGCATTGCAACCGAACACCTGATCAGGGCAGGCTGTCGCCGTGTTGCCCATATTCGCGGACGAAAAAATAGTACTGGCGAAGGCCGCCTGAAAGGCTATAAACAGGCTCTTCAGCACCATCGCCTCCCTTATTCCATGGATTATGTCATCAGCAGCACGAGCGTCGATACAAATAGCAGACAGCAAGGAGCCGAAGCCATGCGCGTCTTGCTTCAGCGCGGTCTACGACCAGATGGTGTGTTCTGCTACAACGATCCGCTCGCAATCGGTGCTATGGATGCCATTCTGGATGCCGGCCTGCGAATACCCGAGGACGTCGCCATCATCGGCTGCGGAAACCTGCATTATGACAGCGCTCTTCGAATTCCCCTATCAAGCATCGATCAACACAGCCACATAATTGGCCGACGCGCCGCCGAGATTGCTCTCGATCTCATAGGGGCAAAAGAACAGCCACCGGTGCGAAGCGTCGTCCTTGAGCCGGCACTCGTCATCCGCTCTTCTACTCGAATCCCGGCCAACACCGGATCGAACAACAAGCCCCTGAAAATAACGCCTGCTCGAAAACATTCTCAAAAGAGGACTTCCAGGAGTTAGAAGCGCCAATGAATTACCCTCTGCTTCATCCCCAGCAGAAATCCCGACACATCAAAGAATGGAACCGGCTTCGGCCTCCATTGTGAGTGCACGGTTCTAGTGGTCTCTTGAGTACGGCCCCCGCACGAACTCGGCACTCGAATCCTGCTGGGTGGGAAGCGAAATTCTGTCAATTCCCTTCCCTCGGGACTACCGGTTATCTTCACGCTGAAAAGGAACCTGATATAGGGCAATCAGGCTGGCCGTCTTACGGCACCTTTCCAGCAGGCTTGAAACCGTTTTCGAGCCTGCAAAGGATATGAAGAAGCTTCTCATGAATAGCCAATGCGTCAATCTAAAAATCGAGCAAGTCGTTAAAATCAAAGTATACGAGCTACTTCATGATAGGAATTGTATGAGCAGAGGAGAGAAATCATGGCTCAGTTGATGAGAACGTCAAATCCTGCCTTGAATCAGAAGATATTTCAGGGGCAGCACGTCGCGCTCGACGAGGCGATGACGCTGAATGGAACAGTCAATAAAACAGGCATACTTCTGCTTTGCACAACAGCAACTGCGGCATGGACATGGCATGGATTCATGCAGACACATTCTGTGGTGAATGTGCTTCCACTTTTGTGGACCGGGCTGATCGGTGGAATAATTTTCGCATTCGTAACCATTTTCAAAAAGACATGGGCACCTGTGACTGCGCCAATCTATGCTCTATTGGAAGGGCTCGCCCTCGGCGGCATTTCAGCAGTTCTTGAACTGCGATTTCCAGGAATTGCCCTGCAATCGGTTGGTCTGACATTTGGCACCATGTTTGCCTTGTTGTTTGCATATCGCTCTGGATTGATTCCCGTCACGCAAAAGTTCCGTTTAGGCGTGGTGGCGGCCACAGGCGCAATCGCGCTCTTCTACATCGCTGAGTTGTTGCTTAGTTTTTTCGGCGTGCGATTTGCATCGATTAATGGTTCCGGCATGCTTGGTATTGGATTTAGCGTCGTCGTTGTGATTGTCGCAGCGCTTAATTTAGTTCTCGATTTCGACTTTATTGAGAGTGGGGTGCGCGCCCGTGCCCCGAAGTATATGGAGTGGTATAGCGCATTCGGACTGATGGTTACGCTGATATGGCTTTACCTGGAAATTCTCAGACTGCTCTCAAAAGCCCGCAGCCGCAATTAAAGCCCCGAACTGGAAGTACGCCCAGTGAAGCTGCTTGCCTACTGCGCCTCGAAGGCCGCGATCAATATGTTGAATCGCCACACGCACGCCTCCGTCTTGCTCGCGTAAAGTCATCCTCTGGATGCCAGGCAGATCGACGGTTTGCTAACAAAGAGACCTAGTTCAGAAACCACTCAACCAGACTTCCCATAGTCGCTTTGCCCTTCGCCAGGCTTACCTCTGACTCCTGGCGATCTCGGTTCCACGTTGTCAACAATCACACTCCGAAGGTCTCGAACACCTACAAGCTGCAACCAAAAGTCCAAATAAGTTGCTTGGTGATCAAATCGCGACGGCGATGCCCGCATTGATCACTAGCAGGGTTCATCGACCTACGTGAATATGTGAAAGCGAGCTAAAAAAGCCGAACAAGTTCACAATCCATAGCACAACACAAATGACGACGACCCCATTCAGGATCGATTTGATGCTCGACTGCATTGGAATGAAGCGGTTTACAAGCCACAACAAAACTCCTACTACGACTAATGTGATGACAACCTGGGTAAGCGGCATATCATGTTCTCCTTTCGATTTTCTAAAGCCGATCGAGATCGCTGGAAGATCTCGATCGGCAGAGCGTAATTCCGTATTTCCTGCTGGCTACTCCTTGTCGGGTTTCGCTTCCGCAATCGTAGCCGTATGGTCCGTTGCAGCAATCGCCTTCATAAAGCCGAGCGTCGATTTCGGTGCAGCAACTTTACCTGACAAGATTGTTCTGAAAGTGAGCTCACGACCGTAGATCGTGCGTGTGGAGTCGTTGTCTTGTTCAACTATGGCGCCGTCCAACGTGATTCCGGCGAATACGCCGCGCGAGCGCGAATAGGTGAGAATTTCCGTATTCAGCTTCCAATCGGTACCAGCGGAAGCATGGCGCCCCACTGGGCCTGCCGAAGCAGATGCATCACCACTGATTTCGAACTTGTTGGAAAGCAGATGCTGAAAACCCTGATCATTCATAACAAGCATGACAAGATCAACGCCTTCCAAACCAATCTGCAATCCCCAACTGCCTCCACCGATAGAGACGAACGCGGGAGCGCTCCAGCCTTCAGCCGTGCGACATGTCGCGATACCGCGGCCGTGCTCTCCACCGAAGATAAAGCCACCCTTTACCAGATGTGGAATTACGATGATGCACTTTGCGTTGCTCAGCACTTCTTCTGGAATGCCTTTATCCGGAGTTTCCACGATGGAATGGAGCACCTCCGAGGACATGCGCAGCCGTTCAATCGAATCCTGGTGTCCGGTAGTGGCCCATATGTTTCCGTTCGCCAACGTAAAAGCGCCAATTAAAAGCAGAGAGGTTATTTTCATAAGTTTTCCTTGCAGAATGCGGAGAGCTAAGAGGGATACGTATCAGATGGGCTGACTTAGCTCAGAACCATGAGGGAGCCGATAATACGGATTCTTCTCCAGAGTCATTGTTCCAAAGGTGCGGAGCAATAGCTGAGCTGAATAGCTCACTTCGGCAGGTGAGATCGAGGGATCTCGTTACTAGACTTCGGGCGCAACTTGATTGCCTGTGATGACAACCTGTACCGGAGGCATCCACGAAGATGCCGATTCATCGGACACAGAAAGAATTGCGCTCTTCTGAATCTGATACGGATAGACTCTGACCGTGGCGAGAACGAACCAGGGATATTTCTTTAACTCAATATGCCCGACTTCCGCGGCATTGAAGCGCCCGCTTACACAACGAAGAGCCAACTTTAGTGCGCTGGCAATCGCTTCCTGCGGTATTGGCCCAACGCCACTTTTTAACGATCCTTCAGCAATCCGGATGAAATGCCATCCGCACCTCCGGATCTTTTTGTCCAGCCAGTGCGCATCCCCAGACCGCACGAAGTACCACCCTTCGCGAAACTCTTCAGTCACAAGTTTGAAGTGATCGGGTAGAGCAACGCGTTCGCGTAAGAGCACGGTAAGTTCAGCTATATTGCGCATCGACGTGACTTCTTTCTTATTACTTCACGAATTGAGATCGGGTACGCTAAGAGGCGTTGGCGCTCCGGTGCCCGGTTTCCGTTCAAAAGCCTGTGGAGACGCCGGATCTGCCGGCTGGACGATTGCATAGTGAACCAAACTGGAACAATAGACGCAACCTGTTTCCTGGATAGCGCAGATGGCTTCGTCGAGAACCTGTGGGAACGTCCTCAGGCACTCCGGGCAGGTGATCATAACGTAGGCCTCTCCGGAAGGGTCATGTCCGTTCCTCGGAATCCAGATGGGCGCCAACATGTTGGAATGTTGGAGAGACGGCGACCGCTCCTGGCGGGTCATGGCTTCCACGATCTGCAACAAAGAACCCAGATTGGCTCCTTTTTCATAGAATGCGTCAGCGGCAACGCCAGGCGGTACACCGTAGCCCGAAAAATTACCGCTCATGGCGATCACGTGGATTGCGGGAAATCGGCGACGGACCACGGAGAGCAATTCGAAACCAGACATACCCGGCATGTTGAGGTCAGAGAGAATGATGTCAGGAATTTCCTGCCGTATCTCCGACAGCGCGGAGAAACCGTCTTTAGCGGATCGGGCACTATGTCCAAACTCAGTAAAGATCTGCGACAGTGACATTCGAATCGACTCCTCGTCGTCTACGATAAGGAATTTCAATTTCGCATTTGGCATCGTGCCCCCACCTCGGAGCATCACCTTGCAAGGCTTGTGAAGAGTATCCCACTGTGCAAATCTCCAGACTGTTCAATTTTGCTCACGTTGTCATCTCAAGCATCTGCGACCACGTTCGAGTGAATCTGGCTAGGCGGTTTCTTCTTGATCGTCCCTCGGACCTTCCGCTTCCGAGTCCCAGGCAACGTGGTCTCTACCTCGAAATCGCATGCCATTGGTGCGATCTCTCACTGGGTGCTTTGTGTCATTTACTGGATGGCAGCCCGCTATCCGGCTGCTCTGGCCGTGAGTCACCGACACCTATGCGCCCTGTCGAGCGCTTCCACGAGTGCTGATGAAACTGAGTGTCTTTACTCGTTGAGGAGAAAGGTGAGTAGGGCCTTGTGCACTCGTAGGCTGCCGTTGTAGTCGATGAACCCCATTGTCCGGAATCGGTTCATGAAGTAACTCACTCGAGACCGTGTCGTGCCAACCATTTCGGCAAGTGTTTCCTGGCTCACTTTCACCAGAGCCGGCTTCGGCTTTGATTGAAGCCCAACGCCTGCCAGCAGCAATAGGATTCTGGCTAATCGTTTTTCGCTGGAACTGAAGATTTGGTCCACAAATTCATCTTCGATTCGTCCGATACGAAATAACAGATATGAGATAAAGAGGCTCGCAAAAGCAGGCTCTTGACGAATGATGCGGCCGATAGTCGCTCTTTTCACCCGGGCAATGGTGGAGGGTTGAATCGCCGTTGCAGTAGACGTCCACAGCGACTGTCTAGTCAGACAACCCTCGCCAAAAAAGTCGCCGTGCTGCAAGATAGCGATTACAGCTTTCTTTCCACTCTTGGACGCGACCGTCAGCTTCACGTTGCCATTCTGGACGTAGAACATCGCGTCAGCCTTATCGCCTTGCGCAAAGATAGTCTGTCGGTTTCGGTAGTCCCGAGTGATCGTTTGAGTGTCGATCCTGTTGAATAAATCCAGAGGCGTAAAAGCAAGAGTATTTTTGTAGGCCATAGATCGCTCCTGAAGTGACAAAGCGCCCAGTAATTGGGTCAAGCTTACTGGCTCAATAGCCTGCTCTGATGGTCAATAGCGCTCACAAAACAGTTCGCCGTGTCGCTCACCCGTTAACCTTGCCAGGTTCCAGACGCAAGCCGATATCAGATTCGTTTTGTGGTGCCGCGAGGTGCCACAGTACAGCAAGAACATTCTGATCAAATTTGACCAGCTTTTCAGGAGCCTGACTTCCATACTTGTGATGGCAGCGATCCGCACTCGATGAAGGCGGCACAATGAAGCTATATGAAACAGATATTCGAGTGAGTTTCTTAATAAACGCACGGTTGTCGGGCCGGACTGCTTTGTTGATCCTGCTGCTCCTGTTCTGCATAGGGCTACGGCGGCCTGCCAGCGCACAACAACCTGGCATGTCAGTCCCGATTGCAAATGCCCCGCTCAGCAGAGAGCAAGTTGTAGCAAACCTAGTCCAGATGAATATCCAGCGGGCCCGGGCGTTGCATGCTTACCACGGCACCCGAATTTACCGAGTGGAATACCGCGGTTTTCCAGGTACCCGTAGCGCGGAGATGGTCGTGGACCTAAAGTACCAATCACCCGGAACGAAAGAATTCACGATTCAGTCTGCGACCGGATCCAGGATGATCATCGACAAGGTATTTAAAAAGCTCTTGGAGGCGGAGAAGGAGGCATCGGCTGCGGAGATTCAAAGGCGCACCGCTCTGAACGGCGATAATTATGATTTCACACTGGTCGGACTCGAGAGCACGCCCTTCGGTTCAATGTACGTGCTTATCGTAGAGCCCAAGACGAAGGATAGGTTCCTTTACCGCGGCCGAATCTGGGTGGACGCAGAAGACTTTGCCGTAGTCCGGCTAGAGGCAGAGCCAGCAAAGAATCCTTCCTTCTGGACCAAGAGTAACGAAGTCGAACAGGTATACATGAAGGTGAACGATTTCTGGCTTCCGTCACGCAACCATAGCGTCACCACGATCCGACTCGGCGGACGCGCCGAATTGACGATTCAGTACAACAACTACCAGATTACGGGTGCGGATCCGGTTGGCAACTTGACGACGCTGGAACTAACTCGAACGGCAGACATGAGTTGCGTACAACGCTTAGGAGATCATCCGTAGTGTAGTTCTACTCTGCAGGCTCATCCTAGTGGGCAATTGCGACATTGCAATCATCTTCTTAACTTCCGTAAAGACTAGACTCCCGGACCGTGGGAGAAGCGGGTATGAGCGTTGTCCTTGTGCCCTGCTCATCGCCACAACACAGACCAACCTCTACGCATTAATCGTGGAGAACCACACTGACAAGCGAACTATGAACGTGCATGCCACCGCTGTTGTAATCGATGAAGCCCAGTTCTCTGAACCGATTCATGAAAAAGCTGACCCGCGAACGCGTGGTACCGATCATCTCGGCGAGGGTCTCCTGGCTGATTTTCGCAACGACGGGTATCGGCTTGGATTCCTGGCCAAAATTTGCCAGCAGCAGGAGAAGCCGTGCGAGGCGTTTTTCGCTAGAGTTGAAGAGGTGATCCACCAGATCCGCTTCCATGCGAATGTTCCGTGAAAGTAGATAGGCGAGAAAGCGTTCGGCAAATTCCGGCTCCTGATGGAGCAGGTTTAACATTACGGGCTTCGCCACCCGAATAATGGTGCTCCGCTGGACTGTACTAACTGTGGACATGCGAACTAGTTGGCCCGCCAGACAGCCCTCGCCAAAGAAGCTAGCTTCCGGGAGGATGGCAACGACGGCTTCTTTGCCACTCTTCGATACAACCGTGAGCTTTACCTTGCCGCTCTGAATGTAGAACACCGCATCCGCCGCGTCCCCTTGCGAAAATACGGATTCATCGCCTTGGTACTCCCGACGGGTCTTTCCAGTTGTGAGCTTTGTCAGGAAGAGGCGAGGATCGAATGCGGCGGTCCGTTCAGGTGGCGCGCCATTTGCTACCGGACTGGACATTACTTCATGAGCTATTGCCGGCCCCAAAGGTGCCAGCCGGTTACCTGAAGTCTTCCGCCCTTTCTTTTCCATGACAACAGGGCGTTTGATCGCCATGGGAATCTCCCACTCGCAGAGTGTATGTGGGGGAACGCTCATCGAGTAAGCAAATTATAGTCTACTCATCGCAGGATGCGTATGGTCAATTCAGCTCAGCGTACAAAGTCGTGAAGACGGCCGAAGATGCTCGCGACACTTAGTCCGAAGCCACTGGCCGATCGAAGAGCGTGACACCGAGTCAAATACACGGCTGAATATCAGTTGGTCACCCGAGCATTATTGCTCAGGCGGGTTCATGCCTTCCCCTCATCGCTGAACGCTGTGAGGCAGGCTAAAGCTTCCGCGATTTGTATCTTGCTCAGACGCTAGGTTCTACAACTGTCATTCTTTAATCTCCTGAGTGGGTCGAGAGAGCAATGATACTAATTCGTAGCTCCCGTTCTTAGGCTGTCGCGGGGGCGCCCAACTATCCGCATCGAAGCGACTATATACAGCCGATTGACACTCTGTCCCTATAACTTTTCCGGCCTTCTGGCGGCCACGATCGATCCGAAAAGCTCTCAAACCAGGGAGCGAGGGCTGCCCTTCGGGGTGGATGCGACGCGTTAACGCACAAAAGAGAAAGGTCGAGGTCATTGCCTTTAATTCAACTGCTCGAAGTTCTCATCGTAATAAGTGTTCTACTGGTGCCCCCACATTATCCAACTTCCTCCCTTGTGCGGCCTCGATGAGCAATTCTGATCAGCTTTCGGAAGCCCGTTGGTTCGATACTAATTACGCATGATGCGCTGCCCCGTGCGAGGAAGTTTCCCAAATCAGACCCTCGCGGTCGCGGACATTCAATGCATAGGGAGGACGCGATGCATCTTAACCTGTTGGATTCCAGAGTGATAGTAAGCGTGATTGTGATCGCTCTGATCATCGTTGTTGGTATGACACTGTACGTGCGGGAACGCAGAAAGACTACCGCGGGACTACGCAAGCGTTTTGGACCAGAGTACGACCTGGCTATGCTTGAGCACGGGTCCCAACACAAGGCCGAAGCGAAGCTGGTGGATCGTGAGACCCGAGTGGAAACTCTGAAGATCCGCGAGCTTGGCGCCACGGAACGGGAACGCTTTCTAGCAGAGTGGCACTCGGTGCAATCCCGCTTCGTCGATCATCCGAAGGGTTCGGTTACAGAAGCCGATGAGCTGATCTCTTCGCTCAGGCAGGCACGTGGCTATCCTGTAGCCGATTTCGATCAGCGCGCCGCGGATCTTTCCGTTGACCATCCTCGCCTGATGGAATTCTACCGTTCTGCGCATGGGGTCACGATGCGGCTTGCGGGAGACAAGGCAAGCACGGAAGACCTGCGAACTGCGATGATCCAATACCGCTCGCTCTTCGATGAACTCGTCCAGGGACAGACGCTTGGCGAAAGAAAATCTGTGGCATAGCCTAGGACAGGCTGGTGAAGACGCTGGAGAAGACTGACGGTGTGGTCAACTCTACCATTGGCGAGACTCGGGAAGGTGGAGCTGACCGCCCCCATAAAATATGCCTATGGTTCTTATACGTGCACAGGAACGGTGACCTTATGGAAGGTCGAGTTAACAACCTCATACGCCTGTACCTTGGGAGTTCCATCGATAACTCTTGCGAATGTCTTCAACACTTCGGGATATGTATTGGTATTGTAGGCTTCGGCATCCGCTTTGGTGTCCCACAGACTGATTGCCGTCACATCCAGTCCGCCGGGCATGGCGAATGTGATTTCGTCCCTGAAGCCCGTTTGTTTGCGGAGTAATGGGAGGATTTGGCTTTCAAATACATGGCCATACTCAGAAAGCATGTTGTATTTCAGATGAATAGAGGCGTTGCGTGCAAACATAGGTTCTCCTTAAGAGGCCGTTGTTAGCTAAGAAGGGGGAACTTCAGATGGGCTGACTTAGTTCAGGGAACCTGAAAGAGGAGGAGGTGAAGTAACCGCCTCACTTATAACTCTACCTGAGTGCCATAGGTTTGTCCATTGAAGCACGTAAGTCAGCAGGTCCCATAGTGCTATAGTTTGGCACTTTGATCAGCGTTGCTCTCGATGAGCTGGCGTAATCGGAGTGCTGACGGCACGGTGACTGTTTACTCCGACTCTTATATTCACTCTGGTCATCGCCGGAATTCTTCACGAAGAAGACACCGTACATCCAGACGACCTCGAAAACGATCAAGAAGAAGTGGGCTATGTCTGTTCGGTCTGGCGATCCTTTACAGATGGAGTATCGCCTGCGCGCGGCAGACGGGTCCTGGCACTGTGGGTTCGAGGGCGACCCACAGCTCGGCGCAATGACAGTGGTGAAATCATTGGATGGTACGGCTTAGTAGAAGACATCGACGCTCGCAAGCGAGCTGCGGGGGCTGCTCACCGTGCTGAAGAACCGCCGAGTGTTGAAGAGCTGGTCTAAAGGCACGGATCGATGCCGTTTCCAATATTCTTGATAGCATCTCAGGGGTTAAATCCGGAAGCACAGAACCACCTCTAACCTGATACACGATCTGGGCCACAAAGTGATTGTGGCAAATGTCCGCGAGTTGCGGGCGATCTCACACAACGGTCGCAAGAGAGATTCAGTGGATGGCTTGTTACAGATTGTCCAAGGATTCAAGCCGGGGCAGTAAATGTAGCTACTGCGGTTACCTATTTTCCCGCACAATCCTTTCGTCCTGTATCGGCGACACTGGCGATCAGCCATTTGCCGTCCTGGCGAATGAGATTGAACAAGTCGGTTCCACAGTGGTCGACTTTGCCGTTCACGAGAAACTCGAACGGAGCCCACACCACGGCCAGGTCGTTGTCGATTCGCACGAGCGGATCTTGAATGCGCTCCGCGATTTGCGATGTTCCCGGCTTTCCGACCCGATCGGCAAACGCTTCAAGGTCATCTGAGTGGGTTTGCCGTCTCGCATGAGCACCATGGTGCCGCCCGGTAATAACGGTTCCTTAATCGCTGCAGCGTCGCGTTTCGCCATGTCATCGAACATGGCGTTCACCGGCGCGAGGACCGCCTGCTCGTCTGGCGTCGCAGCTTGCGCTGAAATGGTCGGGATACTCAAGGCGATCGTTCCGATAACAAACGACGCATACGATAGCTGGCGAAAGAGTTTCATGGGGTCCGATTGTAAACCGAGCGACCATAAGTATCCGATTTGATGTGATGAATCCATACTAACTGCATCCGCCGGAATTTAGCCCGGGACACAGAAAAGCGTCAGCAACCTGATTATTCGTGCCTTGGTCGGTTTGCGGCAGTAGAATTACGACGTTCTTCGACAACCCTGCAGAGATCGGTCGAATTTTTTTGATGGAGGAACTATGAACTTAAGGGCAAGAATCCGCATGTTTCAACTCCTGACAGTGGTGGGGGTCATACTCTTCGCGTTTGGTTCTGTCCAGGCGCAGGACGTTACCTACAACGTCGCACCGGGAGCTAACTTCACCAAGTACAAGACCTATAAATGGGTGAGGATCAGTGGAGCTGAATATCCCAACCAAATTGTCGACGAGCAAATCAAGCAGTCGATCGATTCGCAGCTTGCAGCGAAGGGGTTTACAAAAACAGATGCCGACAACGCCGATCTCGACGTAGCCTATCAAGTCTCCATCTCCAAAGAGCAGCAGTGGAATGCATATGGCATGGGCGGCGTCGGCTGGCGGATGGGTGGCGGCATGGCCACGGCAACAAGTTCAACGCTGAATGTAGGAACACTTGGTTTCGATGTCTACGACCCAGCCGCGAAGCAGTTACTCTGGCGGGGATCTGCCACGAAGACGCTGAATCCTCCAAAGGACCCGGAGAAGAGACAGAAGAATCTTGATAAAGCTGTGGCTAAGCTTCTCAAGAACTTTCCGCCGCCTACCAAGTCCTAGGGCCTGCTAACACCGCATCTCAAATAATGCTGACAGCTGCATCTTGCTTGCGTTGGCGGACGATTGCGGTCATTGCTGGACGATGATCCAGCCGGGATCGGGATCGAACTGGGTCATTGCAGTTGCCGTTTCATATCCCGTTTATCAGCCAATGAGTTCGTGCTTGGTCCGACGAGAGCATCGGGCTTTTGGCACCAGCTGAGAACAGAGGACGCCAGCCCACAGGAGTTGGCCTGAGTGTATGATCCTCGCAGAGTAGGCGAACGCAGATGAATGCGTCAACAGGTCGAAGATCCTGCTTGTCAGGCCGCCGATTCGGAGGATGTCCATGAATCGTGAATTGGCTTTGAAGATCGCGCTGGCGGTGGTGGGATTGCTCTTTATCGCTTTGGGCTACCCCATGGTGGTGTTTATTCGACAAGACCCTGCGCTTTCTATGCAGTTCAGCTTATACGTCACACTGGGCATCTTTCTACTTTTAGCCATCCGAGATCCGTCGGCAAATCGTAGCGTGATTGCCTTCACAGCATGGTCGAGTTTCGCTCATGCCGCGCTTATGGGTACCCAGGCGTGTCGTAACATGGTCGCACGTGGAGAACTGATCGGGGTGGCTGTTCTTGTGATCATCGGCGCCGTCTTAATCGCGCTCGCACCATCGAAGCAACTTCCGGAGTCGGCGTTACGCTCGAACCAACTCCATTTACATTGACAAGTTGTCACCGAATGATCGAAGCGGCAGGTCTTCTGATCCAAAGGTCCTTGTTCTAGGATCATGGGCAACTCAGAATTGCTCCGGGGATGGTGGGTAACCGCAAACGACGTTCACTAATTCCGCGGAACTGATATCCTCGCTGCGACGTAACCTTCTCTCACGGAGACGCCGCCCGCATGCTTCCTCTCGCCGCCGAACAGAAAGCTGCGCCTTCCATGGCAACCGGCATTGGTGACCGGTTGATCCTCGCCGCCATCGCCGCTGCCCTTGCGCTTTTGCACATCCTCACCAACGGCCGCTACGGCTTTCACCGCGATGAACTCCAGTTTCTCAGCGATGCACGCCATCTCGACTGGGGATTCGTAGCATATCCTCCGTTCACGCCCTTCGTTGAGAGCGTCAGCATGCACCTCTTCGGCCTGTCGCTCATCGGCCTCCGCCTCGCTTCAGTGCTCGCGCAAGCCGCTGTCGTCATCGTCTCCGGCCTCATGGCGCGCGACCTCGGCGGTAATCGCCTCGCGCAAGTCACCACCGCCCTCGCCGTCGGTCTGTCGCCGCTCCCTATCTTCGAAGCCACAGAATTTCAATACACTTTGTTTGGCATATTCTGGTGGGTTCTGGTCGCGTGGTTCACGATCCTCCTACTGAAGACCGAGAATCCGCGATGGTGGCTTGCTATCGGCGTCGCACTCGGATTTGGCCTGCTTACCAAGTATGCGATTGTATTTTTCATTGCAGGCTTGCTCGCCGGGCTTGTCCTCACTCGTACGCGCAGGTACTTCACGTCGCCGTGGTTCTGGGGCGGCGTGGGCATTACGTTGCTCCTCTTTTCTCCCAACCTGATCTGGCTTGCGCGGCACGACTTCATCTCCTACCACTTCCTGCAGCACATTCACACGCGCGACGTCGGCGAAGGCCGCGCCGAGGACTTCCTGAAAGGCCAGTTCCTCGGGAACGTCAACCTGTTCGCCGCGCCCGTCTGGGTCCTCGGACTCATTGCGTTCTTCGCCGATCATCGCTACCGCATGCTGGCCTGGATGTACATAATTCCTGTTTTTCTTTTCTGGGCGGGAAAAGGCCGGTTCTACTATGTTGCCGAGGCCTATCCTCCGCTGCTCGCGATGGGCGCGGTCACCGCTGAGCGCTGGCTGGCTCGACGCAGAACGTGGCAGCGCATCACGGTAGAGATCGTCTTTTTTACGGAGCTCTTCGCTGTCGGTGCTTACATCATTGCGATGCTCGTCCCGGTCGCGTCCAGCGGCCCGTTGCGGAACTTCGCTCTGGATAATAGCCCCGACTTGCGCGAAGAGATCGGATGGGAAGAACTGGTGCACACGGTCGCATCGATTCGCGATTCCCTGCCCTCGGATCAGCAGGCTCATCTCGGCATCACCGTCGGCAACTACGGCGAGCAGGGCGCAATCGAAATTCTCGGCCCGGCTTACCGCCTCCCGCCGCCCATTAGCACCACCAACTCCGCATGGCTGCGCGGCTATCCCAGCCCGCCGCCCACCACAATCATCGCCCTAGGCATCAATCAAAAACAGGCCGACACCATCTTTACCGGCTGTCGCCTCGCTGGCCATAACGGCAACAGTGAAGGTGTGAAGAACGAAGAAAGCAAATACCACCCCGATATCTTTGTCTGCGGGCCACCGCGAAAACCGTGGTCAGTTTTGTGGAAAGAGCATCAGGACTTCGGTTGATATCCCGCCATTTCCGCCTCATCGAGGATTTTGACGGAATCGGTGCAGCCATCGCCCGATTGATCCGCTGATCCGTCAGCGAATTCTCGCGTTCAGCATCAATTTTAGTAATTCCGGTAGTATCACCGGCAACTCGTAAATTACCCGAAATCCGCGCGCGACTGGGTGAGTTGCATCGTTCCCTCCGCGACGAGTAACGCCGAGGTAGTGAATGACCCGGTTTTTGCAAGAAAGATTCCGCCGACCTGATGAGCAGCTGTGTGTGATTTGTTATTTCAACATTCAGGGCTGAAATTGCTGGAATCCGTCGCAGATACAAGTCTATACAATCTGTAGCCGCTGGCTATATCACGTTATTTGACGGTGCACTAAAAGTGCTTGCACGTTTCCGCGGGCGGGATCACGCGAACCATGAACAGAACGCGATTCGTGGTTGGTGTGCCCGTAAAGTATCCTGCCGGGATGTTGCCTTTGTAGCCGGGAGGGATGAGAGATGCTTTCAGCCCGTTCATTTCTGTTACGATACACACACGTTCTGTATCGGAATAGCGAATGCGCGATGTCTCTGTTTTGATAGTCGGTGCCGGACCAACTGGGTTGACGCTGGCCTGCGATCTGCTCTCCAGAGGAGTTGACGTAACCGTGTTGGACAGGCAGAAGCAATTTGCTACCACCACACGGGCTTTGGGACTGCAACCGCGAGGTCGTCAAATTCTGGATCGCCTTGGCGCGCTAGGAGATCTTCGGACCACGGTTCCACTCCAGTCGGAATTCGACGTTTATCTGAACGGGCAATTAGCGCTGCATGTCGATTTGGGAACGCTTCGTGGACGGTACGACGACGGCGTACTTCGAGTCCCACAGACCGAAATCGAACGTCAGCTACGTGAGCGGCTGCATAGGCTGGGAGGTGAAATCTGTTGGGGCTACGAGGTAGTCGGCGTCTGCGAGGAAGGTACAAGCATTCGAGCTTCGGTACGGACAGAGGAAGATGTACAGTCTGTGAATGCGAAATGGGTGGTCGGTTGCGAAGGAGCTCATAGCCTGATCCGTGAGCGTATCGGCGGCCACTTTGACGGTCACGCTTTCCCTCAGACATTCCTGCTCGGCGATGTCCGAATCGATCCGAAATGCAATGAGAGACCTGCCATCTATCTCCGTAACGATCAGATGCTGGCTATCAGCGCTCTTCCGGACCGGCGCTGGCGAGTTGGGGTGGCACTGCCCTCTAGAGATCCCCACCATCCGAGGAGCTCCTTGGCGAGTACGACAGCTGAAGAGAGAATCCTCCCGGAGCAGATCTTGGCTCATCTACAACACTGGTTCAACGAAATTAAGGGCGACAGGAACACGCAGTTCTACGATCCAAGTTGGCTTTCCCAGTTCCACATCCATCGCCGGATGAGTTCCAGCTTCCGCCATGGCCATATGTTAATCGCGGGAGATGCAGCCCACCTCACTAGTCCCCTGGGCGGACAGGGGATGAACTCCGGAATTGGAGATGCGTTCAATCTCGGATGGAAGCTGGCTCTAGTATCTCAAGGGAAAGCAGACGCAACACTGCTCGACACATACGAAGAAGAGAGACGCTCGGTAGTTGATAAACTGGCGCGTGCAACAACCCAATGGACATCTATCTTACTTGGCGCGGGTCGCATCAACCGAATCCTCCGGCGTTATATTCTGCTTCCGATGATGCGACTGCACCTAGTGCAGGGTTGGGTGCTCTCGCGACGTCCGGCACTTCAGGAAAGCTACCGTGGCAGTTCGCTTGCACCGCGCTGGAATTTGATCAATCGACTGATCAGACGAGGTCCTCAGCCAGGGGACATCGGGCCCGATGTGCATTGCGAGGTGTTACCCGACTATCAACTGGTCACTTTGGGAACACTAATCAACGCACACTGGGCACTCATCCTCTTCGGGATACGGGAGAAACCAGCTCAATTGTGTGCCAACGCCGCGAAGACACTCCTTGGAACCAGCATTCGGGTCATCCGTGTTACGACCAAGAGCCATCATTCGGCTGCCGGCTACGATCAAATCGTTCGCGATTATCGCCGGGAACTCACACGCGCTTATCGCGCTGGAAGGAATACTGCAATTCTGCTCCGTCCGGATGGCCATTTAGCCTCGCGATCTAATGATCGGGATGCCACCACAATAATGCGGTGGTTCGATAGAGTTCCTGGACTCCATCTCCCTGGTCAATCCACACACAGATTTAAAGAAGTCCGGTCCTATGAATAGATCGATAAGCAAGAGCTCCTCCGGTGGTCGGCCGCGAGATCGAGCCGTTGACGATGCCATCCTGAAAACTGCGATCGAGCTTTTCATAGGGCATGGCGTAGAGGGAGCAAGTTTCGAGCAAATCGCAAAATGTTCAGGCGTCTCCCGAGCTGCGATTTATAGGCGGTGGAAAAGTAAGGAGGAGCTGCTCGCGGCAGCTTTAAGAAACACAAAACAATCTCCGAATATAAACGCTCAGACAATTGCCACCTTGAATCCAGATGAGCTGATTGCTCTCTTCAGAAAAACACTGATCGATGCATTGACGCGACAAAACCAAGGTGCGCTTATCGCTCAGTTGATTGGATCGATACCTGCTCATCCTGAGCTAATCGCGGTGTACCGGGAGGAATTCGTAGAACCGCTCTGGGAGGCAATGGCTAAAGTGCTGGACAAAGCGCGTTCAACTGGAAGCTTCCCGCAGCTTCCAGATCAGGAGCTGTTGCGCGACATGCTCGCGGGAGCAGTTATTCACCGACTTCTCATGCAGACGAATAACAGACGCCTGAAGAAGGAGAAAGCTTGGGTAGAGCGATTGCTGCGCCACCTTGGTTTAACCGTCGACATCGTATAGTTTCGCAACGCTCCACCCCACGTTGAAGGACAATCGGCAGCATTCCGACGAAGGTCTGATCTATGACCATGGTTCGTGACACCGCGGCATCTTGCGAGAATAGCCAACGGCATTCCACAACGGTCGCTTGCCTCGGCTCCAGCAGTACGGCGGGCAACGGGCAAGCGTTTGATTGGGTCGGTAAGCTCCGAAAAAGGCCACGCAACCGTTGTTATGACTTCCGGAATTTCGGAACCGGTGGAGACCTTGCTTACAATGCCCTTCAGCGTTTGGCCGACGTTTTAACGTCCCGTCCCGAAATCGCAATCATCTGGATCGGCGCAAACGACGTCTTGGCGATGACATTTCCGAACTTCAATCGATTTGTTCTAAGATGGAAACGTCTTCCCGGGAAACCTTCTGCTGAATTGTTCCAAAGAAGCCTTCAGATCATTGCCCATCGTCTGAAGAACGAAACATCTGCCCGTATCGGACTTTGCTCGCTGGCACCAATCGGCGAAGACCTACTGTCGACTGATCCATTTCAGAGCGCACTCAACCGTCATATTAGGGATTTCAGCGCAATCATCACAGATACCGCTCTAGAGGAAGGTGTTGGCTACATTCCTGTTTACGAAACGATGATCGCGACTATGCAGGACTCTCCCCGACACGGATTCACATCCTTTCGGTTTCTTCCTTTCTATCGTGATGCTCTTCGTGTCCTGGCGCTTCGCAAGAGTCCTGATGAAGTTGCCCGCATGAACGGCTGGCAATTTCACACTGATGGCGTCCATATGAACAGCCGCAGCGGAATGATTGTCGCGAATTTGGTGCAGGAGTTTATCGACTCGTACTGAAGCGTGTGCGATTGCTTTGTCTTAGCCCCCATGGATTTTTCCAATATGAGGTACTTAATTGCGGGTTGTTCTTTCTTCAATCGAGCATATGCAAGAGCTGCTGGACCAACCGCGCTAACAGGGTAAGTCACGCATTATGAGATTCAGTTACGCGGCTTTAAACCGGGCCGCCGGTCGCAAGTGGTGCACTATGTTTTGCGGCGGTGTTCCACGTCAAGATATTGGCGAGGTCGAAAGAGTCAGTACCCTCCGAGATACCAAGGCTCAAGAGCTCATCTTCGGCCCGGTCGCTCGCCACATCCGTGAGTATCTACTCGACACCCGCGAGCGAACCGAAGGCATCCAGGTCCAAACTGTTTAATGTTTCCGCCCGAACCTTAGTGTAGGGGGCACGTGATCGCGATAAGTTATATACTCCTCCCCGAACCGCTCTTCAAGAGCCTTCTCCTCTTTTGGAATGATCCAGGTCATTGCGGCCACGCAGATGAATACAGCGGCCACGACAGGGCTGCCGAATAGGACGATGATGCCAAGCAAAAAACAGCTTTCAGCCACGTACATCGGATGGCGCATCCGAGCGTATGGCCCGGTCTGTACAAGCTGTGTGGGCCGGAGCCCGAACCCAACACGCAGAGGAAGGCGCCGTGCGACAAGGAGCATTGTGGTCAGTGTCCAAGCAAGCAAAACGGCACCCGCGAGAATCAGAAGCGCACCTAAAAAGTTAAGCCGCCCAGGATAATCGCCGTTCCAACCCAATGTGGTCCAAAATGGGCGAGCAGAGACGGTACACCAAGGTGGAAGAGCGGCACTGCGAAGACAAATGTCGCGAGCAGGAGAACAAGGACACTTTGACGCGAAATCTCCAGCATCCTTTACCAGCCTCCATCGCAGGTTTATATCAGAACTTTCAACGCGGCAGTCTATAAACGCCGGTATCAGGAAAGCAAGCAAGGCCGAGAGGCACACGACATTGCCAGCCGCGCTACCGGGAGCGGTTGGCCGGCACGCCCGTGACAGATCAGGGTTGCGCTCCGAACGTTGCTTCAGTGCAAGTCACCTTCGCCGCGTTAATGCTGTCGCGGGGGCAGTGCATGGACAGCAGGTCGTCGTATACACATACCTTGGGGAGAGGATCAGGTAACATTTGATGTCAAAAAGTGAATATCAAGCAACTGGACTTATGGGTGCAGCTGGCGCCCACGTTGAGCAACTCCGTTGGTTTGGGGGTGCCTCCAGCTCTCGAAACGTGTGCCCTCGCGCATCAACCGCCTGGGTTTGACGTAATTGCCGGCACATCTCCGAGCGGCAGACTAGGAAAGCGGTGGAAAGAGCCGTATCCCATGCCAGCAGGAGTCAGCCACCCAACTCTGCCGCTGTGCCAGCCTGACTCTTCCTGAATTAGAACAATCAAAGACGACCATACTCGATGCGCCGACATCTGCACATTCCCCTCGGGCCTACAAACATGCCATCGAAATGTTCATGGCCTGGTATTGTTCTGAGCTTCGGCTAGGCTTTAACCGGTTCGTTGTCGTGCGATACCGCTCGTTTCGAGGCTATCTCTCTTTCGGCCGCCGCCATCAATCTCCATCTTTCCGCCATCCGACGTCTGGCCGATGAGGGCCCCGGCTAGCGGTTGGTCGAGCTCAGAGTTGGCAATCGGAATTCGAAGAGTAAGGGAGTCAGGTGCCTTAGGCAGGCGGATTCCCTGTTCATCTGTTCAGGAGAGCCGATATTTTCGCTTCTTGCAGAACCTAGCGCTGGTTAAGGATAGGCCTGCATTGCCGGCCGGCACGAAGCCTCAGTTCACAACGCAGAACTTCCGCGACGCTCCAGGCCTGAGCGATACAGCCGCGAGCAGTGAACGGAGATTCGGCGTCGAAGATCTCGCTGATGGTACCGATCCCGCCTTCACTCATCTCCGTATCAAAGCTTGCAAGTAATTCCCCAGCGGTCTCCCAATCGTCGGGATTGGCGCGAAGCCATGCATCGAAGAACGGGCCGATCAGCCAGGCCCAGACCGTACCCTGGTGATAGGCGGCATCACGTGCGCGAAGGTCCCCATCATAACGAGGTTTGAAATTGGGATCGCTGGGCGCGAGCGAGCGGAGTCCAAATGGGGTGAGCAATTGCTCGCGAACGACACTCAGGACGGGCTTCCACTTATCCTCTGCGAGTACGGCATGGGGAAGTGAGATGCTGAATACCTGATTGGGACGAAGAGAAGAGTCAATCCCCCCGCCATCCTTATCCACAACGTCGTAGCAATAACCGAGGTGAGATGACCAGAAACGCGCATTGAAGCTGGCATAGACCTGGGCGGCAGTCGACGAGAGGTGTTTGGCGCGATCCACATCCCCTGCCATCTCAAGCCAACGCGCAGTAACGCAGAGCGCGTTATACCAGAGGGCGTTGATCTCTACAGCCTTGCCGCGACGAGGGGTCACGACCCAATCCTCGACTTTCGCATCCATCCATGTGAGCTGGAGGCCAGATGCGCCCTGGTTAAGCAGCCCGTCAGCCGGATCTACAGCGATGCCAAAAGATGTTCCTTTCTGGTGCCACTCGATGATGTCTAGAAATCTTGGTAGAAGAACCTCGAGAGTCTCGCTGTCGTCGGTTGCACGAATATAGCGGTCGGCGGCATGGAAGAACCAAAGGCTCGCGTCGGCGGTGTTGTAAAGGCCGGAAGTCTTTCCTTCAGGAAACATATTAGGAATCAAGCCTTCGCGTATGTATTCGGCAAAGCTGCGGAGAATGTATTCGCCTTCATGGGTGCGTCCTGTGGCGATGGTGAGGCCTTCGAGCGAGATCATAGTGTCACGGCCCCAATCGGTGAACCAGTGATATCCAGCAATCACTGTGCGGACTTCATCGCCGATGCTGCGGGCCTGAACCGTGTCCGCTGTGCGACCGACGGGGCTGATCAGGAACTGATCTGCTGCGAGCACAAGTTCCGCTGCTATACCGGAACGGGCCTCCGCCGGTGCGGTGCGCAGCAAGCGCCGCCGCCGTTCGGTTTCTGCAGCAAAAGCATTCTCTGGGCTAAGAGCGTTGACATGGTCCCATTTTTCCGTGGAAATTACCAACGAAGCGCCAGAACTCTCCGTAAGGTTGACAGAAAAACAGCCGGGACTCCATAGATTTCCCTTCCAGTCGTAGCCCCGGCTTTGCTCTATGCGATAGCGGAGTTCAGTAACCTGTTCCAGCATGAGACGAAACGAAGTACCTTCACCCTGCCATGCGAGACAGAGTGGTGGTAGATCGCTGGCCACCGAGAGCTCATAACCTCCCGAGACAGCACTGAAGCGGTAGTCCTCGTGCCTTGGACCGGCGAGCGATCCTTCATGAGGACGGATGTCGATAGCGGGGCACAATTCCAACTGCGCTCCTTTGCCTTTCAACAAGTGATAGGTAACGTATGTTGTGTTCTGCGCATGCACCATGCAGAGACGCTTTTCCAGAGTGAACTCGTCTGAAGCGTAGGTAAACACAGGCAGGCCAATTTCCAGACGGAAACTTTTCAAAAATGGACTGACGGTATCCGTCTGCGTTGCGAGGCTAAGATTGTCTGCGGTCAGTTGGTAAGTGCGATCGTCGATGCGAAGTGTCTCAGCGATCTGATTCATCATCATCATGCGTCCATGTGGTGCTGGCAACGCCGCAATCAGCCAACCGTGGAAGCGCCGCGTATTCAGACCTGCAATCGTTCCAGACGCGTATCCCCCCAAGCCATTTGTCACAATCCACTCACGATCGAGTTCGGCGGAAGTTTGATCGACTTCGATATGTCGGACAAGTTGTGGGGTGCGAAAGATATCCATTTTTCTCCTAATCACTACTTGGGCACAGGCTGCGACCCGTGTGCAATGTGTTTTTAGTTGGAGTCCGAACTCGTAAAGCCAGACTTCGGAGATTCGGGACTAAATGGGGCGCTGGTTTTCACAGGCACGAGGAGTTGGGTGCTTTCGCCGGTAACGTGCCATGGTCCAAAACGATCTGGAACATACGATCCACAACCTCCGTATAGTGGCCATTCGCTGGACCATTGAACTCGCCATTCGCAGCCAGCGGGTGGCGCAGTCAAAGGTTCTGGAAGGTGTGGCAAGTCGAGGCCGACGCCAAAATTGACGAGTAGGAGACGATCTTCACGACTGGAAGTGAGATAGCGAAGTACGAAACAGCTTCGCCCAAGGACAGCCCCATCGACACGGCAATCTCTGCGGCTAAGTACGGGATCAGTGCGGCGTAAAGTAAGCAGATCTGTGTGAAGCTGCACGATCTCAGGATGCCGTTCCTGCTCGGACGGATCGAGCTGTGATTGTCGGAATGTTTCAGGATCTTCAGGATTAGCAGCGCAGAGCTTCATTTCCGGTGTGTCCTGCGTTGCAAACTGGAGCATGAAACTCCCGCGTCCCCGAGTGACTGCAGCTGCAAGTTCGCCGGTATGGCCAGCAAAGTAATGAAAGGGAGTCCGCGCACCATACTCCTGGCCCTGAAAAAACATTGGTGTACCAGGACTAAGCAGCCAGAGTGCCGTCATAGCTCGATAGCGCGAAGGGCTGGAAATAAGCCGCAGACGTTGTGATTTACCGAAGTTAGCTATCTGATCATGGTTTTCTAGGAAGGTGATAAAAGCTTTGGCCCCGATATCGAGACTCGACGTGCCACGTGGGTGCTGCTGCCAAGAATAGTATTGGCCCTGATATAGATAGCCGTATTTGGCAGCTGAGATAAACTCTTGAGGATGCCCGAGATGGTCGCTGAAATAAGCCTCTCGACGACCAGTGACCGCAACGACAGCGCTGTGATGAAAGTCATCGTTCCACACGGCGTCAAGGCCATAGCCGTTCTGTTCGACGCTGCGGATGAGGCACGCATCCTGGGGTTCGTTTTCTGCAAGGACAATGGTCTTGCGTCCATTTGACGATGCACGGACACAGTCGCCAATCTCAGCAATGATGTGAATCCCATGCGATCCCGTGTCATGAATCGATTGTGTCGCGTCCAAACGGAGACCATCAAAATGATACTCATCGATCCAATGAGTGACATTGGCCAAAAAAAAGTCGCGCACCGGCTTGCTGTTTTCCCCATCAAAGTTGATGGCGTTTCCCCAGTCAGTGTTCTTGTCTGAGAAGTAATGCTCGGAATACTTGCCGAGGTAATTGCCGTCCGGACCCAGATGGTTATAGACCACGTCGAGGATAACACCGAGCCCAAGCTGATGAGCGGCGTCTATCATTCGACGGAGGTCGTCGGGGCGACCGTAACGGTGAAAGGGAGCGAACAAATCGACGCCATCATAGCCCCACCCCACGTTGCCGGGAAACTCGGCCAACGGCATACATTCCAAGAGTGTGATCCCAAGGTCTCGCAGGCGTGAAAATTCATGAAGCGCTGAAAGAAAAGTGCCTTGAGGAGTGAAGGTGCCAATATGCAACTCGTAAAGCACCTGCCCTTCAATAGAGACCCCAGGCCAGTTCGCTTCAGCTTCGCTCCAAACATATGAACCTGGATCGATGATCTGCGACGGTCCGTGGGACCCTTCCGGCTGGTACCGTGAGGCAGGATCAGGGAATGCTTCCCCGCCATCTAGGCTGAATCTATAAAGGCTGCCGACGCGAACTTCTTGCAGAAGACTGGAGAAGTAACCGTCTTCTTCTGCTTTAAGTGGATACCGGAGATCTTTGCCTTCGACTACAACCGCGACTTTGTGGGCAGCCGGCGCCCAAAGGCGAAATTGTGTGCCCTGCGCGTATGGGATGGCTCCTATCGAACAATTCTTTCCACCAAGACGCCCATCGCCCAATTCTCGCATCTCTCGCTCACACCTCGTGAATAGATTAGATGCGTTCTGGCGAATGATTTCTCTTACGACCTTTCGCACCCCGAATGCGGTCACTTATTCCGACGCCGATTCCGGCTCCTTTAAGGGGCAAGAACCCGGTTCAAGAAGCGTCTACATTCACGTAAGTCTATCCGAGAGCGAAGCGTCTACAATGCTCTAGATAAGCTGCCTCATGCAACGCGGATAAATCAAGCACTCCCCCCCATAACCACCGTGGTGCATCGAGATCTTTCCTGTGACGCCCCTTAAGCTCCTTTGACCAGGCGCGACGTTCGGGCGTTTTGAGTTGGCGGCCATGTGCACGCCCCACGACCCCTGCCATTACACGTGCGATTGCAGTTGCCTCGGGGCGCTGAAGCCCTCTCAGTTCAAACTTCAGATCCTGGGGGCGGAGTTCGCGAATGACGACTTGCCGGCCACCGATTTTGGCAGCAATCATCCGATCTCCGAGAAAGGGCGAAAGATTGCGAGCGCCTGTCACGACACGCTCCGCGTTGTTTGCTGGCATTTTGGTGGACTTTGAACAGGGCGCCGCCGCCGCGACGGCTTCCTTAATATCCAGCAGCCGATACTCATGACGCTTCATCGCTCCAACGCCAACCAGAGCTGCGTAGCGAAGACGGCCTAACGAGCTACAGCCTTTCATCCAATAAGCAGCGTCGAGCAACCTGACATCCTTGGGTTCCTCACGACCGGTAATTGTTTGAATTAGCTGATGAAGGCCGCGCTCGTCGAAGAGTTGCTGAAGCTCCTTACTCTCTCTCGACGCAAGTTTCCAAAACTTTGACCCCAGCGGAATGGTTGGCTTTACATCTTCGATACGTTCCTCCGCAAGGTGTCTCCATTGGCGATTCTTGGCCTGTCGCATCACCCTCCGAATAGGCTCAATATCCTCCGGATCAACCCTCGGGGAGTGGCCTGTGAGTCCTGATAAATAACCTCCGATCATCTCTTCGAGCATCAGCGCGGTCGTAACTCCGGGAAGATCCGAGCTCCTCGCGGCCATTGCGAGCGATAGTCCTAGCCGAAGTAAGTCATGCGCAGGATTGCCGATTACGGTCTGGTCGAGGTCACGTATCTGGATGTCGATGTTGCCTTCGACGTCGGCAACCGGCCCGAGGTTTCCGGTATGGCAATCACCACATATCCAAATATCGGGTCCAAGAGGAATTGAGGCCTGAACAGATTTGCTGCGCAGCCATTCATAAAATTGAACGGTATTTTCCCGAACGTAGGCATGCGCCGACATCGCCATCTTTGCGCGTCTGCGCTGGTCAAGTACGGCTTTGCGATTTGCGGGAGTAATGGTAGCTTCCAATAGATAGATCCTCTGAGTCAATCAGTTATTCGTTTACCGGAGAGTAGACACAATACCCTCGTGGTGGCGCAGAAAATTCAGAACTTTCCTTCATCGTCCGTGGTTCTATGGTCCGATGTTCCTCTCCCTTGCCACCCCGGGCGACTGGCTTGAACTTCTGATTGGGCCGCTTGGATTTCACCGAGGTAGCACTCCACTGGTTACAGAGATTATTCGGTCCGTAGATCAGTTCGCTTTGCGATTCTGTACCGCCACGCTGAGGGAAAGCTCCACCACTCACTCTTCTTCTCTTCCCTGATCGCGCAATCTCAATAAAACCCCTGCATCATCACGACCATCGCTGCTTCTCCTCTCGCTACACGTCGGCAGCGGTCAGCCTATGGTTTCGCGCATTCAATGTTGCAGGCTCAACTATAAGATGCATCCAACTGATTATTCGGTCGTACATACCTGTGACCGCCAAGAGAGGTCAATCCCGTGAACAAGTCCGTCACTGAAGTACAAAGACGAACCACGAATCAACCTCATAAAAGTAGCTAGGACGGATGAATTGTGGCCAAGTCAGGGACTACTCCCTCAGAAGCAGAGCTACCACCCACAGTACATCGCGGCGTGCAGGAGTTTCTTAAGGAGCTTGGCCCGGGGTTAATTACGGGAGCCGCAGATGACGACCCATCGGGCATCTCGACTTACTCGGTTGCCGGCGCGGCCTATGGGTACGCAACTCTTTGGACCGCCCTTTTGTCTTTTCCGTTGATGGCGGCTGTTCAGCTCATGTGCGCCCGGCTCGGCATGGTGACAGGCTGTGGACTCGCGAGCGTAGTCCGTACCCGCTATCCCCGCTGGGTTTTGTGGTTTGCTTGCGCGCTGGTGATCATCGCAAACGTATTCAACATCGGTGCGGACCTTGCCGGTATGGCGGATGCCATGCAGATGATCACTGGCATCCGAGCCTATTACTGGACCCCATTTTTTGCCGCTCTGATCACGGGGCTTTTGTTCCGGACATCCTACCGAACAATCGCCCGCGTCTTTAAGTGGCTGACCCTGGTTCTATTTGCCTATGTGATTACGGCATTTCTGGCGCGCCCTGACTGGACCAAAGTTATCCGAGCAACCTTCATTCCACATATCGAATGGACGAAGAGTTACATCGCTGTCCTAGTCGGAATTCTGGGAACCACAATTTCGCCTTATCTGTTTTTCTGGCAGGCTGCGCAGGAAGTGGAGGAAGACCGGGAACACGGCAAAACGACCGTGGCCCAAAGGCGCGGATCGACAAATAAAGAACTCCGGATCGCAAAGAGAGATGTCATTACAGGTATGTTGCTTTCCAACGTGGTGATGTATTTTCTTATCCTGACAACCGCCGCAACCCTGAACGCACACGGAATGAAGAATATCGAGACAGCAAAGCAAGCTGCCGAGGCCTTGCGTCCGCTCGCTGGCAAAGGCGCATATTGGCTGTTCACGCTGGGAATCATCGGCACGGGTATGCTTGCCGTGCCGGTCCTGGCCGGTTCCTCCGCGTATGCGATCGCGGAGGGAGCACAATGGAGGTCGGCCTCTCTCAATGTGAAGCCTCAACTGGCGCGCAAATTTTATGCCGTGATCGCGATAGCGATACTCATTGGGCTTGCCTTTGATTTCGCTGGGCTCAATGCCGTGAAGATGCTGTTCTGGTCTGCGATCTTAAACGGCTTGCTTGCTCCGCCCCTGGTCATCATGGTCGTGCTGCTGACGAGTGATCGAAAGGTAATGGGAGATCGCGTCAATTCACGCGGCATGCAGGTGCTGGGATGGGTCTGTGCTCTCCTTATGAGCGTCGCCGCTATAGCTCTATTGGCATCGTTGCGTTAATAGCTTGAACGTACCGTTGAACCCTTTTCGATGACAACCCGCTTTTCAATAAAAGCAGCCGGGTGGCGCGTGCGTGGGACAAAGATTATCGTGTCAGAACCTTCAGATAAAGAGGTGATGGAGCTCGCTTTCCAGGGAAGCGAGGTAGTGTACATCGTGCTCCCAATCTATTGCTAGGACGAAGACATGTTCGCCGAGGACACCAGAGATCTCGCCGGTCTGATGCACGTAATTGCGGCATGGAAATCCAGAAGGTCGTATTTTTGTCATCCATTGGCGCCCAATCGTGACAACGGTAGCCTTTGCCTTTTGTTGGAAATGAATATGCCTGTTGAGATGCGGATCTGCATCTGATCTGGTTGAAGAGTCGATCCGCACCCTCATCAAAAACCAGAGGAGGAACCAATGGGCTTCGAACTACAGACCGTCATCCGCGTCAAGGTGGACGACAGGATTCAGTCTCAGCATGAATATTGTGTAGAGGATGATGGCTTGGGATGCGCGCGCGCCTTTGTCTGTTGCGCACCGGTGTTGATCGCGGTGTACTCGGTTATCGGATGGGGTGTTTGGAGACTGGCAGGTGGCGGGCTATCTTTTTTGGGAAGCCCTTTCTGACACATGTCCCGAACTCGAATTCCCGAACGATTCGCGAAGGAGATCGCCCATTGCAGCTTGTCCGGAAAACATGACATCGGAAATGAGCAAATCGGGAGCAATTAAAGCCGCAGCTGCCAGGGCATCCCCGGGATTCGTGAAAGCATCGGCTGAAAAGCCGCTGTGCCTCAAAATAGCAGCGAGCGTCTGGGCAATTATCTGCTCGTCGTCCACAACAAACATCTTTAACCGCTTCGATTTTGGCAGTCTGAATTCCCTCCGCAGCAATGCCACCCCTAAAGATGCTCGGCCTTTTCGAAGAATACTAGAAGCGTTGGGGAACCTTCGAAAGCCTTAGAAGGCTGGTTTTGATTACCACATCCGTCTCCGAAATGCGTCTATTTTCGAGGTTAATCCAACCGAAAGCCTCGATTCGTATTCAGACTAGACAGATCGCAAATGCAACAGGCACGCCACACTAGAAATGAGACATTCATGTATAAGGCGAGCCCAACGGACCTTGAGCAGAGACTTCGGCAGGTGGAAGAAGCTCTTGAGCAATGTAGAGGATGGCTTTGGCGAGCCGGTTCTCAGGCGCGGTTATGCACGAAATCAATTACCCCTTGGAAGCTATCACCAATCTTGTATATCTCACCAAAGCCAACCACGAGGATTCTTCTCTGGCCTCGGAAAATCTGGAGATTATCGAGCAACAGTTGGCGATTCTCCGCGAGGTGACAGGTCAGGCTCTCACCTTTCATCGAACGCAGGCTGAGGCCCAGGATTGGGACCTGGTAGCCATTACAGAATCAGCCCTCAAATTGCATGCTGACAAGATTACGCGGCACGGAGTGACCGTCGACTCCAGATTTCAGCGGCCTACTGTTGCGCGAGCCTTTGGAACGGAGATTTTGCAGGTAGTCTCGAATCTCATTTTGAATGCCCTGGACGCCCTTCCGCGGGAAAACGGAAGGATTTCTTTTCGCGTCAGGACTTCCCAGAAACCAGGCCGAAGCGGGACTTCCTTCCGTATCAGTCTTCCGTTGACTTGAATAAGTGACCAAATAAAGGCCCACGGATGCGGGCCTTTATTTGCGACGGGTTTACCAATTTGCGAATCAGACTTCGACGGTTGCATGCTTCCCTGCGTCTTTCTCTTTCGCTTCGTGCAACGCTTTCTGTTTCTTGCCAACGCCGTTCGTCCATTCGCCTACCGGAGTGGAATCGACAGGAGATGTTGTTTCAGTTCCCGGCTTCGGATTGTACGGCGTGACATCTAGTCCTTCGCCATCCTTGATCTCGGATTGAACGGTGTGAAGCCCATTTCCACTATTCCAAGGCCCTTTGAAATCCGTCTCACCATATTGATTTTCGCCGGTAGAACCGTTGAAGAACTGATCTACTAAGCCTGGCGTTGGTTGGATAATACCGACCGAGAACTGCGGTTTCTCCATGCTCTCCAGAGCTGCTGTGAACGCCCGCATATGGGTGATCTCGCGTGTCATCAGGAATTGAAGAGCTTGTTTGGAACCCTGATCTTGCGTGAAGCTGATCAGCCGTTCGTAGACAATCTTCGCGCGAGCCTCAGCGGCGATATTGCTGCGTAGGTCGACAGCCAAATCTCCTGTCACTTTTAGATAGTCAGCAGTCCAGGCGTTCCCCATCGAATCGAAGAGCGCCACGCCACCGCCGCCCGCAATCGCAACTAGAGGATCGGCCTCGGCTGCTTCTCTCCCGTCTTTCATTGGTTTCAAGTGCATACGAATAAGAGCACCGACTACTTCCAGGTGACTCAGTTCTTCGGTGCCAATATCCATCAGTAGATCTTTGCGGGCCGCATCTTCGCAGTTGAACCCTTGGATCGAGTACTGCATGGCAGCGGCTAGCTCTCCGTTCGCGCCTCCGAACTGCTCAAGCAGCATCTTCCCAAACTTCGGGTCGGGGTCACCAATGGTGACGGTATACATAAGCTTCTTTACGTGGTGATACATAGAAAGTCTCCAGGACTCAGGCAGATGCTAGGAAAGTCGAGGAGTTCTCTGCAAGGAACCGAACGACGCGATCGAATGACCACCATCTACGGAGGATAAGTGATGAACTACGAGATATGACGCTTATGCCTTAGCGCGAACTCCAGCGACAACTAATCCGACTCCAGCAATCAAGGAGATGGTACTCAAGATCGGCGAGATAGGGATCGTACTGGTCTCTTTATGCGAAAGCTGAATAGGACCAACGTCCACATCTTTCTTTTGATGCGTAAAACTAATTCCACCCACGGCAAAACCCACGATCGCCAAGACGACGAGAAGAATTCCGACTACTGTAGTTGTTTTCATGAGGCCCTCGATATATAAGATGCGGTTTATCGTCGGTATCAACGAGTCAGACAAAGTATTCTGCATCTCTCATCTTCAGAGTCCTGTCAGCTCGCTTTAGCTTTGAACGACCTGCCTTCACCCTTAAACCAAGCGGCCTACATCCAACATGAGCAGGTTTCGAAGGGCACTGGCCTTAGACTTCTGACTCTTATCGACTTCTGCTGAACCATCGACCCTGAAAGGAATGTCGCTGCTAATCCGCTTCCGCCACTGACGCGAGAGTATCTGTTCCAGCGTTTCTCAAACGCCGGCATATAGCGCTGAACCCAGCGGAGAGTCGCCGTGTGCGTCAACGCAATTCCGCGCTCCGCCATCATTTGCACTAGATCCCGGGAGCTCAGTTTGTATGTGAGATACAGTTCCAGTGCTCGCATCCTGTCCATTATCGCCCGCAAGCATCATCCGTTCGCAGAGTTTGCACCAGAACCCTCGCAGCGACCGTAGCAGTTGCGACCTTTGCTTCTGAAACAATGACCGTCAACGTACCCTAGTTGGTAATTTCCGTGCTATTGATACATGTGAACCGCTGTTTCAGGCACAAAAAAGGTCTTTCAAAAAAATGGTAAGACAGTGAAGAAATAAAAATCGTAAGAATGAGTATCAACAGAGCAAATCGAAGTACCTGCCAACCCGGTACCCGGTGTCGACCATAGAGAAAAATCAGTAAAAAGAAGGTCTGATAGACGTACAGACCATACGAGATACGCCCCAGATACCCGAGCACTTTGGGAAGATGGAACTGTGCACGAAAAACACCTAGGAATAGTAACGTGCAACAGAGAAGCACGACAAAATAGCCAAGGCAAAGACTCCAGGCTTGAAGTGGAGCAGTCTGATGCAGATGTATAGCCTTTTGTCCCGCCGCTAAAGCCACTCCACTTGCAGCGATCAATCCGATTCGCTTCCACCTTGCCAGCTTCCAGTCTCTTTCATGGAAATACAAACCTAGTAAAGTTCCGGCTGCAAAAAATTGAAATTGAACCAGGCTGTTTACCCATACCTGAGAACTTGGAGAAGCATGTGTGCGCCCCAGCCACAGCAATGTCCCGTACGCAAGCGGAAAACATAGGCACGCCGTAAACCAGAGCCCTCTCCGTCCTCCAATCTTGGTTATTGCGGGAATTGCTAGATAAAACTGCTCCTCAATGGAAAGACTCCAGAGTGGTCCAAGAGCATTGAGCGTCCATCCATGATGCATGACGTAGAAGTTGCCCGCCATAAACAGAAGCCAGGGGATAGACTGTGCGGGCACGTGAAAGACTGGGACTAATTCTCCGAAGCCTATCCCTAACCCAATCACCAGGAAATAGACCGGCCAGATCCGTAGGATGCGGCGCGCAAAAAACGCACGCACATGTATAGATTGGGTGCTGTCTCGCTCCCGCATGAGCAGCTCTGCGATCAGATAAGCGCTCAACAAGAAAAAAAGGCAAACTCCATATCCGCCTGCTTGAAAGACCCAATTGAAATGAGGGAGGTTTACCGTATGCGCTACAAACACCATGAGAAAAGCGAAAAAGCGGAGGAGGTCCAACTCCGGCCGATAAAACTGTTGCTTGCTAGGCATCGCTCTACCTATATCTACTGTTGTTGAATCTTGAGTCCCACTGTTGTTCATCTGCTAAAAAAATCCTTGATTTGTAGGACCACGCCAGGTCTGTGGGCTTTGGCTCAAAGCATGTAATCGTCTGCGTGATTTTTCCTAGAGCCCTGGTTCTTACTGCGATTTCAATCGAGATGAACCTGCTGCGGCGGCGGAGTGGTCGAAAAAACGGCGACGGGCGGATCACGATCGACAGCGTTGTAGCCTGCCCGACCGGCTGTAAGCCGTCAAAGGCAAAGGGGAGTAGAAACCGAAGATCTTGAGTTACCGCGAACCATGTCAAGTGCACCTCACCAATCGAGCCATTTATGTCGTTGACGCTCAAAGCGCAGCGATCTTTTAGCGCGATCAGAGACGATAACTGAGAATTGAAGGATTTATTCCAAACAATCTTGACGGGTGGTAAGCCAACATTTTCGCTGCTTAGCAGTTGAACCATAGTCTGGCCGAATGAGGCATAAAATGGCCACGGTTAACAGCTTTGCTTCGCAGTATCCCAATGCGAAAAAGGCTTCATTTATGGCGAATTTGATGCCAAAACTTGCGGCAATTCCGGGGCCTCAAGCCTACGGAGGAGATCCCTTCCCATTGATGGGCACCTACGCGTGCGCGCGCGTTGAAATCGACGGCCGCTCCAATCCACCAGATCACCCGCTCTCAACACTCGTAGGCGACGCCGAGCCTCGACTCTTCGAGACTCTCGGCATACCGTTGATCCGCGGTCGCAGCTTTACTGTCGCCGACAACGACCCGCAAGCGCCGCTCGTCGCCATCGTGAACCAGACCTTCATCAAAACTTACCTTCCCAATGAAGACCCCATAGGCAGGCATATCTGTCCCGACCTCAGCAACGCGCGCGTGGATAGCAATAACCTCGATACCACCGTCAGGAGTGACCGTGAAATTATCGGCGTGGTCGCCGATACGCAACAGGATTCCGTCGCCACGCCGCCGCAGCCCATGGTCACCCTGCCTTTCTCCCAGGCCTCTATGCTGATGCGTCCGAACATCCTGCTCCGCGTGGCA